>Ga0210059_1015418_pt1 | contig 11165 bp, 5 predicted proteins | sample Ectturendosymbi2_FD_188042 | JGI IMG/M metagenome (GOLD analysis project Ga0210059, IMG submission 188042) | Ecteinascidia turbinata endosymbiont from Florida, USA - Sample 2 (SPAdes) (version 2) | ecosystem: Host-associated > Tunicates > Ascidians > Unclassified | place: Key West, Florida... | reverse complement strand
TTGGCTGCATTAGGCCTACCAATCTCTGCAGCATGATAGAACTGTTGCACGAGCTCAAAAACAGCAGTTGTTAACATAGAAGCATTCAGCCATTTATTGTGTCTCAGCAGGATGAAAGGATAACTAAACGTTTGCTGGAGTTTTATAAATAACAACAAAATCGAAAGTTTTCTTGCGTACTTTATGCGCATTCTCAATTCTTGTGTAGTTTATCAAGATTCGAGTTTTCAAACCGGGGTGTGCGCCAACCAGTACACACGCACTTTATGCTCGACTGCTCGTATTCGACACAACATTAGCGCAGCCTCATTTTTCCGTTGTAAATTGCCCTGACGAATTGAGGAGTGTGTTGTACTCCCCTGTTTCAACGCGCAGCCTGATATTCGTTACGAACTGCTGTATCGTAGCGTTGAGCGTTGGGTGTATTTTCCTCCGATAGCCTAACTTGGAGCGCTAATAGTTAATATTCAGTGCAACGACACATAAAATAAGGAGAGTGGATGTATAGAAAAAATGTGCATATTATGTCAACAAACTTCGACAAAACGTTGGTTTGGAACCAGGACTATGACGTCAAATTGTGACGTCACAATCAGTGCACACCAAATACAAATGACTACCTATGCCACTGAATGAAATACGCCATGAAAATTTTCTGCGTACGCCACTGTGTTAGTGACTGACTGACGTCTCGATAGTAGACAGATTCACCTAATTGTATGTATCTTCCTAAATAGGGTTTACTGTACAAATCTAGGGTTTTTTAATGGGTCTATATGTTTTTTTTAAGTAATTTCATTGATTCCTGGTTGTGAAACATGTTTTGCTGGCAGGTTTGGCGTGAAAAAAGTGAAGTACGTTTCATAAAGAACGCTGGCACTCTGCTCAAAAAACAGTACGTTTTTCAACGCATCGTGCTTGGCGCCGAAAGTGTTTTAACAGCTCCGAACGATGTTCTTTCTGAAAAATTTATTGTATTGTTTTGATCTTTTTCACAACACTTGAAAATGGAAAAAAAAAACGCCAAATCGTCACGCATGATACAGTCCTGTGACACAATTCACATTGCCTGAAGCCAAGCATACGAGATACTATCGAAACATGAAGTATTCTTTCCTCATAAAATACAACTTTGAACAAGCAAGTTTTGGAGGCCTCGGCTTTTGATCACTGTATAGTCCGCTTTGCATTAAGTGTGGCGTTGTGGTAAAATGATAATTAATTTACGAATGATAAAAGCAATGCCTTTAATACTTTTTAACAATATGTCGCTGACATACTCCCACCCCAATTGCTAACATTCAACGCCCCAGTTTAACAACCTTCTTTTTTGAGCGAGTTGTCACTGTCCACTGCTTGGCCGCACTAGAAATCGGGGCAAGTGTTGAGCAACCATCATAGGCGTAGCCAGGGTGGGGCCAAAGGGTCCATTCCCCCCCAAATTTTTAGAAAATGTAGGCATTTTGTGCGTTTTTTGCAAACAAAATAGTGTTATTCGTCTAAAATCAAACATTTTGGCCCCCCAAAATTTTTGGGCTGGCTACGTCACTGGCAACCATTCGATTGTCTCATCGTCCAGAACCGTCAGACCGTGCAATCCATGAGGAAGTCGATGGATTGGACATTGGAGAACAACATGGTCAACCGTTTGTTCTTCTGCGCCACACACACAGGCTGCAGAGGAGGCCATGCCCCATTTGTACAAGCAGGAGCGGAAATGTCCGCCATCGGTGGGGAGGTGGTTAAGCTGGACCCAGGCTCTTCTTGGAAGGGTCACTCCGGGTGTGGGTGGCGGGGTCGAGGATGAAAATTCAGAGTCTTGTGGTGTTGTCCGCCCACTCCACATTCCATTGGTGATCCGCCCAGAGCGCCGCACGTATATTATTGTTGTCAGATGAACTGAAGTGTAGTCGTGCGGCGGGTACCAATGGGTGTCTTGATTTGAGGCGCCGTGCCTCTGCAATCGATGGACGCCTGAGCGCTGAGTGGAGCAGGTGTCCAGGTTCCATGGCACGGTGTGCTAGAGAGAGTGTGGCTCCATTGCGACGAAACTGAGCAGGTTGGATGCCTGCGAGCATTGGAAGGTTGTCCGCTGGTGTAGGATGCAGGCATCCAGTCACAATTCGCAAGGTGTCGTTGATGGTGGGGTCGATAAGGCGGGTGTGAGCACTGCGGCACCAAACAGGAGCGCAGTACTCTGCGGTTGAACGGACCGGGGCTAGGGTGGCTGTTCGCAGAATTGTTGCTCCAGCACCCCAACTGGAACCAGTAAGCCGTTTCAGGAGTGCGACGCGTGATGTGAGCTTCTTGCGAAGTGACTCAAGGTGTCGGCGATACGCGAGCGAACTGTCCAGCGTTACTCCGAGGTATTTGGTGTCGGAGCAGAAGGGCAGGATTTCGTTGTTGTAGTCGACTTTCAGCAAACGTTTAGCTTCCTTGTTGTTGAGATGGAAGACTGCCAACACCATTTTTGTAGTGCTGAGCTTTAGCTTCCAGGTCTGGAGATATTCACCTGTGGTTGTCATGTCCTTGCTCAGCACCCCTTCCACTGCCTGCCAGTCTCCATCAGCATGCATTATTGCTAAGTCGTCAGCATATGCATGCTTTCTGGAGACGGTGGTTGGCAGGTCAGAGATATAGATGTTGAAGAGAAGGGGTACCAACAAGGATCCCTTCCGGACGCCGTTCTTGAGGTGTCGTAACCTGCTCCGTTTGTCGTTTCGGTTGGTAAGGGTTAAGCTGCGCGCGATTACCAACCATCTCCATGATCATGCGGACCATGTGTCTATCAGGCAGCAATCGCAGCAGCTTGCAGGTGAGGCCGCGATGCCATACACAGTGTCGTAGTCTGCTGTGAGATCGACAGACACAGCTCCGGCCTTCTTCTTAGCCAAAACGCTATCCGCGATGTCCTATGTCGATAGCTTGACCTGTTCTATAGTCGACCTCCTGTGTCGAAAGCTCGCTTGCTCCTGCGGCAACAACAGGTTGAAGACTGGTTGGACACGAGCTTAGATGAGTCTCTCTAGGATTTGGAAAGAGACACACAGCAGAGATATAAGGCGATAGCTCTTTGGGTCCACCAATGGCTTTTCCGGCTTAAGGATCGCAACTATTAGTGCTCTTCTCCAGATCTTTGGAATTTTGAGTTGGCGCATACAGGAAGTGAGGAATTCGCAAAACCAAGATTTGAGAACCGACCCAGCGTGGAGTACAAACTCCGGGAAGATAGAAGCCAGACCCAGAGACTTTTCTGGCTCCAGGCACCTGAGGGTGGCAGCAAACTCCTCTGGCCTAAAAGAGCCAGGGTCCAGGGATACAATTTCCCTCGGATGTTGGGACCTTTCATAGGTCGGACAGCTCCTTGTTGGTGAGCCTGATGGACTCGCGGCTCCCGGTCTTAAAGTATCTCTAGAGTCTAGACAACCCAAGACTCAAGCCGCATATTAACAATAGGATATCGGGAATCGGACAGCCTACAAGGAAAAAAGAGAGTTAGAGTGTAAAGCCTTAAGATAACGATGGAAGTGCTTCAGCTCCCAGTCGGATCACTTGACATGCAGTATATTTGCATGCCTCTCAGGCAAGCTTCCATCATATTCATACAGTATCTATTAGTTGCCTTACAATACGAAGAAGCATCTAGTTACAGCATTTTGATAAAATGTAATTTTTGTACTTTCACTCTTTGCCTGTCCCCAGCCTTGGATGCCCAGGGCCGTCGCCTCTGCACGCTGTTGCATGGTGTACCATACTGTAATTAACAAACCAGTATGACAATTAAAAATTGTTTGTGATTAATGCAAAACGGTTACTTGAGCGTCATTTCTATCTACCTTGATTCGTTTTCAAATGGCAGAAGCAATTTTTTTCTAAAAGTTACCTTGCGGGGAAAACGAAGGATAAATGCTCAAAGGTTGTAAATGTTTTTTATTTATGTTTTTAGTTCTTACAAAAGGGTAGCGCGCACCATTATTTCCAGCAAAGATGGACCACAGAATATTGAGAAAAATGCGTCCATTACTGACGCTGGGTGGTCAAAACGTAAAACCTGTTAACCCTGCTCAGGTAACCTCTGCCCAATTTGGGCAAACGGTTCTTCTACTTAAATTAAAAATTAGTTAACGTTCACGTAGAAAGCTGGTTCTTTCAGTAGCTGCATTTTTTCAGACGCTCTTTCGGGAAGTCCTAGCGAAATCTGCACAAGTTTTGTAGTTTTCAATGGTGAACAAAAATTTGCCCAAATTGACCCATGGTTACCTGAGGTGTAACAAAATTCCTACACAAAGATTCCTCCTAAGGCAACCTTGACCAGTTTGGGCACAAGGAGTTGGTGCATGTAGGTTCACTATTAAGCCACGCCAGTAACTTTTGACCGAAGCCAGCACGGGTGTAAATCACGCGAGTGCAAGCACTGACGCCGCAACTCAACTTGGCGCTTTTGGTTCCTGTTCAGCTCGTGGTTTTCATTGAGAAAGAGGCAGGAGAATGTATGGCGCCTTCTCCGTCAGATGAAAGAATTTGGAGCTGGAAGAGGCCTGTACCTTGTTGTGTGTGCACCTGTGGTGCAAGGTCAAAGCATTTTATTGACGAGATGATGAACCTTGCAGTTCTCCTTTCCTAATTGAAGTTTCTAGAACTCTGGCTTAGACAAAAAAGGCTTGCTCCTTGTTGTGCGTGCACTTGTGGTAAAAGGTCAAAGCATTTTATTGAGGACATGAACTTTGAGACCAGACAACGCTGTAGAACCTGTCCACCACCAAAACAGCACAAAACGAGGTTCACGTGCTAACGATGGGGAGCGCTTGTTTGCATTGATCACTTTCAAGTTTTCTGCAAAGATTACTCACACCCATGGAAAACCAACCCCTGGGGATTTCCACCCGGACAGGAGTGGTGGCCACGTGGTCCCTTGGTGACATTCACCCGACGTTATGGTTAGGGTGAGTTCGGAGTGAAAATCACCCCACGTTATGGTTAGTGTGAGTTCGAGTGAAAATCACCCCACGTTATGGTTAGGGTGAAAATTACCCCACGTTATGGTTAGAGTGAGTTTTTGTTTCCCTGTTGATGCCTTGACATGTAAAAATTGACAAAACTCCACTAATTATAGTTTTCATATTTCAATTTGAGGGGACTTGGAGCACTTTTTGGGGAGGCTTAGCATGACAAAAACCCCTGTGGCGACGGAACTGGCCGTATGTGAGACATGAAAGTCAATAGCAGTGTCGCGATCAACCTGATTGCCCAGCAATTGTCGCAAAGCATTTGCCCATTTTGGGCAAGTTTACCTTGTAAAGTCTTTTGGTTTGCTTAGAAACTAAAGGACTTTATTTAGGTACAACCGTAATACTAGAATTTGTGTCGTGGATTCGATTCATGGATGTACCAAGGACGATATTCACAAGTCTATGCTTGCTTGATCTTCCTAAGTGACTTCTGAAGGCTAGCTTAATAACGTCAGACAGTAGTATCACAGATATATTTTATTTAAGATATATTTTATTGAGAATAAGAAATGCACAATTATTTATTAGATACACTTACCAAATTGGTGTTGTAAAACATCAAATACGCCATCTCGGATCAGGATCACAGACACAAATGTTTCCAATGAGAAACCAGTCTCACAGTCAGCAACATTTAGACATTAACCTAACTCTGCAGCAACTAATCGTAAAAGGAAGATGATAGTCAGTGAACGGGTTTTTGGTGTAAGTCAGAACGTGACGGGTGGTTCCAGGATGGAACATTTCATTAATCTAGAATTTCTGTAAAGTTTCCGGAATACTTGTCAGGTTTCGAAATACTTTGGTTTCGTTCGTATTACATCGTTTGGGAAGTAAACCAAGTTAAATTTAATTTTGTTTGGACAGGGTAATTTTATTGTTTTGGGTTTCATAAATTAATTTGTACAATGGCCAATTTATGGTACAATGTGACAGAGGTCCACCCGGACATGTCACTTGTATTGACTGTAAACAAGTCTGGTTAATTGACTTTGTCTATCAGTTTGAAGACTCAAGCTGCCAAGGATTATGGTGAGACACCACTCGGCCCCGACAGCACTTACAACCAATCCGTCGAGCTAGGAAAGGCTGCAAGGTAGAGCTTCTTTTTACTTCAATGGTAAAACCAAAATGGTTTAAGCCAGAGAAGGACTTCTCTCGTCGAGATCAACAAGTGAACTGAACTTGGGTGCCGAAATCAGTCCTTATATACTCAAATTTCATGGGAAACACCCAAAAGATCACATGATAAAGACCTAATTAACACATGACCATATTTGGAAGATGAAATTACATTTCATTGCTTAGCAACGACACCATTTTCCTTTTAAGGTTGAATTGTCACAGCCTTCACCAGACTGCTGAACGAGATACGTGCCGGTCACGTGTTTCATGCTTGATCGTTTTCAGCCTTTCTTTTCGTTTTTTTTCAGCTTTGTTTCTTCTGCCTTAAGCTTGTGTTTTCTTTGTCCTTGTTATGATATTTTATTTGTAGTAGACTTTTATGTCTGCTACAACCTTATGTGCCGGATTGCCGTAAAAAATTTGCCCATTTTGGGCAAGGTTGATCAATGTGGCTGATAATTTCAATGAAAATAGAAAAATTTCATGTCTCAACGTAATTTACTTTTATTGCAGATAGAACTGCAAGCCTGAAATGAGGTTCTGTTTAAACCTGAAACCGACCACCAATGACGTCTACTGGCGGAATTTTTTGATTTTTCTCTACTTTTTCATTCATTTTTTAAGAGCACTTCCCTTATTTTTGTTTGGAAACGTGCTTTTGTTCTTCATCATATAAAAAATTTTCCAAAAAAAAACACGTTGCTTTGTTCTGATCGGATGAGCTTGAGAAGACTTGCAAACTTGTAAAAAAACCGCGCGCGCGTCCAAACCTGTCAGTTAGTCCAGTGCAGAACCGTCGCCAGAAAGTTTTCAATAGGGGGCTTTGCGTTTCTTCGGAAGGGCTTTGGGTTTGTACGGGGGGGCTTGACACTCTAAAAATTCACAAAATCTCAACTGATTTATAGTGTTTCGTGTTTCAATTTGTGGGTCTTGGAGTCTTGTTTGGGGGTGCTAAGCCCCTAAAAGCCCCCCGTGGCGACGGGACTGGTCCAGTGCAAGCGAAAAAACAAAATCTGCCCATTTTGGGCAAGGACAACAAAAGTGTTTGTGTTTAGAGGCTACCTGAGCAGGGTTAACCATTACAAATATCTGGGAATTGTACTGGATACTGAGCTCTCAGACGACAAAGGCATTCAGAGACAACTGCGATTCCAATATTGTGCAGCAAACAAGCTACGAGCCTCTTTTCCCCTATGTTCAAATGCAGTTAAAAGTGTACTTTTTCGTTCCTTTTGTACGCCCATGTATGCATCACAATTATGGTGTAATTTCAGAAAGTGATGCATACAAAGATTGCGGGTGGCTTACAATTTTGGATGCAGAACTCTAACCACCTGCCCCGTAGAGCGACTGTTAGTGGTCATCAGGTTCAATGCGACATTCTTACATTTGAAGCATTACTAAGAAAAAAACAAGTACTTGTTTCTCGAAAGATGCAGAAAGTCTAACAACGTATGGTTGCGTGCTTTGATGCAGCCCGATTGTTTATATTCGTCCTTATTGTTTGAACACTACAACCGCATTTTAGTTTGTGACTGAGTGCTCGGACATTGCAGTGTTTGTTCGTTTGTGGGTGTGTCATGACACAACGCATTCATACTTTACCTGCCCTCGATCAATTCATACTTTACCTGCCCTCGATCAGTTCAGGAAGTAGCGTCCTATTCTGCAGAAGTGTTGTACCAAATGTTACGGGTTAGCGAACAATGGTGTTAAGAATGTGTCTATAACCCTGTGGTTCTGCCTCCAATGCCGTTGTAAAACGTTCTATTCTGCACGTTTTTATCAACTTGGGTTGTGCAGAAAGTGTTTTGTGCGTCTTAACTATGGACTTCGTGTCTGTGGACAAAAAATACATTATCAAAAGTAATGCCGCTTAAAAGCTCTGGGTTTGCTGCAAGCTTTCGAGGAATCAGTCAACTAGACTCTGCTTTCATGTCTTGCGATTATTCGGAATTGCACATATCTATGTTCATGTAATTGCTCGCGTACTTAGTCTCCATTATTTTTACGTACTTGCGTGAAATGGATTTCCTATTAAAAAAATGCTGGTTGGTTCAATTACACCGCTGTTATGGAGACTAGTCACTTGAAAGGTAATGACGGGAAAGGCATCATGTTGATTCTTCTTAAGCAATCACTCATCAGGGCCGCAACCAGCTGATATTTTCGGGTGGGAAACGAATGTAACTTGGTGTACTATGGTATTTTCGGGGGCGGACAAAATGATTTTAACTTGTTGCTGTACCTATAACCAGGGGCGTAACGAGGGGGGCAAAATTCCCCGAGAGCCGAACCATTATGGGGGCGCCGAGAAGTCCCAAGAAATGTCACAAGTACTTTCTTCAATACAATACATTTGCTTCCGAAAGACCTCAGGTTTGAACATGGGGGCGCCAAACTTGCTTCTTGCCCCGGGCGCCAAATAACGTCGTTGCCCTGCCTATAACTACATATTTTTGAAAAGTTTTGGGGGAAGGCAAATGCCCGATTCTCCCCTGGTAGCTTCCATTTCGCTGATCGCACTTCGCTGGAAATGATTGGTTGCTGAGAATCTTTGCCAAAATGACTCAGCACACGAATCCGGGTCAAAATGTTGGGATTTCAACAATCACACTTCTAGCTTGGCGGCGCTGTATTCCACGCACTTAATCGGTGCATCCCTTTCCACCTACTATCCCTAGACCTCAAAGCAGGGGTCTCCAAAAGCTATTGCACAACAGTTCAAAGGCAGTGACGTAGCCAGACCAAAAATTTTGACTTTAGTAGAGTAAGAGGATTTTTATTTGGGACGCCGCTTCTCAAAGCACGAAATTACTAAATATGCTAAAAATTTGGTGGTGCATTGCCCCTAACTAAGCGTCTACATTCGAAGGCCGGGCATCTTATGTTGCAATTTCGGGATATGTTACATTCTATCAAACCAACAAGTTTTTCGTATATATGTATATTTTTTGTCTGTCAACAAAATGTCCAGGCGGGCCGTAGTTTGGAGTCCCAGCCTTAAAAGAAACGTATGATACGCTTCGGTGAGCTCCATGGATGTCACCCATGTAGCGGTCGCTTCACTGGTCCTGAACTCGGAAAGATTTGAGGATTGAACGAAGAGATGAACGCGAACTTCCACCGCGCTTTGCAACTCGGCCAAAGGCGCGTTCCAACGGCTCCTGCTCCACTGGGGATGTTATGCTTAGACTGTCTTTTCCTTGCTTGCGCGGTTTCTGCCACGGAATGGGTATCGCTTGGAGATGACCGTTTACGGCCGCCTCACACGTACTGCACAACACCTGATTGCGAGTGCAGCGAAGTGTGTATGGGTCAAATCCGGTTTTGCAAACTCGCCTTCTAAGCTTGACTGTTTCGGAGCAATTAACTGATCCATTTAACAAGTTATACATGTGCTTACTTTTGGGGATCCATGCTGGACCGGCAAAGCTTGGCTTACGCTTCTGTGTCAAAGCGACGGTGGTTTCCCGCTACTTTGATCTGTTGAGAGTGAACACGATCACCAGCGCAATAGCGTTTCTGCTTCTAACCATCAAGTAAAATGCCTGGGCTGTGCCAACCTTATAAAAAATTTCTGAAGGACATGTTGGCCTTCGGCGACGTACGCAACATGATCAAATCTGGCACTCCGTAGAAAAGGTTTGGGCACCCCTGGGCTGGCGTAACTGCGCCCCTGCTCTCCGCGTTCTGAGGTACGTCTGTAGCACTCGTGTACTTTATCTTCATCAAATGGGTCGAAAAGATGGAGCGCAATGTAAGTGCAGGAATTCTATCGTAGGACTCCCTAGAACTGCAAAACAACCTTGGTTCTTCTCGTCCAGTGTGGTCCAACCACCTACAGGCCATTTTACAAAAACGTGACAACTCGCGGGCCACTTTTCATAAAACGATGTATAAAGAACAGATTGATAAGATTTAAGAATAGAAAAAAGAAAATAGATGAGTGAAGTCAGTGTGTCACTGAAATTATTACACAATCACAATACCAGTAAAATTGTATTACAAATTTCTTTCAGTAAAATGCCAGTGGTTAAGGCTTCTCTGAAACTATCGTTCCTATATCAGTATGTTAGTATTAGCAAGTCGGAGACTATGGTCCAGCATTTCGTCAGCCATTCGATTTGTTTTTGGATTTGACTTGCTTCATAGCAAAAAATGTAGCCTACTGTCACATTTGTATGTGATTCTAAACGCCGAGTGCATTTATATATATTGCGAAATCTTTCAGTTGGAAAAACCTATCCATGCCGACTAATTTCTAGAAGATCTCTACGGTTCCATACCAGGAGTCTCCAAACATTTGTCAGAGAGCCACATAAGTTACTAGACAACAGTTCGAGGGCTGGACATCTTACGTAATAAGATTGTTATCAACAAATCTTTTAAAAATATATATATTTTTTATTATTGATAAAATGTCTTCGTGAGCCGGATGAAATGTCTTCGCGGGCCACATTTGGCCCGTGTACCGTAGTTTGGAGACCCTGTTTTAGTTTACATATTTATTATTATTATTAAAAGATGTTACGCGTGTTCTAATTAAAACTACCACTGCAACATCCACACATCAATCGATAGTGAGAAAGCTCGCGGGCCATAAAAAAAATTTGTCATGGGCCTGTAGTTGGACCACGCTGTTCTAGTCTAACCACATCCGTCATGAGGTCCACCACATACACTGCATCATTTCATACATTAAGGGCGCAGATTCAAGCGAACAACGGATTTTAACAATTCACATCTTTCATTGCGTACACTTTACAAATACATGCATGCATGCAAGATCACAGAAGGTTGTGCCGCTGGTCAGCATCAGTTCTAATACTGATGGTTGGCGACGTGAAGCGACTTCTCGTCGACACTGCCGGCTTGCTCCATGGAAGTGTCGTATTTACCAACAGAAGCCAACGAGTTCATCTGTCGAAGAAAATGTGCTTGAATGGAACGAGTGCAAGAAATCAGGAAGATTTGCAAAACCGGTCGCGCGCTACAGGAACGTTTCGGAGCCGATTAAAAAAAAAAACA
>Ga0210059_1015417_pt1 | contig 11166 bp, 8 predicted proteins | sample Ectturendosymbi2_FD_188042 | JGI IMG/M metagenome (GOLD analysis project Ga0210059, IMG submission 188042) | Ecteinascidia turbinata endosymbiont from Florida, USA - Sample 2 (SPAdes) (version 2) | ecosystem: Host-associated > Tunicates > Ascidians > Unclassified | place: Key West, Florida... | reverse complement strand
CTAAAGATTTCTGAAGGTATGTAGTTTGCAATAAAAAAAATCTTTTCAGTTTATGATGTCTGTTTTTTTAATGCTTATATGATGATAGGATATTTATGTCATTTTTTGCTGACATCAGCATTTTTTTCGACCTCCTTTTACAACCCGCAGAAGCCATTTAAATGACATGAATTTTTTTGAGTTTAGCTGTTTTTGGTTACATTTTCAGACTTTGAAGGGTCTGAATGGGTTTTTAGCATTCCTGGTTCCAAGATTAGGGCTAATAACATTAAAATAAATTGGGGAAATCCCCTAAAGTATTGAGTAAAACCCCTTGCAAAATAGCTGTTTTTTGGCCCAACTTTTGAACCACAAACGTTAGAAACTCAATCAAGGGCTCTAAAAACGTGTATTCTGCCCTGGAATCCTAAAATACTGCAAGCCAAAATATTGGCGTGTGGGATCGCATGGTGACATGATATAATTAACCAAAAAACGTGCCCCTGTCATGATCCCATTGGCCCAAAACTCCCCACCCAAATTAAAATTTTTTTAAATTCTAAACTACCCGATGCCACTAGTCCTTACAGGGTTTGAACAGCTTTCTAGCTCAATCTGCTGCCGAGTTGTAGCTGGTCAAAGTTTGCCCTGAGAGGGCAAATTATGCCTTCTCTAAAACTTTTTGAATTTACCAAAAACTAGGTTTTTGACCCATAACTTTGGCTACAGATACGCTAGCAAGTCAATCAAAGGCCCTATAGACGCAGATTTTGACCTAGTTTTCAACAATGGGTTGGGGCTCAGGGCCGGCCCAAGGTGACCAAAATTTCCAAAGCATGCCCTCATTGTGACGCCACCTCCAGAAAACACTCACCGAAAAACGTCTCATTCGATGTCAACCAAAAGACTTGCTGAATCCGTAGAGGGTTTGAACAGCTTTCTGGCTCTAGCGGCTGGCGATTTATGGCCAAAAAAGGGCCGACCAACAGCAGCCGTTTAAGGGTTAAGTAAATAGAGTGCATGAGTTTGTCAAAATATTTTTAAGGGTGCACCATAATAAAAAAGATTGAAGAACACTGATTTAAATAACTGATTTAAATTAATCAGCCCCATCTAATAACCTTCCAGTTCCATTAATGCCCTGGTGTCCTTCCTCTAATTTTTTTTGTTGCTGGAATACAAATTAATTATCGCCAAATAAAACCGACCTAACTCATCATCAAGTTACACAATGAAATGAGGTTTCTTGTTCAGCTTTTTTGCTGTAAACAAGGCATATACATTATGCCCAATGTATATTCCAACTTTCTCATATGCACAGCCAGTCAAAAAGTAGGGGTTATATAATCAAATCATACTTCATATCACATCAGATATCATTAACTATCACCTAAAATGCCGACACAGCTTTCCAACTAAACGCTCTTGCTGTTACTATAGCTCAGCTAAGCCCAACCCAAATGGCTTACTGTGCCAAAAATTATGTCACTAACTTAACATTTGGTGACATCCGGCAAAATCGAGGATTGTCATGCCAAAACAACCAAATCGCACAAGGCTTTGCGCGGATGTAGCTCTGGTGCAAAAAGCGGTAAAGATGAGCTGTTCCAAGGCTCAAAAGACGTGGCAAGTCTTCTAGTCTACACTCGAAAAAAAGTTTTTGGTTAGGGGTACAGATTTTTTGTGAGTGATGTCATAAGTGGAGGACTTTTAGGCCACCTTGGCCAACTTCACCTGGCCCTGAGCCTAAATCGTTAGATGGTAGTATTTCGCTGATGTTTTAATTGAAAACGAGGCTACAATGCGAGTCTTTTGATACTCTGGATGACCTGGTGGGGTTTTGGGTTCAAAAGTTATGATCTAAAGTAATAAAAATATTTCACTATTTAGATAATTAATTTGTTTATTTTAGTTCATAAGTTTTGAAGCAGAAAAGCTAGAAAGTTGATCCAGGCTCAAAAGACTCGAACTCGAGCCTAGCTTCCAATAAAAATTTCAGCGAAATACTTTGGCCTAGCAGTTGGGCCCTTGGCCAGGTAACATGAGCCAAATGATCAAAAACTACTTTAATTATGACGTCAGTCACAAAAAATCCGCAACCCCCAACCAAAAAAAATTTTTTGAGTGCAGACTAGAAGACTTGCCAAATCTTTTGAGGGTTTGAACAGCTCTCTAGCGCAATCAACAGAGGAACTATGGCATTGATAAGGAAACTGAAAACTGCTGATTTCATCCTCATTTTTTAGAGGACAATATTTTTGCTTGATGCATCATTATGTAATTTTTAGATCGCTGTACTTAGTACTGTATATAGACTCCAAGTAGGCCAGTTAGTTGTACAGGAGGTTGAGTGCAAATAGTAGAACAAGAAATATCAATAGTTGTTGCATCACTCTTGTTCATTGTTGTGCAATTAAGAACAACGTTATAGTTGCATTACAGTTGGCCTTTATGACATTGCCGATGTACAGTTCACAGTAGAGTAGGCTGAGTACCAGGGTTGCAAGATGCTGTCAAATTTGGCAAATATTGCCAACAATCACTGTTTTCCAAAAAATTTGTCAGCTTTTTTGACAAATTTTTCTAATGCCAAAACTTTGCCATTGTTGAAATTCCAGTTGTGAACTATTACTATTAATAAAATTTTAATTGATACCAAATCTTTAGAAAGAAGGCTAGAGCTCTTCCATATAGGTCTGAATATAATTTAGGCTAGTGCTTGAGGAATTGCTGTAAATGTTGTACTGTTTCATTAGATTAACAACCAATAATAACTGGGAATTTATTTTAAAACTGACCTGATGTTACTGTGTTTTAAGACACGTTGTGCATACTTGTGTGCACTTAAAGTAATGATTCTGGAAATAACAATCAAAACTAAAATATATTGGTTCAGGCTTTCAACTACGCCTGAAAAATTGCTTTCAAGTTTTTAACTATGAATCATTAAGAATATTTTTGCAGCCAATAATCACGGTCTACGACGTAAACCAGTATTTTCCAAACTTTTTAATTCCAACATCACCTTTTCACTCCTGACACCTCATTTTTGCTCCAAAACCTGATAAAGCAAACACAAGGTAGCAAATTTTAAGAATTGTATTTCAAGAAAGCATTAAATAGCTGAACAAAAATAATCCACACTATAGCAGCCGAGCGCACAGACATTTCAAAGAAAATATAAACAGATAAATTGTTTTAGGTTACTGAAGATAACTCAATAATGATGGATGAATGGTTGAACAATTATACCCCCTTTGGTTTTTTTGCCCATTTCATTCTTAAAAATCGCCCCCTGGCGATTCCACCCACTATGAGAACCACTGATCTCAACTAAACAAAGGATCGTATTTCACCTACTGAGCACGCAGTTGGATTTTCATAAAGGTTATCTTTTTTAATTGTCAAGCTTAAAAAATTTTTTTAAATGGAAAAAATATGAATTGCAAATACCTATGAAATCAATATTGCGAAAAAATTACCGTTTTGCAATGAAAAATCAGTATTGCCAAAAATATTGCTGTTTTCAAATTTTTTTTGCCAAAAATTTGCCATAATTTAAACAAATACTTGCCATATTTTTTGTCAAGCATTTGGCAACCCCGCTGGGTACTGGAAAGTAGACACAGCCTGGGTCTAGTACAGAGTAGACTACTGTCACAGACTAACGCTGCTGCTCAACCTTTTCAGGAATAAAGTAAAAATAATGTGAAATCGAACAATTACTGTTTAGTCAAGCCAGGTGAAGCAAAATATCCAATACTCCTATGTGTAAAGCAACAGAATAACACCAATGGTATGGATGATAATGAGCAATGTAGTTCAAATGTAAAAGAAGCACTTAATCTGAAGCAAACCAAATGTCATTGAATTGCCAAAGTTAGAAAATGGGACAATACATATATAATTAAGAAACGGGTTCTTTTTGCCGGATGACTAAACTCTGAATGTAGCAGCTACATTCCAAAAATGCAAGAACAACCAAGTCATTAAACTTCTTGCTTTTAAACTTCTGTAATAATCATGAAGTGTCTTGTAACAAATATTTCATTTTCTTACAAGTAATTTGTATTTTTAAAATTTTTGTTAATGGGGATTCTATGACAGATGCTAAAGTATAGCAGGGGTTCCGTGATGACAAAAAGGTTGAAGAGCACTGCCCTAAATGAAAAAGCTAAAGCTGCTAAACCTAACTTTGGAAACTTTTGAAAAAAGTAAAGAAAAACTGGTCGCATGAATTGTAATGTGCAAGCACTTTTACCAAAACAAAAGTTGCCAGGGTGAGAGCTGAACCAAAAACCATTGGCACAGCATACATAAACGCCACCACAATGGTGCTGCTTCAGTGACAAACCCAGCATTTGTTCAAACCGCGTAATGCAAGGCAGTTCCATCGCCACTTCCTGTTGACAAAGTTGCCAACAATGCAAATTTCACCTTGCATAAGCAAAGGTATCCTACCTTCATTACTTCACTTTCCATGGCAGCAACATGATGTTGGCAACGCTACATAAAAAGTGCTGAGACATTGCATCTCCGGATGCAAGGAAAATGTTTTACCTTTAGCGTAAGGTTTTAGGGTTAAAAGTGACCATAGGCCTGAGGTGACACAGTTCAAACAAAACACTGAGTTTGTCATTCTAATGGCACCGTCGTAGTACTCGAGCAAACGCATCTACGTCTACTGTACAAATGGTCTTCAGTTCAACTCTCATCATTTAACACCTTTCGTTTTGATAATAGTGGATGAACTTTTCATGGGACTGGTTTTTCTTTACTTTTTTCAAGTTTCTATCAAACTTTTCTGTTCAGATTTATGGTTTAGGCTTACAGTTCAGTTTGGGGTTTAAGTTCATGGTTTAAGGGTTAGGTTTGCAGTTTAGGTATTAGGTTTATGGTTAGGGGTTAAGTCAAGGGTCAGAATTAGGGGTCAGGTTTAGTATGTTTCTACCAAATATAGAGCAGTCTACTGCACTCGTAGTGTTACTGTTACGTTACAGGCGGCAAGCAAATAACTTTTCAAAAATGAAAGTCTGTCTATAGCCACCCCTGCTATTTGGGTTAGAATATTATGGTGGAATTTGAGAGTAGGGTTTTAGTGTTTAAGATCAGGGTTAGGAGTTGGGATTTCACATGAGCAATGCAATGACTCAGCAGTTTTCATAAGCATTGCCACTGCCATGTTGTGGCTGTGCACCTGTTTTTTTCTGTCATGGACTGAAACACTTTGACACAACCAAAAAATTAGGTAATTTCAGTTATAATGCCTGAAAATATAGACTAATGAAAACCACAAAGGAGTTATAATACAACTGAGACAAATGACAGAAATTGCTTAACAAATCATTACCAAAATGTCTCAGAAAGACAAAAAAACAACTGCTGCGGGCCTGTTTTATATCAGGTGACATTTTCATTGGTGTTAAGCTTCGGTTAAAGGTCAGGTTATGGTTAGGGTGTAACGTTAGTGTTAAAGCAGCGCTAGGTCAAGTTAGTTAGAGGCTAGTGTTCAGGGTTGGGTTTATGGTAAAGCTAAACTGGGTTATGGTTTAGTTAGCATGACACTAATCCTTTAAGCCAGCTAGAGCTATGTCTAGTACACAGGCCGCACGCAGACTAGTCAAAGTTTTGGATGGCCTATTGTATTAGGTGTTTGCTGGAGTAGAAGTATGTTAAATACTGACAACCTGTCTTTAATTTGATAATCTTCAATATGACATTTTTAATGCAGGTGGTCCTCAGTGACATTTTATCACGTCTGTTACCATTGCAGTTAGGATTCAAACGCTTTCACTTCAGTTAGGCTTAGCAGCAAAATTTAGCTTGCTACTATCACAGTAAGCCATTCAATCATTGATTGAATCAAAGTGCAGCCCTGGTCAAGATCAGACATAAATCTTTGCTCAGCAGGTCATTTGGGTTGGAAATAATAGCTACCCAAACCAACCTTAAACCCTGATTATAACCCTAACCTAATTCTAATCCTAACCCAAGTGAGTTGAGTTGATTTTTTTTGGCGATAATTTCTGCAGTTTTCAGCAAAAAACACCAATTATTGCAAGGACGCCAAGGCATTAAAGGAACCGGACAGTTATTGAGTCAATGCCCTCAACAATTAAATTAGCTTTACTACTATCCAATTACAACTCGTGGTGTTGCATATATGCGGGAAAGTGTTGCTAGATGATCAACACAATTGCACAGGGAGTGCTGGGTCACAACCAGTCTCTCTCAAAGTGAAGTTCCACAACTGCACACAAAAATCGTGATGGGACATAGTTTTGTGTATTTTTACCAGCCATCGTAGGACCAGTTACCAGCTGTAATGACTCAGCTGTTGTCACATCCTCTCATTCATGCTGTCTTTTTTCGATCATGATACCAAGAGAGAGCATTGCCACCACCATGTTGTGCCTCTGCATGATAGGTGAAAGTAACTCACATCACGTGGGTTTCTGATTGTGCGTATCTTTGCAAATTCTTACCACAGACGGCTTCAATGCACACATTCCTTGTCAGTGCATGGTGACAAGTGGCCTACTGTAGATGTTTTTTAATGCCATTTTCTTATATTTGGTGTTAGCAAGATATTTTATTGAGATCCTAGTATTTTCAATCTTATTTGATCGAACGGCATCATCAACAAGGGAACAGGGAAGGATTGGGATGTTTCATAAGACAATTATTGTCACAATGCTTCATTCATTTATGTTAAGCACTGTTGTTTGTAGCCCATTAATTTGAAAAAACGTCGTGGCCTAGTACCACTACTGTACCAACCATGGCCTACCGTTTGAAAACAACTGGAACTGGCCAAGCCAACAAAGCGCACACAACTACAAGAGAGTAGAAATACACCATGGTACCACCGCAGTAGCACATTGACACATTCACACTGCAACGAAAAAAATCTCCATTTTTTATTTGGCATTGTGCATGTTCTAAGACGAAAGCGATTGCCAACCCTCACCGGCTTGCAATTGAAAGTTAACCCAACGACTTGTCACTGCATACCGCTCTAACTCAATCGCGGTCAGTCCAATTCAGCTTCCAGACAACAATTCTACCCGCCTTTCGATAGATACCACTATCATTGGGGCACAAACCAGTGATAAGCGGACTGCCTATTTTTTGCCATCCAGATCCATTCCTTACATTTCAGAACTCAGTCCAAGTCCAACAATAGTCCTAAAAGTATAAGAAATTTAAAATCCAATTCCAAATCAAGCCCAAAAATGTAACAAAACACATATTTTTAATGACAGAAATTACGCAGACCTTTTCCAAATCCGGTCCTGGTGCTAACTTATTGAAACGTTTCACAGTCCGGCACCAATCCAAAATCAATAAAATTCGTCGTAGTCAGGATCTAGTCCAATCCAAGTCCAATCCAATGCTCATCTCTGACACAAACGTAGACATGAAACCACTCCGTTTCATATATAACGTTTTGAGCGTTCGAAAGAAAATACATCTCCAAAACATTTGCAAAGAAAATTCAAAGTTACAAAACAAACCACTGATGCACCCAGCTTAATGCAAAGCGAGCATCGGCCAAGAAAAGACAGGCAGCGGGAATTGAGCAATATCAGAGCTTTTTGCAATATCTTTAACTTGTTGAAAGGAATTTGGTTCCAAATGAAGGAAGCCAGCAGGCTCAAGTAATGTCGATGCTGCTTTCCTGAAGAAAAAAGATATCGACAGATGCTTGGCGTTGTTGGTAAAGTACATGCACATTTTTCAGGTTTGCTCGAAAATTCCGGACAAGGTTTAAATTGCAGCTTTCTTGTACACAAAGGCGACGAATAGAAATTTCGGGCGCTGCGTTTCAGTTTGCAAAATTTGGATTATGCCAATTTCGATTTTCATCTTTTCTCGGGTGAGAGTTCATATTGGCTGTTAGTTAGATCCTGATCAGCCGCACACCATACCTCCCAATTGGCTGCCCCAGGCTGTCACAGTGCGCCCAAAATTAATTCCCGTTGCCAAATAGGCCTCTAGAGAAAGCTTCGGTCCCCAAATTGAAATATGAAGCACTACAAATCAGTAAAATTAGAGGGCCTTTGAAAAAAAGTGCTCATGCATCACAGTTACTTTGGGCCCCTTTGAAAGTAAGGTATTTGCACATTAAGCCAATGTTACGAACTTGCGCGCGGCTTTAGCTCACTTAACCTCGTAGGCCCACTTGCGGCGGTTTTGTACGTGTTGGTTGCGAGCACTGCATGTTGTGGCTGAAACGCACAAGGTTTTGAGGAGGGTTTTCAAGTTAGTGCATAGGGCTGGAGAAGGCATATTTTTGGTAACGGTTTTCATCATGTTTGTGTGATTTTAGTGACTTATAGTTTTCATAGTGTTTCCGTGATTTCAATGCAAAGCGGTTTCTACCGCGTTTGTGTGATTTTAACAAATAACGGTTTTCCCTGTGTGTATCGGTTTCCACCATGTTTCACTGATTTAACAGTTTTCTCCGTGTTTATTGGTTTTCCCTGTTTCTTGGGATTTCTGCCTGCTTTGACGTTCTTCCAGTGCTTTGTCCCATTTCGACGTCTGTACCATGGTCTGTGTACTGTTCTGAGACAGTGTCGTGTTGTACAGTTTCTCTGCCGTTTTTGTGTTAATTCTATTAAAGAGGCTTTGTCTTCACTGCATGCTGGCAGCTCAGAGTTAGTACTGTAAGTCAGGCAGGTCTGTATGTTGCACTACTTTCTCAGGATAGTTACGGGACTGCAGATTAGCATGGGTGCGTTCGTGGTGTGAAAACCATTAACCAAACCTGCCCAAAATCCCAGCCCTCAAGTCAAGGCCTTTGGCACCGTAGGTATTTCATACAGCGGGATTACACGAGACGCAAAGCAAACGCAAAGTGAAGGTGACGCAATATTTTCTCACGTGAAGACACATTTAGTTTGAAAGCGAATGTTACGCAGTAGGTCTATGTGCTAGTTGTGACTTCCAAGAAAATATCCACTGGAGTTAGCACGGCTGTGTCTCTGAGGAAGTTTTTAATAACATGAAGCCTTGCGCACTGTTGTTGCGAGGCTGTATCGCCACCCAAACTTGGAAATACTGAAAGACAACAGCTTTTCTGCTTTGATTTGACATAAGTAAATTTCATAATAACTGCAGTCAAGTAATACTGCGAGCAAACCCAAGTTAGATATATTCACTGAATGCAAACTAATCAATTAATCTGTGTTGTATGTCAATCAATTAATCTGTGTTGTATGTTTTGGAGCATTTTTAGGTGGTGATGATTAAAGACAAGTGAGTTGCTCTATTTCACTGTTATTATAAGGTGATGCAAAAATGCCGGTTAAATTTCCTTGCTCTGTATGTGGAAAACCATGTAAAAGTAACCAAAAATGTATTGCATGTGACATATGCAATTTTTGGCTCCACTTCAGGTGCATAGATATGTGCATTTCAACTTTTGAAAAGTTAGCATCCATTCTAGAGCCATACTATTGCCAGGGCTGTCTGCAACAACATTTGCCCTTCACTTCTATTCTCAACACAGACTCTGATATATTTAATTTGGAAAATGCTAATGAAAGTCAGGCCTCAATACCACCTAATCTTATTCATGATGCTATGGCAGAAAGTGATGTCAATGACACTATTTCCTGCCAGTATTACAACTCCGGCCACTTCATTGAATACACTAAACAACTGACTACGAAAGATTTAGTTATGGTGCATTGTAATGTAAGAAGTTAAAAAAAAAAATTATGTGATTTGCAGCAATATTTATCTGAACTCTATTATGAACCTGATATCATTGCTATCTCTGAAACTAGAATAAATAGCACAAACTCCCATCTACCTGATCATCAAATACATGGATATACTTTATTCCACTGTGACTCAACAACAAAAGCAGGTGGAGTGGGCGCTTATATTAAAAATACAATAGACCCTAAACACATTCATGACTTGTCGAAATCTTTTGATGGTTGTGAATCCCTTTGGATTGAAGTTGGCCTCAGCAAAGAAAATGCCATTGTTGGGGTTGTCTATAGACACCCCCATAATGACATGAATGTCTTCCAAGAAAGCATTATGTAAACCCTTCATAAATTGACTGTTAATAAAAAAAATATATGTGTTATGGGAGATTTTAACATTTAAATCGTGTTGAACGGCATAAGGGCGGCACATCTGCACACGGCGGTGACGGGACGGAGAAATGGATAAGCAGTTGTTTCGTCCTCGTGAGTTGTGTGTCGAACCTGGAGCACCTGATGCTGGCCGCGTATTTGCTTTCTGGTTAAGGACAGTCGAGGACTTTATTGACAGTCTACGGGAATTGCGCAGAGACGGCGACCCTGTTTTTAATAGGAAGCGTATCATAATTAAGTGTTTTTCGCCTAATGTCTATCCTTGTGTTGGAGATGCAGCCGACTATGAAGATGTAGTGCGAATTTTGAAGTCTTTTTACGTAAAACAGAAAAACAATGTGTATGCGAGGCATCTGCTCTTAAGTCGACAACAGTTACAAGCAGTGATGTCGTGACTCGAGCCAATGACTCGACTCGAGTCACAATTTTTAGTGACTCTGACTCGAGTCACGATTTTTAGTGACTCTGACTCGAATCGAGTCACGCTCAGCAGTTTCCTGTGATGACTCTACTCGAGTCACGTTTTTTATGAAATGACTCGACTCGAGTCATATTGAATGACTCTTGACTCGAGTCAGAGTCATTTTTAGAAAATATCCAAGCACATGCGGACAAACTCTTTTGGTTTGCACACGAAGAAATGAGCCGCTTTTGGTTCACTGGAGCTTGGCTGGTTGTCTTTGAAGCATGCTTTCCGCTCTGACTGTGTCTCCTAGTGGCCGTATATCAGTTTGTTCAGGATCAGGTGTGTCGTCTGCCCGTGAGGAACCTGCATTACATTTTAGAATAAGACGTGTGCATGGTGATTGTCTCAGTCAGCCTCATACCTTTATTTATTTATTTATTTATTTATTTTGAACCGAATCAAGGACAAGGAGGTATTTTTCTGAACTGTTTCATGTGTCTAATGGGGTTAGACAAGGGGGAGTACTGAGCCCATGCTTGTTTGCTGTTTATTTAGATGATTTGTCCAATGAACTAAACAACATTAAAGCAGGGTGTTATATTGGTGAAGTTTTATTAAATCACTTGATGTTTGCTGATGATATTTGTGTGTTATGTCCAAGTG
>Ga0210059_1015416_pt1 | contig 11166 bp, 6 predicted proteins | sample Ectturendosymbi2_FD_188042 | JGI IMG/M metagenome (GOLD analysis project Ga0210059, IMG submission 188042) | Ecteinascidia turbinata endosymbiont from Florida, USA - Sample 2 (SPAdes) (version 2) | ecosystem: Host-associated > Tunicates > Ascidians > Unclassified | place: Key West, Florida... | reverse complement strand
AATACTTTGATCCTCTTCTATTGTTTGCTTTGTTTAGAACGGCCTTCATCGCAACATGATGCTGTAGGTATCTAAATGAACGCGAATACGAAATTCCAATCAAAAGCGTCGAACAGATTTTAAACTTACGTACAAAGTTGCAGCTTTCCTTGAAACTTTAATTAAAATGAGAAGCATGGCGCGAATTTTGCCGATTGCTGTAGATATCTTATAGTTTGAAAAATTCCCTGAAATACGTCAATGCTGTGCACTGACAGTCTTCAGTGATTTCACGCGTTGCTATGTTGTAGATGTATTCATCGAATCATGTGGCAAAAATAATCAAAATGATTCTTTGTGCCAAAAACCGATAGATTGGTAGATGGAAAATGAGGCATTAGAACGCATCGATCACTTTTTATGTAGTTGGTGTGCGTGTCGTTAAGTAGTGGTAATGAAAAGCTGGGAGCCTGCAGAGCTTACGGCGTTCTGCAGCTCATTCTGGAACCGCGGCTTTACTCCTTAACCATGTTTCGAAACGTCTGAGCAAGTGGAAATTTTGACGCTACTATAGAAACTTATGCCATACATCTCAGCAACTTGCATGTACGTGTGCAACTTGCGATCAGAGAGTTAATTTCCTCACAACGAAGCTAAACAATATTACAAAAAATCACCTTTATCAAAAAAGTTGTTTTTCATAAATTTTGCAAATTTTGGGCGGGCCAATGGGGGGCCAGGCAAAATTTTGGGGAGGCAGTGGCCTCCCCTGGCACCCTCCTAGCTCTGCCCCTGAACAGGCGTAATAAACCAACAACAATTGCAATGACCAGCACACGAGAGTAGCTAGCACATACCACAGATTATATAACTCGGCGAGGTTCCTGACTACATGCCGCACACCGAATCAAACACGCGTACAACTTTTATTCTGTTCTATTTGTGTCTACCGGATTAGGAATGTGTGACAGATTAAACTCCCTCGTATGTACTGACAGATTGAACTCCCAGTGGCGACTCATTCACTCGGGAGTTATTGTGAAAGAATTGAATACAGTTTGACTTATCTAAATTTTGCTTCATTTAATGCGCCTTATAATTCGGTGCGCTTTATGGATGGAGAAAGAACAGCTAGCATTCAATTTTTGATACTGCGCCTTATGGTCCCGAAAATAACGGTAAATGTAGTCAGACCTCGTTTATCCGAACTACTTTGTTTCGTCAAATAATCTCGGTTTAGCGAGGTATCCGGAAAATCGGAATCAGACCTGTAGCCACGGGGGCATTCGGGGGCAATCCCTCCTAAATTTATTTAAGCCACTCCAAATTTTGCTTTGCCAAGGAAATTTTTTTATTAAAAAGTATAATAAAAACTGAAGTCTTGACCCCTAAAAATGTTTTGTGCCCCCCCAAACCTTAAGACCTACGGGTCTGGCCTAAGCCAACGTTCACAGGGGAAACAGAAACAAGCTGTATTCTCAGACGGACTGTCAACTTAAGCAAATATGTAGACTGCATGTGAAACACGACAAAATGGGACTGTCATAGTTGTCTTTGTTTATTAGCAGATCCGTATACATCAGCACGTATGCATTCAGAATGAGATTTAAACGCGATAAAAACTGTACAGGAGACGTATAACTGCGTCCTGCAGGGTCTGCCACTGTTACATTCATTGCGCATAGAAAATTGACATTCACCCTTCTATGGCGATTTAATAAACAACTAAGTAACAGTTGGCGTAATCCGGTTTAACGTTTTTTTCTATTGATATGGCTGGCACATCCGTTCCTAAATTTCCGAATCAGTGTCGGACAGCGAGGTTTCCGGATTAAAGGAGTGAAATGCGTTGGGAGAAATCTGTTCCTAGCAATTTGCTTCGGATAGCGGGAATTCCGGTTGATCGGAGTTCGGACAAACAGGTCTGACTGTATTTGTAAGTGGTATTGATCTCATTGTCAAAACACATAAGAAAAAAATTTCCAAGTTATCACTGGTTTCAGGCACAGTGCATTTATTACATCGCGATCGTTGTTTGTTCCTACGAATGTGGTGCTGAAAAGATATTTAGCTTGTCGAACATTCTACAAATGTCAATCGTACAGCAATGAGAGCTGTTTATCCGAACGTACATAAACTTATGAAATCGATGCTGACAACCAGCTGCACAACTGCGTCTGTGGAGTGCGCTGTCTATCAAGATGGCGGTGTTATAAATATACTTGCAAAATTACTGCGGAGAAGTACGATTGAATTGCAGTTGCTCTGATCACTTTGCATCGCAATGCAGAAACCTCGCCAGAAAATTTTCCATAGGGGGGCTTTGCAGTTCTGCGGGGGGACTTGACATTATAAAATTAACAAAATTCCACTTATTTATAGTGTTTCACGTTTTAATTTGGGGGGGCTTGGAGCTTTGTTTGGAAGGCTAAGCACACCAAAGCCCCCCCGTGGCGACGGGACTGTCGCAATGTAAAAGTGAATTACTCGAAATCAATATAGGACTTCTTGTGCAGCAAACAACATCGTCAACTGCTTAATTCTAAAAAGGCTATTTTCGAAATACGACGCTTGACTGATAGTTTGTTCAGATAATGTGGCCACTATTTCTGAGGCTACCTGTCGAGCCTTTCAATATGAGAAAGTGCTTATAAAAATAGTTTCAGTGCGAACGGCCCACGTTACTTGGCGTGACGCTGAGGAAAGCCTAAACTTACTTAATTTTGTCATAACCTGGTAGGTGTAAACAGCAGATGAAATAAACCCGAAACTGCAAAACGAAACGATCGTGATTGGAGACTGTCCTTTTGCCATGAAGCGAAATATTACAAAACAACTCCTGTGTGTGCGTGGCAGTGTATGAGATTCTGACAGCCTTAGAGCCAGCACTGCCAGAGGAGGAAATTCAGAAACACGTGCGTTCGACGCAATATCAATTTCGAATGTTCAAAAACGTGGATTGTTTCATGTCATTGCTCAGGCGTCATTTAGACAAAGCAGGGAGGTTGTTGTTTCGTAATACAGTAGTACTATGCAACGTTAGAAGGGAAATATAGGCTGTTGCGTGTTCCAAAACACCGGGATTTGAGACCTGCAGTGACAGCGTTTGATATTTTATTGGTTTTAATGCTTAGTACCTGCGGTTCAAAGGAGTCTGTCATGACAGCCAAACAGACCCCCTAGATGCGCCCCTGCTTACAATGAACATACCAAATTTAGTCTAAAAATATACCAAATATATATCAAATTTATGTGTAGCAGAAAATTTAAAGCTTAAAGAAATTTAAAGGTTTTATGTGCTTAGCATGTTTTGTTACGATTTCAAAACTTGCTATTGATCAATTTCATCATAGCTGCACGCTCAATTTCTACTTTTCTAACTTCGAAGTGACTATGGATACGCCTGTCCTAATAAAAGGGTTAGTTTGTCATTCGAATGGTGTGGGTCTCGTGGTGTAGTGGTTAGGCGTTACGACTACTATGCTAATTACTTATGGTTTTAGGTTCGACTCTCACCTTCTCGACTTTCGTTTTGTTTTTTTTTCTTTACTTTTTTTCAGGCTTAGGTGTTACGTTTAAGGATTGGTGTTAGGTTAGCGATAGGATAGCGTTAGGTTAGGGTTAGATTAGCTTAGGGTCAAAACATCAGATTGTTGCCTTTTTCAACATCAGATTTGTATGTAGAGTTTCACTGACGCTAAATGACTCTATTACCGCTACCTACTGTATTACCTAACAAAGCGCTATAAAACCGTGTTGAATCCGAAACAGAGCGAAGTGTCGTCATTAATTGGAGAAGTACACCCTGCGCATTAACGCAGCGAAAAGAGATCCAGGGTAGATGATGAAATGGCTGCCGATTTTGTGCATTTTACCAAAGGAAACCTCGCGCGATGAAAACGCTGGGAACACTGCTTACGGTATTTCTGCAACAAGTTAGGGTCGAACAAAGTTACTATAAAGTCTTTGTAGTAACTTTTGGGTCGAAGGGAAGTTTTTGCTGTACGCGACTGATTCCGTTGTAAACCAAAAATTTTATACCTTAAACCTAAGCCCTAAATGTAAACCTAAAGCCCAAACGTAAAGCAAAACGGAAAATATGAAGAGAAAAGTATGGATACTTGTGCAACAACTTCTACCAAAATGAAAGTCGTAAAGCTGAGAGCCTAACCGAAAATTCTTGGCATACAAGCCCTTAAATCCACGGGCGCAATTAGGTGGGAGACACGGGGGACGCGTCCTCCCACTTTTTCAGACAGTGGGGATATAATATGCCATGTCCCATCAAAATTTTGCTCTTTAGGTTTGGTAATATAATGGTTTCACACCATGCTGTCTCCCTCACATTTTACAACAAAATTGCACCCATGCTTAAACCTATCTGTCAGGCTACGAGGCAGAGGTGTACAGAGTCTGAAATTTTTGACTCCGACTCCGCTCCTCCTTCGGCTGAATATACTCCGACCCTACACATTTTAAAGTTTTAGACTCCGACTCCTGCTCAAACTCCAATGTGAATTATCTAAACTTTTGGCAGTGTCTAAACGACCGTATCTGGTTTTTGCATTAAAAAGACTAAAAAACCGTATCAAACGAATTTGCTGATCACTGCAATACATGTCAGTTGCTTCTCAGATAAAGCATTAAGTTGGCCACAATTTTTTTACCCTATACTGTAACAATTTACCTTCACTGCAAGCTTCAATGCATTAACCAGTGTTCCTGGCCGTCACTTGCCTCTCTTCAATGTATAGCCATCGCCTTCCGAATGTCTGTGTTTTCTGTGAGCTTTATTGTCTTCAGTATGTTTTTTATGCTTTCTGTAAAGCCTCTGTGCAGTATTGTTTTGCTCCCCTTTTGAGCCATCCTGACTAACCTCATTTTGTTTATTTTTCATGTACCCAACACTACTCTTTGTATTACTGTTTACTGTAAAACCTTTTTGTAATCTGTCTTTACCTCTGTCAGTGTCTGCCCAACCCCATTTGAGGGTGCTATGTGCCTGGTCGAACACACACACAATGGCGGTACTCCATCATTATGGTTTGTTTAATTTTTCTGTGTTTTTCTTTTTGGAAAAAAAAGTGCAAAACCTAACCATCAACACTGAACGCTAATCCTAAACCCTAACCTTAGACACTAACACTGAACCCTAACCCTAAACGCTAACTATATAAAACCAAGGTGAAGTTAGCCGCACTTTTCTCAGCCGCACTTTTCGCGGAATGAGAGGTTCGGAGAAAAAATTGTATTCACAAATCAGAAAAAACAAGTCGTTTTCTTTACAGCAAAAGAAAGGGATTCAATATTCCATCATTACAGAAGACGTAGGCTGAAAAAGAAACCATTCAATGCAAAACAATTATCAAAATTAAAGAAATCCGCTCAGAGTATTTAGTCCAAAAACATGAAAAAGGCGAGTTTTCAAACAAATTTCAAACCACTTTCCAGAACACATACGTGCACATATTTTACATCACTGTCTTTGTAATTTAAGCACGTTCCATACCTATCACAATATTGAACTACACTATTCGGAATCGAGAAATTTCGAACAAAATGTTAAGTACGCTTTTACGCACAGATAGGGTCTGAGACAGAGATATGTTGTCTGGCAACATGTTGTTCAACCTAATTTTAAACAACTTTCCGGAACACGTACGAACACATATTTTATATCACGGTCTTTGTAATTTAAGGCAGATTCCATATCTGTCAAAAATTTGAACTACACTATTCGGAATCGAGAGATTTCGAACAAAATGTTAGATACGTTTTTAAGCACAAATAGCGTCTGAGACAGAGATATGTTGGCTGGTAACATGTTGTTCAACCTAATTTTAAACAACTTTCCAGAACACGTACGAACACATATTTTATATCACTGTCTTTGTAATTTAATGCAGAATCCATATATCTGTCAAAAGTTTGAACTACGCTGTTCGGAATCGAGAAATTTCGTACAAAATATTTCGTACGCTTTTACGCACAGAGAGGGTCTGAGACAGATATATGTTGGCTGGCAATCTGTTGTTCATCCTAATTTTAAACAACTTTCCGGAATACGTACGAACACATATTTTATATCACGGTCTTTGTAATTTAATGCAGAATCCATATCTGTCAAAAGTTTGAACTACACTATTCGGAATCGAGAAATTTCGTACAAAATGTTAGGTACGCTTTTACGCACAAATAGCGTCCCTAATTTTTATTTTTAAACACTAACACAAAACCATAATCCAAAATGCTAAACCTAACCCTAGTCCAAAAGGTTAATTTAATTATAAACGCTTGTCTGCTTTTCGAAATGTACATCACAAGGGGTCCAAAAATTTTGACTTAGAATCTTGTGTAAGTACATCAAAAGAAAAACCAAATACAACAAAGGCCACTGTCATTGTGGCACAATCGCCGACATCAAACAACTCCGTTTTCAAAAAAAAGTGTTTCATGATTGAAAACAACGGGAAAAAAACTTTCCGAAAACAATCAAAAACAAATAAAGGGGGATTTTCATTGCCTTAAAGTCCACATCAAGATTATGAGGATCAAAAATGGGTCCCGACACTCATTAAGCCAGCCCAACAAGTCAAACCTACTGTTTTTTCCCAAGTAAAGGTCTCATTCGAAAAACGAAATTTTTAGCGGTTTTTCAAAGAACAATCAAACCACTTTCCCACACTGGGGGCAAAAAAATTTATAGTCAATCTTGATTGCCTTGAAGTCCACATTCACAACATAATGACGAAAGCAGCGCCCCGACACTCATTAAGCCAGCCCAACAAGTCAGACTTACTGTTTTTTCCCAAGTAAAGGTCTCGTGCGAAAAACGAAATTTTTAGCGGTTTTTCAAATAAAAATTCAACCACTTTCTCACACTGGGGCCAAAAAAATTTATAGTCAATCTTGATTGCATTGAAGTCCACATTCACAACATAATGACGAAAACAGCGCCCCGACACTTATTAAGCCAGCCCAACAAGTCAAACTTACCATTTTTTCCCGAGTGAACGTCTTATGCGAAAAGCGTGATTTTTAGCGATTTTTCAAATAAAAATTAAACTCCTTTCCCACACTGGGGGCAAAAAAATTTATAGTCAATTTTGATTGCCTTGAAGTCCACATTCATAATATAATGACGAAAACAGCGCCCCGACACTCACTAAGACAGCCCAACAAGTCAAACTTACTGTTTTTTCGCAAGTAAAGGACTCATGCAAAAAACGTAATTTTTAGAGGTTTTTCAAATAAAAATTAAACCACTTTCCAACACTAGGGGCAATAAAATTTATAGTGGATTTTGATTGCCTTGACGTTCCCATTATGAAGATCACCATTAAGAAGACGCCCCGCCTCTGATTAAGCTGGCAATATATTTGAAACCATGTTTCTCACGCATTTATATGTCAGTCTAATCGAACATTGAAGAACGTCAGTTACTGCATCAATACCTGTTTTTCATGATGCCAATTGTTTTAAGCATTGCATATGTTGTCAATAGTCAGACAACGTGCATGTTTTTCACAAACAACTTCCACTTATCCTGCTTGTTTTATGATCGGATCTGATTGAAACAGACCACGTTTTGACACAACTTGTATTTTTGCCATGAGGCCGAGCAGACACGAAACACATTAAAATGTTTGTTTTGCGCGTTGCTCCAATGTGGTTTTCGTGTCGGCTTCATAGTATTTAATATTTCAAAATTGTTGTTGGTGTATGTTCTGAAAGAAGCAGGAATCCATAGTCTCGCACGCAAGGTGCAGTTCTATATTCAAACCAAGGGATTTGAACGAAGACTCCATAAATTTTACATTCAGCGTCTTCAGTTGCGTACTTTTCCACGATGACATAATGCCACTGAAACGTGTTGTTGAACAGCAATTCGGAACCTGAAAAGCCAGAAAGCGATATAGCAGTTACTGAGCGAAAAGGAACTCGTGTTGATGCATTGCGTGGCATTTGAGAAAGCAGTTTACGAAAATCTTGCGCCTGCACACCAAGAAGGTTTGTTGTTTCTTAATCAGAAGACATTACCTCGATGCTTTTTTCAATGAAAAAGCTTGGTGGTGTGGTGGCGAGGTCGGAGTGGACCGCTTAAACTCATCTGTGACTACATGGTGGACATGTGTAGGTTACTTGCATATTTACATTGTACAGATAACAACAAAATGAGCTTTCGACTGTACGACTTTTTTTCTTGATGCATGTATGGTACACCACCGAATGGTCACCCTTACCTTTGTCAGATGAATTCGACATGTGGCTCCATTTCATAGCGATGATTGATAGAATACGAAGTCGCTAAGGTTAAAGGAAGGAAACTTCACTGAACGAAAATCAACATAAAACTGGTTTCATTGGACAAATGGAACTTTAAGGTCACTCAGGTGACAGATCACTGCTTTACAAACAGGTCAACTGTGCGATGCAAGGTTGACAACATCAAACGCTCTTTCCCGATGTATCTATCGCAGATAAATCAACATAATACAGGTAATGAGCAACTGAAATTATCTGTAAAAATTATGTGTTAAAGTCAAATTGAAAACATTCTTCCTCAAACCAAATACTTTTTATAGCCTTTGAGATCCACTTTTATACAGTTTGCTATCGCAACCCAGTCTCCAAGCTGCATCGCAGTAAGTTATTTTGTCTCTTTCCATAACGTAGAAAATAACACTTTCAAAATCAACAACTTGTTTAATATAGTCCATAACTGCATTTCAGCCAGGAATTTCTGGCGTGAAGGGTGAATGATTGAAGATTTAAAAAATATTCCAGTTTCAGGTCGTCGCCTGACTTCGCCATCCGCAAGTACTTCCTTCTTAACTTGTACTTCAAGCAGACCGTGACGAACAAAACACCACAAGTTCTTACATTCACATTCAGAAACCTCTCTGAAAACATCAGTGCTTGCATTGTATTGCAATAGCTTATTTTTTCTCTGCATAAATATAGACAGTGGCGATACCCACGAAAAACGCACTTTCCTTGCGACAAGTCCATATTCAACCATTGCAACAGTTTCTTACAAACTTTCTTAAAACGTTCAAGCAGACACATGTTCAGGTCAGTCGTAGTAACAGATTTGGGCGTTTTTCCATCGTCATAGAAACGAAGCGGATAATGCTCAAATGTAACACACTCATAACTTTGCACCGGCACGCAGAGCTTTCGCCTCCTTCTTTTAGTAGTTTTTATTGCGGCTTCTTCATTGATGAACTGATTTTCTAGGACTGCTTTCTGCACTTCGCAGAAATTTTCAGCCAAACCTTTTTCAGGATGTTCACTCTTCCTATAGAAAAATAAACAACCCCCGCTTGCAATATTTTCGAAGACTGTCTGCGAAAGAACCTGTTGCACTGTGTTATCGTTGATCTCAGTTACAACACCTAGCTAAATGCATAACATACGTAATGTCCACAGAGTATCGTATGTCCTAGATGCGTAACGCATGTTTCAAGTTTGTAGACCGAATGCCCTTCGCTTGTTGGAACAAACAAACAACTGTCAGGAAAACACGTTTATCATTTTTCTGGATTCCTTCTGCTGTGCGCCGTAAAATGAGGCACAGCACTTCAGGAGTAGCAACCAATGATGACTTGCACTGAAAGAAGTCTTCACATGAGCATGGCCGTTATTTAAGCTTTGCAATCTGTTTCACCTCATGCAGGAAGTGGGAACTTAAATTATCTTTGGAAATGTCGGAACAAATTGGAATCGTAAGGACTGTGTACATGAAACTTTCAGAAGTAACAACTCTGGAACATTTGCGACACTCACCAGAGACCTTTACCGTAAAACCTGTGGAAAGACCGTTTTCACTGAGAAATGCATCAAAGCTATACCTCATGTGAAACTCAGTTGCATCTTGTTGTTCGTTTATGTTCCACTGAAATTTTTCACAAACACTTTTGACAGCTGCCAACAATGAACCATCTTTAACTTCAGTGTTGCTAACCAAACGGTTTATAATGCCTTCTACGGTGTCTTCGGCATATCTTTTATCATTTCACGACGGCCTGATCGAGGCAGAAGGCGCTGAACAGCCTGCAGGGCAGAATTGAACCAGCAATTGTTTCCAAAGTTTGTAAGACCAATCTCTGCATAATGCTCATTTTGCAAAAACGTTTTGATGAGCATATGATATCTTTTGGAATGCTGGACAAGTGCAAAAAGTATCCACATCCGATAATCATCTGCATGAAAATCAGTATGATGAACCTCTAGAATGTTTAAGGCAATAGCATCAGCAGTGTAGCAGACACAAGCACCACAACTGGATGAATCCTATTGCTCAACCATGTGATCTACTTTCAGCACTGGTGGAGATGAGCAGAAGTTTGACAGCAAGCTTAAAAGGAACTTTTAGACAGAAAAAACTAAGTATGTGCCAACCGGGCTAGTGGAGTCGTACAGAATGACTTCATTGTTCTTTTTGCAATACCACAGCAGCAGAAAGCGGCGTTTCCACAATACTGGCATGAAAACATGATCACGTAAGCTTGCGCATGGCTCAGTCAATATGACTGCAAAGTTTTTGGCAATGTTTTCCCTTGTAGCACCTGCACTAAAGTCATGCGCTCAATTACGTTTTTCGCATAAAACCTTCACTTGGGAAAAAACAGTAAGTTTGACTTGTTGGGCTGGCTAAATAAGTGTCGGGGCGCTGATTTCGCCATTATATTATGAATGTGGACTTCAAGGCAATCAAGATTGACTATAAATTTTTTTGCCCCCAGTGTGGGAAACTGGTTTAATTTTTTTAGGAAAAACCGCTAAAAATTACGTTTTTCGCATAAGACCTTTACTTGGGAAAAAGCAGTAAGTTTGACTTGTTGGGCTGGCTTAACCCTTTAAGTCCAGCGTGCGCCACTTTTCTTGTAGAACTTTGCAATCCTATAACTCGCCAGGCGATTGAGCTAGAGAGCTGTTCAAACTCTCTACGGATTCAGCAAGTCTTGCAGTCAAAATTGAAAAAAACAATTTTATGTTTCGGTGGGGGGGGTTTCTGGAGGTGACGTCACAAAGAGAACATGTTTTGGAAAAGTAGGCCACCTTTGGCCAAACTTTCGCCGACCATAACTTGGCAGCAAATAGAGCTAGAGACCTGTTCAAACCCTGTACTGACTAGTGGCTTCGTGTAGTTTAGAATAAAAAAAAAATTTTTAATTTAGATGG
>Ga0210059_1015415_pt1 | contig 11168 bp, 7 predicted proteins | sample Ectturendosymbi2_FD_188042 | JGI IMG/M metagenome (GOLD analysis project Ga0210059, IMG submission 188042) | Ecteinascidia turbinata endosymbiont from Florida, USA - Sample 2 (SPAdes) (version 2) | ecosystem: Host-associated > Tunicates > Ascidians > Unclassified | place: Key West, Florida... | reverse complement strand
CTTGTTTTTCCTTTTGAAAAAACTAGACGAAACTCCGCATGTTTGGAGTCCTTGATTGGCCTTCTAACTTTAGTGGTTGGCAAGCCATGGCCAAAAAACGATAGTTAATCATTTGACCGGCTTAGGGCTCGCTGGAAATCTACATCGCCACCTACCTGATCCTATGTTGGCCAATGCGTCATTTTCATTTGGAAGTACCCAGTGGGACTCGCATAAACAAATTTCTTGGTGATGTTTGGTCACGTGGTCTGAATCACTGCAGCCTGGATTATTTGGACAAGTGACTCGACATTTAACATTTTATAAATTTCAACAAAGCACACTTTGCTGTGAAACGGTAGGTCGTGAAATTTTCGCATGGTATTTAAAGTTTTCTTATGTGAGCACGGTTTGATCACAACTTGACTTGTGGCCAGTTTTCTTACAGACCTTTCCTGAATTGCACCAGTCACCATGCGTCAAGAATGTTTTTACGGCATTACACCTCACATACAATTCTTTGAATCACTCCAGATTTTTCTAAATTGGCCGACATTTCACAAAGCGCATACAATAAAAAACGTTGTATCTTGTAATCCAAAAAAATGTTATGTCTAGCGATTTAAAGTCGTTAGCACAATGCGATTACTACGGAATAACATATTCGTTGAAAATCAGTAAAATAAATATAGAAAACCTCGACAGTGTCTCCAGGTAGATCTTCTAAGTTGACTATACGTAATCTAAAATCATTACTCCACAAAGCACTTTAAGTTGCTTCAAGCCTATGACAAATAAAACGGTAAGAACTTTAGCACAAATTTAATATTGAGTGGAGCAATTATGAAAAACCTTTTAAGGTAAGATGAAACAACTGTTGAATAAAGACTTTTCATCAAAAACTTGCCTAAGCGCTTACGACTGTGGCATGCATAGATCGCTGTGACAGATTTTGAAAAACGATTCTTTTATAAAGAACTCAGCAAGTTTCTCAGGCGCTTTTGTTTCCACGACAGGTTCGAAGGAAAACTAGGTTGAAGAACTGAGTGGATCAGACGGGGACGTAAAATGAAAACCAAAACGAGCTAACTGAAAATTTTGCTCAAGAAGTGCGATGTAAATTTGAACACAAGTAAGAGAAAACAATTGTGCGAGATATTTGCACCTGAACACATTTCGACTGATACTATCCAGCAGTGCTTTCTTCGCTTTTGTATTAATTTATCGCACCTGATAACAAGCATCACCGCCCCCATGTCTTGCAGCTTTGTGATCTATTGATTGGTCGTTCTTTACACAAACGTGAAAGAATTACACTTGCTCTTTCCTATTTAAGCAACGATGGCTTTCCGATCTCATTCATTCTGAGCAATACAAGCAATGTCTTTCTTGCATTTTCATTCTGCTTGATAAGATACTTTCAGCGAGATAATTATTAGGGGATTGATTCAGTTATATTTTGTTCTTCTTTGCAAATCACGAGGTTTGCGTAACAGCTAAATATTGCATAAAGCAAAAGATTATAATGCTAAGTTAAGTGTAATTATCAGAGCTTTTGGAAACAAAGATGTTTTCAAAATCTTTGCGTCAGAAAGCAAATGCATTAATATTTTCATCTTATTTATTAGAAAGACGTTGATATAGGATTTGTGTGCGAACAAGTTAGTTTACGTTTATGGTGAGCTTCTCGTTATTGAGCTGCTATGTACAAACGCAAGTCAGGTATTTATTTATCACTCCTCGTTCTTGAACAGGATCTAAAAAAATTATCAGTTCGAAATCAAGCTTGTTTTTTTTCTGGAGCTTGACAGGGTTGGGTTTTATCTGGTGTATCTGGTGTTGAAAGCTTATGGAGTGCAATCGATCGTTACAAGCAGTAAATATGCATGAAGCAAATGCCAGGAACTACAATCAGATTTTTGAAGAAGAAGTTTCCCAGTTCTTTGAATGGTCTGCATCACTACCAACGTCAAAGCCGGAATACTCTCAATCAGGTTGGGTTTCGTTTAGGGTTGCCAGATGGCCGGTATTTTATTGCTACCGTAGCAGAGGCCGGTATGAAGCCGATATTTTGAAAACCAGCGCCTTAAGCCGGTATTTCAAAATAAATAATTTGCAGTAACTGCAAAAAGAACTAAAGCAGAACTTCTCAAATAATACTGACTCTAGTAGTGAATCTTGTCAGGACAGTTTTTTCAGCGAAGTTCATATAAAGGCAAATTTTTACTTGTGCCTTAACAACACACATTGTCTCTCCGTTTTCCGTCTTCCTTTGTTTAGTCATAGGATCTTTGTCGTAAACGTAATCTGTATGAGCATTTCTTTTGGCAATTAACCGCGTAACCGGCGTCGGTGTGGTTGTTGTCTGAACTACTACTGTAGGCTATTGCAGGCAGAATGCAGGAAAATCACAGAAATAGACAGGACGACAGTGACATTGTAGAGCATGGGTCACCAACCTTTTTGTAACTATGAGCTACCTCTTGTGCACCGATTACTGCGAAGGGCTGCGAGTTTGATACACACTTCTGAAATAAAACTTTTGCTCAATTTACCTTCACTTACTTCAGTATTGACATTCGTTAATGTGAAGACATTGACCATGCTAATGTTATTTTTAGAACGAGCCCCAGGGGGGCCTACATGGTCCTTGTGAGCGACCTGGTGCCCGCGGGCACCACGTTGGTGACCCCTGTTGTAGAGGCTAGCGAACCCTTCACAACCACGCGAGCCAAATTGAACAGACACTTTATTTCGTCTGCGGACTATAACTAGCTTAAGCAACGGCCAGCGAATCAAGTGGGAAGTAATTTCTCGGCCAGTCTTAATTGTCCAGAACAGTGTTTTTCAACCGGGGTTCCGCGAGTAGCTGCCAGAGGTTCCGCAAGAAACTTTTTTGATGATTTCATGACAAAATATACATGCAACATTTCCACCCATCTGGTTTTTACAGAAAGTAGGATAGACACTTCAGTCATTGCGTGGGGTTCCACAGGGCCGGCCCTAAAGCCGATGCATCAGCATTGGGCCCCGCCATGGTGTTTGGAAAGGTCGTTCATTTTTTCCAGATACTCCTTGAGCTCGAGAATTCAGTGGCAACGGCTTATAAATCTCAGTGTAAGCAAACAATTATCTCGCTTGAACGAACGGTGAATTTCCTCTACCGAACATTCGCGCTCCTCCTCATGCGATATAAGGCGTTAAAGCCGCGCTCCACAATATCCCACTCTATGGATGGAGCTGGGTTCCTGCTTATAATGCCATTTAGGGCTGTAGTAGACCGTCAGCTATTGCAAATAAAGTAGCTTATGTAGTGATTCAACTCGCAACGAGCAGGTTAAGACGAGTGCGTCTGTCGTATAAACTTTGGCATCAGTTTTTCCACCGTAACGTTATTCAGTTCTCGAAATATGCTTCTGTTTTGGAAAGTTTTTGATTGGCTGCGGAAGAGTTGTAAGTTGGGCCGGTCTTTTCGGGACGGGTTCGGGATTAAGCTTGTTAAAATGTTTCGGACCGATATGGGGCCTGCATACAAAATTTTTTTTCAACGACGGACACTTTTGTTGTCAGTTACTGTCGAAGCAATCGAGTTGATTAATCTGGGCTAAAAATGATTTAACTGTGAAATATTTAGTCATTTTTACTTTGCTACGCTACCAATGCCTCGCAGTTGCGCACATGTTGACTCACTCGGTACATTCGGCTTCCGGGCCTATATCGGGCTTTAAACATAAATGCCAGGTTCGGGCTTGTGATTTCGGGTTTAGGCTTCAAATTAAGGCCCGTTTACAACACTGGGTTGCGGGTCGTCTACATTTTGACAAAGGCTTGCAGTTTTGTTTCATGGCATAGTTTACTATAGATTAGGTATTTTAATATTTTGTCAAAATAAAATTAACTCTACGACATTGAAACAAATGATAAAAGATGAAACTGAACCAGCGGAAGCCAAAAATCTCATGCAAGCCAACGCAAAATTCAAAATTTTGTGAACACTTAAAAGTTCTTTCTTTTCTTTGTCCACAAAATCGTTTCGTTAAATAGGCAAAGTAAAAATTGTGAATGTCATGCATCACACTCCTTCAACTTTATCATAGAATTGGGCGGCTATACGCTTCTGTTTCATCAATCAAATATGTGTATTGCGTTTGATAAATATTTCTACATCTGTGACGTGGTAGTTGCAAAATCTTTGTACATTACGTTTTCTAACGTTCATAAAGAACAGTTTGCATTCCAAGTCCAAGCATTTAAGAATAACTATAAAATTGGATTTTTGGGTAACTTTGGATAGGTTCCTCGTTTGTGAAACCTGGCTCTTTTCATGTATTGCATCATAAAGCAGATAGCTGATCTTGCGTCCAAACGTTACCAAGAACGCCTCTACGCTTGTGGTTACCAAAAATGAGAAAGGTAATGAGTTCATGTTAGCAGTTTTCAGTTGCTCTTCGAACGAAAATGCCGTTCAACAAGAGCGAAGTAATTGCTTTGTAAGTTCGATTTGCTTGGTAGTTCGGTTTGATTGACGTAACTTTGCACTTGCCTTCTTCGCTCGGATCTCCATTGAACAATTTTTGGCTCAATTACGAGTGGTAGGCCTACTGGCTTAGCAGTACGCTGTCTAATGTCCACCACAGTTGCATACTGTTTATTGCCGCCTGTTTGATATTAATATAAATATTCTGCCAAAACAGTGGTTCTTAACCGGTAGAAAATTTCATCCATGCAGTGGGAAATTCTTGTAAGTTACACAATTTCTAAGGAAGTAAATCTGATTATTTAGTCACAAAATTATTTTGAACCAATACCTATTTGTCAACTAGTGCAATTTTTGTAATTATTACATTTTTAGTGTTGAACAATACTCAAAAAGTCATAATCGAATAACGACCGTTGTTGTTAAAGGCAGCCACTGTCGCTAAAGATAGGCAGTTCGGTTGACCTGTGGGAGAAATGATGTGTAAAAAAGCTAATTTCAGTGGATTAAGGCAAAAAAGAGCTTAGATTTCGGTGAAGATGATGTTGTTTGATGTTGAAACAAGTTAGGTTAACAAGGAGCCAAACAAAAATGACCTCGAGCGTACAATGTTTCAGGGCGAAATATGCTAGCCTACTTTTCAGCGAATCATTGTTTTTCCCAGACATCTAATATAGTGCAAAAATGTCGATTGCAAACGCTAACAGGCGGAAATACAAGGAAGTCTACATCAAGTATGACTTTACTTGCCTCCAGAAAGATGGAGGATATTCCGCAAGGGTGTCTTGTGCAGGAAAACGCTGGCTAACAGCTATTTAAAATCACTCCAGCTCAAGCAGCGTTTGAACAATGCTCACAGGACCAAGCTAACATCTTTTTAATTCTTACACGATCCTTTCAAATGTCAACAGTAACAAAATTTTAAGGAAGTCACGTAATGTTAATAGTACATGCAACACAACACAAAATAGAATGGTAATTTTATCGTTAGTATTTCTTTCACTGAAGTCTGTAAGAAATAAAAGTGAGTAATTTGAATCTAAAGAAGGTTGTCTCAACTCTCAAATGTGTCAGGCTGGATGCAGGAGGTGCATTTAACCAAGCAACTTTTTCCATCGTTTAAGCATCCTATGTGGTTGCATTTCGCCATGCTAAAGCTAAAAAGTTTCATATTATTGCAGAAACACTGGTGAAAGGTGAAACCATGCCTCCTGGATTGTGCTAAAATAGTTCTGTTATTAAGGCCAAAGCACGTAACAAACTGGAATTGGAGAATTATTTACGCTGCGCTTTCTACCATTAATCAACGCGTCGAGATGCTAATGAAGAGAAAGGACTCACAAAAATCATATTAAAATGAGCACTTTACCTTTTTTGATGCGATATGATGCAATTGAGTAAATTTCTTGGGTGAAAACCATGAGTGAAACTCTTTAAATTGCTGTTGTTTACTATGCGAAGCCTGTACACCACAGAGCTAGTAGCTACTATTGGCCAAATAGCGTTCCGTAAAACATCGTCGGTAAATATATAAGGGGGAAAATCAAGCATGGTGATTGGCCTTAAACATCTTCATAAAAAGATTGTACAACGGTTGACTAACACACAATAACGTCACAGCACCACCGCTCACAGGAGCCCCTCGCCTAGGTTTTGCATTGGGCCCCGCACTTGCCAGGGCCGGCCCTGGGGTTCCATGAGAAACGTCAACATGTGCCAAGGGTTCCGCTGCAGCAAAAAGGTTGAAAACACTGGTCCAGAAGGTACTGAGAAATTTTTGAAGAGTTTCAAGTAAGCTAGAAAATGTTTGTTGCAAACTGAGGAAAATGTAGGTCGCAAATATTATTAGTTGTGTTATGGTGTTCATACAGCCAAGGCAATACCATACCCTACAAAAGCAAGTACTGTACCATCAAATTGTAAGGAAAGGAGTTCACTTAATAAATTATACACACCATGTAGAATTGGAATTTCACTGATTGCATTATTTTTTTAGAGTTTAAGAAAAAGACTCCGTTCACATTAAACAGTGCAGTTATCATTTTTTATTTAAGGTGGGTTAGTTTGCTAATGCTTAGCATAGGGCTATAGACTATGCTCACAAAACGTCCGTTTATACACTGTTTGAAACATTTTTAAACCAACCATTGTAGGAGATTCATGAAATTGTAAAGAAAATAAAACGAAATGTAAATGCATTGTCAAAAAGCGTTCTTTGCAAAAAATCTCATTCGTGCAATTAGAATATGCGCTTACGAATGCAGCGTACAGAAGATCTGTCACTGTTGACAAAATGGCCGGTATTCTTGCAAAACGCATCTGGCAATCCCAGTTTCGTTTCAAAATTAACAAAACGCTGTGAAATTTCTTTTTTGTTGGCGTTAGAATTTTATTGAAATTTATTTGTGAAAACGTTTTCCTTTTATTTAGTTTTACACATACAAACGTTAATTTGCTTGTATATGCCTTGAGCAGATTTAGAAAAAAGAACTACGGGAAACATGTTCTTCCGTCCGATTGACTATCAGCAACCTCTGGAAGAGTATCCAGATGGAGATTGGAGGGCATACTGGCTGTTTCCAGTGTAAGTAATTTTTTATGTATTGAGTCGGTAAAACTTTGCACAGTTTAGGCCATCAGTTTAAATTTACGTCAAACCTAAGATGAAGTTAGCCTTGCGCAATATTCATGGTATAACAGCTTTTTATGCTTGTTTTAATAACATTTTAATAATATCTTGCAAAATTTGAAACCATCTTTCAGGCAAACCTCCTATAATGATGCAATATACAGGAATTTTTATATGTTTTTGTTCCGTTGAAAACTTACTTTGCACTTTGTCATGGATAGCTTACGCTGAAGTTTTCAAAGTGCAGGAGGATTTGTTGTGTTGGACTCTTCGCAGACTAATCGTAAAACTAAACGTTTCAAGTTCAAAACTAAGACAGTTTGTATATCGTACTTTATTTCAATGAATGAAAACATTTTTTGGTGAGATTCAACCGACAATTCTCATTTTTATTAACAGGTACACCGACCATCAAAACCATCCTTTGTTTACGTTTACGGAAGAAATTACCAAAAGATATTCAAACGATGACGCATATGATAAAGAGTTTATCCTGTCTCAAGCAGCGACCGAACAATGTAAGATAATTAGACTTCGTGAAGTAAAATAATCGACAAAGTACCGCGATGGGAATTCCGCAGAAAAATATGTTCTTTCCAGTGTACAACGCAACCCTAAAAATAAAAAAAATTTATTCATAAACTACGCACATGAAATATATTGTGAAAAATCTAGTGCAGTAACATGACTTCGAAATAATAACGATAAATTTGCCTTTCTATTTTGTGTTGTGCTGCATGTACTGTTAACATTACGTGACTTCCTTAAAAGTTTGTAACTGTTGACATTTGAAAGGATAGTGTAAGAGTTAAAATAGAGGCATGGTAGTTTATTAATATAACCGAAATATCTTCAAAACAGTTTCAAAGATGCTTTTATCATTTTTAAGACCGTTTGTCACGGGTTTCAATTTTCTCTACGTTTTCACCTCAACAATGAGATTGTAGGATAGTTATGTTATTTCACGCTTTTTCATGCCTGTAATGTTCTTTAATGTTTGTAGAAAAAGTTTTAATAATATGTGTAAAAGCTGTACAAAAACATCCTTTTTTCATTACACGCAACGGTTTGCGAATTTCGAGTATCAGTCTCGCTTGGCATATGTAGTAAGAAAGCAATATCTCGAGCATCAAGTCAACAAATTGATTGTTTAATTGTTTCCAAGTCGGTTAAAAAATCAGCTTGATCATGCAAGACCTAAAATTGTTGAGCCTTACCTTCAAAACGTCTTTTTCAGCTTATGGAAGATCAGCGTCCAAACGAACGTTGAATACACTTCCTTTTAACCACAAATCTGAGGAAGGTGATATAGAAGTATTTGGAAATCCTCTAATCCATCCACTTCTCATTGAAATGCTGCTTCGTTTTTTATTGTCGACAATTGCATGTGTCCTAACGTAAGTTTGTTTTTGAGACAATGAACGTTTTTCCTCACAAATATTCATTTGTATCTTGCGCTGTGCCCAACACACAGTTCAAAGTTGCCATCATTTTTTATTTTTTAATCGATTAAACTTCCCTATCGGTAAAACACGAAGTATAAATGGTTTAACTTTAATATTTCGAAAGCCACAATAAATTGTAGTAACATTTGTTCCTAAATGATCCTCATTGTTACTTTCAAGAAAATGATTCATTTAGGCTTTTAGAGTCTACGCTTAGTGACATCAGAAATTGTGTTGCAATGTCTTAGTATACGCAGATAATTACTTAACTTGCAAAATTTCATGGAAAAGAGATTTGTTTTCACGTTGTGTCGTAAAAACAGCGATTTTTGTACACTGTTGTGAAATGCGCACGGACTCAACTAGGACCAGTTATCAATTAAAACTGAAAACCTCTTCCAGTGGTAAGTTTGCAGGTTTCTCACTACGTTAAAACCATTTTACAGGCAGAAATCTAACAAGGAAACACCACGTCCTGCTGCACCATGGGCAACAAAGCCAAATTCTTCTGTTTCGTCATGGTCACTAAATCCTTATGCAAAGCCATGGTCACCAAAGCCAAGTTCATCTGCCACGTCACTGTCACCAAACCCAAGTTCTTCTGCAGAGTCATTGTCACCAAATCTGAGTTCTTCTGCAAAATCATGGTCATTAAATCCTTATGCAAAGCCATGGTCACCAAAGCCAAGTTCTTCTGCAACATCAGTGTCACCAAACCCAAGTTCTTCTGCCTCGTCATTGTCACCAAATCCAAGTTCTTCTGCTACGTCAGACGATCTTCAGTTTCTTCTCAACATCGATCCTGAATTGGATGATGCGCAAACTCTAAGTTTTGTTGTTTCTGACCCACAACAAACATCCTGTTAGACTATATTTTTGCTTTTACCAATAGAACTGGCAAACTATTTGCTGTGTGTACAAAACAGTTATTGGCAGACCTTGCTCTCCGCAATTGCATTTTTATTTTACATTTAGCAAAGCTTAAGCCACAATGCGGTTGTTTCCCACAAGATTTTGTCAACAAAATAGCTGCCTGCGCAAAACATTGCATGCGTCCTAATAAAGCGTCTGCTCATTTTCACTACAACACGGGGTGCCTGCATTGCAAACTTTGCAGATATTGTTTCATTTGTTTATATCGTAACATGCGTGTAAGAAACGACGAATGCCTTCACTTTTTCCGGTATTTCCCAGTTGTTTCTTGTACAATCTTACTCTTTGAAATACACTAAGAAAACATTAAAATGTATTGATTGTGTAAATCAGGTTTAAAATGAGTAAAATAGGAAATTTAGGAACAGGGGCGATTCCAGCCAGTAATTTTATGGAGGGATATTTCAGTTGTATTTGGTGATCAACTCTCATTACAGGTTCACTATTGTGAGAGAGATGAAGTGTACTTCACAACACTGCTGTGACAAGACAATTGACACCAAAATGGCCTCATATCGTGAATCCTGTTTTCCGAATTGTTCAAACTTATGGTTAAGAAAGTTACTTTCTTCGGTTTTAGGGAGGGCGATCGGCCCAATTGCTTCATTTACCTTGGATCCGCCCCTGTATATGAACGTACAGTTAAGTCATATAAAGTTGGAAAAATTTAGCAAGGATGAAGTCGCTCATGATTTTTCAACATAATTGAGAAAACAATATCTAGAACAAGCTAAGTAACAGCTGCGGCCTAACATGACAGTTTTAGCTTCCAGACGGACATTTGCTATGGTTTTCTGCTCTCGGACCCAATATCTTGCGAAAGCGAGAAAGTAATAAAGAAAACATCGATAACTATACGCACCCTGCGCTGTTTCATGCCAAACGCAATGGACATGCTCACGTAAGATAAGCAATTCATTTACGTTGGGCAGATATTTCAAATCTGAAAAATCGCTTTGTGAAACAAGCACTTATATGATCCAAATAGAAACGAGTTTATGATCCATTTACCAAACGTTTGTTATTTTGTGAAAGCTTGATGAATTTTTGGTTCCTGATTATATTTAAGATATTTTATCAGATTTAAAAGTGAATTAAAATGCCAATAATTGGAACTGTGAAGTCGGCAGACTTTAATTTCATCTACAAATTCATTAACATTCCTTTGTTGGGAGCTTGATTGTACGTTGAGGAAAAACATTTGAACCTAAAAATTTTGATGAATACCTGGCAACATTGTTAAATATCAGCATGTATTTGTTGGCGAATTCTGAAAAAATCTCTGAGAAGAATGCCATGTCTTTCAGATTGATAGAAGATCAAATAGAACAAAAGAAGCATACGGTTATCAAAGTCACACTGGACTTGAAGTCAAACAAGAAGTCCAATATAGAAACACTGTTTGAGGCAAGCCCTCCACTGAGACTACAAAAAAGCAATTAAGAAATTAAAACCTTTAGATCAGGGGTCACCAACCTTTTTGAAACTGCGAGCTACTTCTTGTGTACCGATTAATGTGAAGAGCTACTAGTTTGATGCACACTTCTGAAACAAAAAGTTTGCTCAATTTACCTTCAAATATGTTTTAGTATTGATATTCGTTTATGTGAAGACATTGATCATGCTAATGTCATTTTTAGAACAGGCCCCCGGGCGACCTACATGGTCCTTGCGGGCAAACTGGTGCCCGCGGGCACCACGTTGG
>Ga0210059_1015414_pt1 | contig 11169 bp, 5 predicted proteins | sample Ectturendosymbi2_FD_188042 | JGI IMG/M metagenome (GOLD analysis project Ga0210059, IMG submission 188042) | Ecteinascidia turbinata endosymbiont from Florida, USA - Sample 2 (SPAdes) (version 2) | ecosystem: Host-associated > Tunicates > Ascidians > Unclassified | place: Key West, Florida... | reverse complement strand
CATTAGATGTGGTAGTGGCCCAAATGTACAGAGAAAAAGGTTGGTGGGGTGGGGTTAAAGCATCTGGACGAACACCAGTATCGGGAGGTATAGTCGAGAAAATTCGGGAAGCATTTGGACCAAGCCTCAAAGTCCTATGAAGAGCACGTCTGAAAACGCAGATTCCACCAACGACACCTTGGCGTGTCGTTAGGAAACGGTTGCAGATGACACTCTCAAATAGCAACTCTTTCAAACATATATGGCAAGGAAAAACGCAGGCCTTTATGTGTTCACACAAGAGAAACATGCAGAAGAGGGGCTTGAAAGATGCCTTGTTTTCAGTTAAGAAACCACTTTTCATATGAATGATAGGGTCTTGCGAAATCGTTTAAAAATCTACATTTTGCACGTTTCAATCACTCAATCTATGTTTTATGAATAAACCTTGTTCTACTAAACATGAATAATTTTTACATTACATTTATAGTTTGCATTACTAAGATATATCTTAAAAGAAAACAACTCTGTCGACCACCCTGTATTTGGAAGTTGTTCAAAGTCGGGAGAACAGCAACCAGATAAATTTAAGCCGCAGAGTGTTGCCATGCGTTGAGTGTGAATATTATAAATTATTTGCTTTGATTCCAGTTAGGATCCCATTTTGTTAGGTCAATTCTGCGCCAAGTGTGTTTAGCGATACAACAACCCTTTTTCTGCGTGTCGAGTCGATTAGTGTCCATCAACAAACCCGGTGGGATACTTTTCTTAGCCACTATAACTGAAATACCACCTTTACGTAGATCTACTATGGCCGGCCTTAAGCCGATGTAACCGATGCAGCTGCATTGGGCCCCGCACCGTGGTGTTTGGGTAGATTGTTCATTTTGCCAGTTACACCTTGCGCTTGAGAATTCATTAGAAACGCCATACAAATTTCATTGTTAACAAAGAACGCTCTCGTCAAAACTAACGAATTTCCTCTATTAAGCGAACGTCAGCAAACGTGCTCAATTCTCGTGTTAGTGCTTTACATCTCCACTTTACCACGATCGTTACACAGTTGAGTGAACACGATGACGTCATGCAATCACTACTCAGAGGGGCCCCGCGCCTAGGTCTTGCGTTGGGCCCCGCGCCCAGGTCTTGCATTGGGTCCCACACCTGCTAGGGCCGGCCCTGACTATGTTAAAGTTGAAATTAGTTGACAGAAGCATTTCAATTTTATCTGTGCCGAGATCTTCATGAGCTAAAACATTCGTTACTTTATTGAAATGCCGAAACATTTATATATTTAGAGCACTTGACAGCTTTAGGTTTGCTGCAAGTTTCGAGGTATCAGTCGTCTGGCTCTATTCAAGTATCTGGTCTCCACGAAGGCGACTGCGTTGAATGATTCAGCGAAATTTTCAATAGGTAATCCATTTCACGTGACACTACCCATCATCACCAGTGGCGCATCCACTACAAAAATTCGGGGGGGGTGTTAAATTCTAGGCGAAAAACGCTATTTTGTTTGTGATACCCCCTGTCAAAACACAAAATGACTATATATTTCAAAAATTTGGGGGGAGGCATGGCCCCGTTCGCCCCCTCCTGGCCAGGCGCATGATCCTCACCCCTAATCCTTGCACCCTTTTGCGTTGTTCATTGATTCCTTTTCCTATTTTACCACACATGGAGCTAGCGATGTTGATACCCAAGGTCGCCTATATCAGGGCTTCTCAAACGTTTTTGTTTTGCCACCACACTTCAAAAAAGAATTTTCTATGCGACCCGTTGGTGAATAGCCTACAGATAATGATACGTGTACACGCCCCATTAGAAATCTCAAGTGACATTTTTGTCCATAATGAAATGATATAAATGCACACAATCCACGAAAATAACCATCAAGTACTAAAAGAACCCCGCAATGGAAACAGCAAAGCGAATAAAAAACTAACACAATTTTATTGTAAAGTCTACAGAAAAGTTTTTTTCTGATTTGTCAAGCCAATTCATTTCGCGCCCCAAAATTATCGTTTGCGTCCTCATTTTTGCGTCGTGACCCATAGTGCCCTGGCCTATGTAGAGAGACACCGCCGTGTTTGTCACGGTGGTCTCGTTATACCTCCCGTTGCAGCGTTCAGCACTCTATTTTAAGGGCTTCGGAGTGCGGCTGCCGAACTTACGAACACACTCCTGCTTACGCGTTCTATCAATGCTCTGTTTTGAATCATAGCGGCGTGCTTCCGTCAACGTGGGTCTGTTGCGTTGCTTGATAATTGGCGTCAGGTAATTTACAGTTCCAGCGAAAGTAATTACTGTATTTATTGGCAACGTATTGTTTAGTTTTGTACTTGCCGCAGCTTGTGTTTTAATTTAGTCATTTCAGTCTTAAGTTTGCTTCCTCTATCTGCTCTTGGTTTGGCCTTTCACGTTTTCACCCGCAAAAACTACTTGCAGATTTCAGGACTAAGGACATGTGCAGTAACGTGAAATCGATTTCCTGTTTAAAGAATTTGCAGATGGAGTCAACTCAGCCGCTTTAGTGGACCAGCAAGTTGTCTAGTGGTAAGTGCGTCCGCTTCGGTGCTGGAAGGTCGAGAGTTCGACCCTCGGCCGGGTCTTACCAAGACCTTGTAAATTGGTACTGTAGCCTTCTTCCCAGGCGCACGGTGTACGGAAGAGCTGAAGGGGACACAACCAGAACACAAAACAGACTGAGCGAAAATGAACCAAGTAATTCTGCAAAACTCAGTACTGGCGCTACAAGACCATTGTAGTTACAAAGCGCCAACAAAAAAACATATCAAACAAAGTCGCTTTAGTGGAGACTGGTTACTTGAATATATTTAAAACAATATTACAATATATCAGCAGGCCCGTAGCCACGGGGGTTTTGGGGACAGTGCCCCACAAATATTTTTATGCCCCCCATAATGTGCTGTACCCAGCAAAAATTTGTTCTAAACATAAAATAAAAACATAAATATTGCCCTCCTAAAAATTTATTTTGTCCCCTATACCTTAAAACCGGTCTACGGGTCTGCTGGCCAGCAAATTACATTTTAGAATACTGAATCATCATGGTTTCGAAAAATTAATTGCAGTGCGCAGTGGTCTCAACTGGTAATATTTACACTCCTCTCTCACAGCCATAGTATGCGAGAATACAATGTTCATAGCAAGCAGTTCGCAATCCCAAGAATTCCGTACTCACGTATAGCACCAGCAGAATTCAACAATCCAAAGTTTTGATCGTTTCTCACACATGTAAATCGCCCGTCCACGCAGTGACTGAAGCAAGTAAAAACAATTCATAATGTATTTACAGATTTTGTGGATTTTGTGTATGTTTACCAATTTTGTGTATGTTTACGGATTTTGTGCATGTTTTTGCTGTGTTGGAACATCATGTTTGTCGAAACAATGCCGATTCATAAAAACTTTAAAAGTAAAACAGTGAATATGGGTTTCGGGCTTCACAGCGATCACCAGTTTTCCACGTAACGGTATTAAACACAGTGTTTCAAAAATGTGCTTAAATTTTCAACAGCGGCAAGACATCAGGGACGCGATTTTAAAATAAGGTGGGTAAAAGTGATATCTGGAAGGTAGTTTGTCACAAAGCATTGGTTCAGCCTTGCCGTAAGCATTGGTGCTGGAGAAAGACATTGGCTCCAAACCGTCAAGCATACAGAATCAGCACTGGCGTATATACAGTACACGGGACAACTGGAACCAACCCAGCGGGTAGTTCCATTCAGGGCAAAAACACCAGTCGCGAAGAAAGGTTGTTTATAAATTTTAAACACCGTAGGCAAAAGCAACCGAAAATAGACCAACGTTATGGAACTCACCAAGTTGTAAACTCTCTGTGAATGGTTTCAAACGCGTCAAAAATTGCTCCCTTGTGGTAGCACTGGCATTGCGATCGTTCTACACAATTTCCATCGGCATCCAAAAAAAGACCTTCCGGACAGTTGCAGCCTTGTACACACTTTTCCTCGCATCTCAGCACCGGATCAGATATAGACTGACAGGTGGACTGGCACGAGCTAGAACACTCTTGATAAAGCTGATTGGAAGGACAGGTAACCGCTGGAAAATAAAAACAAATAACATCTTCTAGCTACCGTTCGATACTATTTCGGTGACCCAGAGTCGTATTATTGTTTGTTTTCGCGAATTTGCTTGGTTTCATCGTTTTGTTTTCTACTGAGGAAGATTGGTTTTTGGCTTTTTATAACCTGTATCTTGTTTTCCATCAATCATCTGCTGATAGAGCTGTCCTGACACGGAGTGAAACGTGAGGATTTTTTTGGCTCTTCACAAAAGATGCCTGTAGCGTTCCTCCTACTCGCCTCAAAAAATTTTCAGAATCAATCCTTTTTCTTCATGTACTTCCTACCTTAGATGTTTTTACTAAATAAGAAAGCAACCCACGCATACGAAGCAAAATTAAACTGAGATTCAAAAATGCATTTTCTCTCTCCTTGATAGAACCAAGGTCACACAGATTCATTCATCAGAGCACTTTACAGCATCTTGTTCCTCATTATAAGCCATTGGCTACCATTTTGTAGGTCTACGAAGGTTCACATTGGTTGCTTGATCGAAACATTGGTTGCTTGACCAGTGAAGTTTTCAGCTTGTTTTGCAAACGTTTTACGAACGCACTGTCTTCTAAAGCATAGACTTACGTTGAAATTGCAAATGGCATCGAATAACATTGCTGCTTAGATGCAAAATATTGATGCACTTCTGATTAAGGAGAAAAAAGACGAAAACTATTTGTTTTAAAATGGAAAAGCATATTTAACTAACATTGCAGCCAGCGTGCATTTACACTTACGGCAAAAACTTTCAGTTCTCCAGTTGATTACAAATCCAGCTCTTGAGCACACTCTAGCGTAATGGGCGACAGCATAGCACATGCAATTCTCTCCGTCGCTACAAGCGCACGTGTCAAAACGACACTGCTCGTAATAAGGATCCGGAAAAATTTCTCGGTGACAAGCTTTGAACGTTTCTCCAAGAATAATTTCACATTCAGTAGTAGCAAAATTGGCTGCAGAAAATAACATCAAAATCACTGGTAACATAAAAACATTATTGTTGTCTTCAAAATACTAATATTTCCACATGTTCAAAACTTCCATGAAAAAGGCTGTAATCCACACAATTTCATTTTTTCCGACCGTTGTTTTCTATGTTACAGACAAACGGCCTATCATAAACTTGGTACCTTACCTCTTTGCTGGTTGACTAAACAAGGCTCAGAAAGCTGAACGGGGGGCATATCAAGACAATTAGCCGCATTTTTCCATGAATTTCCAAATGACACAGGATTTCGTTCAACAAGACCTTTAATATAAGTAGTCAGTTAGCTTTGATAGCTCAACAATGATGAAAAACCATCTGAACGTTTGACACTTCTGAACAATTTTTCCTTTCAAAAATTCATTAATTGCTAACAAGGTGTTTTGGCGCGACAACACGCAGATCAGCCATTCCGCTTACCGGTTTTGAACCATCCTAGCAAAATCGTAGCTTACAGGGTTCTTCAAACACTATGGTTTTTGATAATTTTGATTGCCGGACGGTAGGAGAGAAAAGCTTTTGACAAGCCATCCATAGCCAAAGGTTTCCCAATCCTCTGTACCCGCCTCGTGCGATCTAGCAGTTAGGGAGCGAAGCCCAGGCCACTAGGTTAGCAGCACCAGCATTTTTTTTTCAAAATTCATCTTTCACAAAACATTTAGAAAAGCTTGCACGTTCCCAAGCATATTGGTAAATAGCAGTGCATCAAAACAGTACCGTTGGAATTGGTCAGGTCGTCCTTTTGATTGTCGTTGTAGTTGCCGCACAGTCCACACAACTTTCCCATCCACCTAGCATTATTTGCACAGGCAGTAATTTATCATGATCTCACAATAACAAAAACTTTGAATTAAGTTCATCATTTAAGGTTACATTACATACGAAAAAACATGCCACTTGAGAAAGTAAATGCATTTTAACAAGCGCTTTCGTTCGCCGTCTACTTTCTATTTCAAATATGCACTGAAGTTAATAGGATACTGGACCAGCTCATTTACAGTAATGGGTTAAGTTTTCATAGAAAATTTGTAGATGAGAAAAAGTGACAGCTGTTGCCCACCTACGATCTGCCTTGACATACAACCGGCCAAGACCGTCCCAATCCACCGAAATTCCGATGTCTGTCTGAAGTTGGACGAACATTGACGAGACTTGAAATACTTGAAACTTGTCTGCAAACAATAGCATCGGTTTGCAAAGCCAGTGATCATTGACTGTATTGTGCTTCACTGCTTCAACAAGTCAGTTGTCAATACACAGGGCAAGCAAACGCTAATTTCCCAATTAACTGGTCTTGTTTATTGCAGTTTGTTTTGCAGTCCATCGCCAACAGCACACATGAAGTTTATCCTGAAGAACGCTACTGCGACATCATATTTGGCAAAGTTTAGAATAAAGTGATTGGGACATCCTGCGACACCTCCAACAGGAAGTTGTTGCTGGATTGCTTCCTCGTCAGATTACTCCACTATTCGGAATGACGCATGTGTGGAGGTACTTACGTCTTACGTATGGGGGAACAACAATCTTGCCATCGACGCTCACTGCCATCCCTCTGCTCATTCTGATCGTCACGCGGGTTTCGGACGACGTACTGAGGTTCCCGTACGATAAACCAGCATTCGTTGGTATGCGCAACGACACAGTGACGTCTTTCGTGCAAGTCAGAGTGGAATCAGTGCCGCAGACACCGTTGTCCACGATAATGCTGAGAAACGAAATAAAGTACGGGATAAAAAATCCAAAGCGAGTAAAATTTAACTTTAACTGTTGGAGATTCAAAAGCAACTGCTGCAAACGTAATCAGTCCCAGCGTTGAAATTTTGGCAAAGATAACTGAGTAGCTTTCTCGTGTTTTTATTTTATTAGCTGAAATCAAAAAGAAAATATTGATCGAAAAAAATCAACACAGAAATGTCAATAAATATTTCTTCGCTTGACACTCTGCTTGTTGGTGTTGTACTTGAAGGCGATGTCACACATATAGCGTACATTATTCTCTAAGAATGGGCCCGCAGGCAAAAGAATGCAATTGCTGGAGCAAACGTTCTTGTCATTTGGAGGTATCGGAGCTACAATGGGTGATTTGTAGGGTGAATTATAATATAGATTGCAGAATGTTTTTAACTAATTACACACTTAACGGCTGTAAACAATTTGTTTTTCTGTAAAAACGTACTTGCTATTCTATTTTTACAGAAGCGAGAAATAAGAGAACAGCTTAAACTTGCTTGACAATGTTCCTGGTTCTTTGCCTTAAATTTTTGCAGCGGTGGTCTGCAACTTTCTACCTAATTTAACAAGAGTATATGTATGCGCCCATCTCCTCAGACTTCATTTACGTTCAGTCACTGTATACGTCATACCTCATTCTTACAGTGTGCATAACCAATCGTTTGAGTACATATACCATTGATTAACCCATTCAACAAAAACAGGAATAGTATGCTATTGCTTAGGCGTAGATTACGACATTCTCGTTTAGTGAACTACACAGTCCCGCCGCCGCGGGGGGGGGCTTTTGGGAGCTTAGCCCCCCCAAACAAATCTCCAAGCCCCCCAAATTGAAATATGACACACCATAAATAAGTTGAGTTTTTGTCAATTTTTAGAATGTCAAGCCCCCTCGCAAAAACCCAAAGCCCCCCTATTGAAAACTTTCTGGCGACGGTTCTGGAACTGCATCAACAGTTTTATTAGTTTGCCACTGGAATGTAACAAGTTTTCTTTGTTTTGACTGATCGTCCTGATATTCAACTCATTACGCGCCTAGTTGAACATGAACAACTAGTCATATTTCCCTGCTAAGATAATTACGATAATTACCCAAGTCGATTCCCTCAACTGTTTTGCATGTTTGCACAGTCCTTGGTAGCTTTGGAAACTCGTTAGGTTTATCAAGAAATCATGCAGCAATGATTGCGATTAGTGTGAGAATCCCCAACATCCCTCGTAAACAATCCAAAAACTTTGGATTTTGACAAATTAGGCAAGTACGGATTGATACCTCGTGCCTACTTCCAAGTTACAGCACAACCAGGTTAAAAAAACTAGTTTTCCGTGAAAAAAAAGAACTCTTGCTGCTAAAATAATACTGGTGCTGCTGCTACTAAAGTGTAAATACTGCTGTTACTGAAGCCCCTTGGTGGATCAAGTGTTTTAGCTCATTTGAACTGAATTGAAAAGATGTGTCCAGCTTATTTGTTTTGTTGAATACAACGAAAACTGATTTCCGCAGAAACGAGCTGAGCGGCTGTCAGTTGTATCGGATGTTCATCAGCCTTGGTCGGTTATGCCAAGCTAAACCACTGACGCTATCACAACCAGTAGACAATGCAGAAACCGAATTCAAATACGGAATGACAACGTAGACATAAATTACTCCAATCGCAATGCTTGCGCTGTTAGGTATTTACGAGCAAAGGCAAATAAGTGTGTTGGCAATGCTTGTTTTTAATAGAACAACGATAGTCACAGACATTGTTTTACCTAAATAGCTTGGAGCTGCTACAGTCCTTGGCAAAAGTATACTCGCATTCGCCGTGAATGTCAAAAAGATATCCGTCAAAAGTTTTGTAATGGGGATCGCCAACAGCTGAGCACTCCGCCGGGCATGGAAGGTCAGTGCATGACCATACTGCACTTTGACACTCACTGGAATGGAAATAAACAGCACATAGTTGGCGCGGAAGGATTTTTACTATTTATAGAATAGAAAGCACCAGAAACACCACAGCGCTCACTCGGTGTTCCATTCTTTGACCAACAATCGAACGTATAAAAAATTCATTTTAAGAAGGCATTATGCACTGAAAAAGTACACCAAATCAATAAATACGTTATTTGAAAGCTACAGCATTACACTGCCAGTATTGAAAAGTCAAAAGTCATACCAACAACGAAATCATCTTACAGTCACAAACTTTCCCCATCAATAAAGTAATGTTACCATGTGTAGCATTCCTGACGGTGGACGTAGCCCGGTGGATAAACCACTGAGTTGTGCACGCACGGACACTGGTCTTCTTTTACGCATTTTCCCTCGTGGAGCAAAGTGCCAGTAGGACACTCGCAGCCGTCCACACAGTGTTCATCGCAGCTGGTTTCAGGGGTCACCAAGTTGCGACAGGTCCTGGGGCAAGAGCTGCCGCACTCCGAATAAACCATTCCTCCAGGACAAGTTACAGCTGCAACGCGTGACACAGCTCACAGTCACGCTACTATTTGGCGTCGTCTTAAAGGAAGCTAAGTAAGGGTAGTTATCAAATCGCTTTTTTGCCGTGGCTACTACTCCATCTAATTGTCCACAACGAAATATGTAAAAAAAAATTAAAACTTACGGCAAACGTTAGATCGCCTCCACTTCGGTATAATGTTGGTTTTAGCCATGCACAAACGGGAATACTGCGAAACTGAGTCGCATTCGCATCCTTTGTGGACATTTTTCTGAAAACCCAAAACACTAAATTATGAGTTTTTCATTTTCCTTAGATTGTTTATCACCAGCTCAGAATGCTGGTTAAGCAGCAGCCATTTTTGTCCAAAGTGCGATCAAAACAAAAAGATGAGCGAACCTTTAACTTCGGTTGAAACAAGATCCTGTGCAGTGAATTGTTTTGCTGCACTTGATGAAGTTAGTTGACTGCAAAAAAAATTTTACTGTCGCGAAATCTTCTTAATTTTATGAGAAAATTTGATTTGTGGAGCAAGAGGGAAATTTGTATGTTTCCTCACGTTAGGTATGTGAAGTTTCAGAAATGCTCGCAGTGGTATTTTGTGCAGCTTCTCGTTCGGACAAACTCGATTAGCACAAGCATGATTTGCACATTGAAGTTAGGCGAGACTGGTAAGTTAATCAAACGAGGATGAAAGTTTGTCATGCATCACTACAAAGATGCTTGCAATGAGAGTAGCTAAAAAAAATTTCCTCATAACACCAAAAATGTATCGGGCATCAGCAGAATTGCTTGCACAATTTGGTTAAGTCGACTTTTCTACGATTGCGCAGCCAGGTTCTTACATCCACTGTACTATCGCTAAGGTTAAACACTTTCGCACATGCACTTGAGAGTACCTGGCATCTGCACAGATCTACAACGCAGCTATCCACCAACGGCCGAGGGTCAACTCCTGCTGCGACACATTCCGCGAAAGCCCCGTTGTCTGATATGAAAACACGACATACAGCATTGATTGTCTGAAACAGAATACATAGGTTGGAATAGCTTTGTACAGTCTCAGATAGAACTGCGAATAGCGAAAGAACAATCAAACTAACCGCAATCGTTTTGATCAGCAATAGAAACGTGGAAAGCAACAACTCGCCAACTTGGAAAAAAGATGACTGTTTTTTTATATCTGATAAAGACGAAGTAAAAATAGTAAAAAAGTTATAAAAAGTTGACGAGAAACTGGTATAGAGAAAGTCTTGGAAGTCGTGTTAGGAAAAACAGCGGAAAAACATACCTATACATCAAACCACATTGAACGTTTCAAAAACAATTGTTTTAGTATTAGGAAAATGATACATTTGTTTTTAAAACTGTCCAGTATAATTTCATTTAAATCTATATTTTTTGCGATATTTTTTATGAAGCGTTTGAGCTTCACTGCTTGGCCGCACTAAATCTCGGGGCAGATGTTGAGCACCAATTCGATTGTCTCATCGTCCAGAACCCTCAGGTCATGCGGTCCATGGTGAGGTCGATGGATTGGACGCTGGAGAACAATATGGTCGATGGTTTGTTCTTCTGCGCCACACTCACAGGCCGCAGAGGAGGTCGACCCCATTTGTACAAGCAGGAGCGGAAACGTCCGACACCGGTGCGGATGCGGTTAAGCCGGAACCAGGCTCTTCTTGGGAGGGTCATTCGGGGGGGTGCCGGTGTCGGGGATGAAAATGCGGAGTCTTGTGGGGTTGTCCGTCCACTCTGCATTCCATTGGTGATCCACCCACTGCGCCCCACGTATGGTGTTGTTGTCAGATGAACTGATGAGATGTTGTGCGGTGGGTACAAATGGGTGTCTCAATTTGAGGCGCAGTGCGTTTGCACTCGATGGACGGGGGAGTGCTGAGTGGAGCAGATGTCCAGGCTCCATGGC
>Ga0210059_1015413_pt1 | contig 11169 bp, 7 predicted proteins | sample Ectturendosymbi2_FD_188042 | JGI IMG/M metagenome (GOLD analysis project Ga0210059, IMG submission 188042) | Ecteinascidia turbinata endosymbiont from Florida, USA - Sample 2 (SPAdes) (version 2) | ecosystem: Host-associated > Tunicates > Ascidians > Unclassified | place: Key West, Florida... | reverse complement strand
GGCAGTTAGGGCGATAGGAGACCCAGTTAATAATTACATTTCTGTTGTCTTACTAACTTTGAGTGACCAGATGTCGTAAAAAACAGTATGATCAACAAACATGTATGCATGTAATTTGTAAACAAAAACTTAACGTTTTGGAAACAATACAGAGGTGAAATGCTAGGAGATAAATTGATGAACTGCAGTTTCTATCACTAAAGATAAGCTGCACAGTAAAACTGTCCTCCTCTATAATGAAATGATTATGATTGGAATTTTCGTCATCTGTACTTCTTGGCACGTGTAAGCTGCTACTTAATAATGCCCGTTTCGTTACAGTGACTATCACCGGTCAGGTTTGAGAATGCACGCTTGCACTTAGGCTCAGCCTGTAACCAAAAGCGTGAAGTAATTTTGGATGGAGTGGTTTAATGATCACAAGTATAATAACAACCTTGTACGAGTTCAATTCGAAAGTAGAAAGGCAATTTATTTTTTTACAGATATTGTTAGGTGCCATCAAGAATAAGTTACCTAAAGGGATTCGAAAAGATCCCGGAAAACAGAAGTGTGTTTCAGAACGCACTTTAGCTTGAGCAACGTCAAGGAAATCCTAGGAGAGAGAGATGGTAGATCCAGTGGACGACTGCAACTGTCACCGCTAAGTTCAAAAACTTTCAAAATATGCAGATTAAATTCAATCTTGCACTGCTTCGAACTCAAAATTTACTAAAAATGTGGCAGAGAATTAATGTATTGATTGATCAAAGGACACCAAAGGGTTTAGAAGTGTTCTGCTAAGTTTAGGCAATGTGGTGCACTCGGATAATGATGAAGAGAGTTTGTACGCCTGTTGCTGCACACAGAAGGCGACTGTTAAAGGGTGTCATAGATACAGTATCTTGGCTGTCACAGTCCACAGATATCTTCACGAAGTTCAATGAAGTTAATTTGCAATTGCAGGGGAATGGTGTTAACCTCATTAAAGCCAAATCAGCAATCTTCACCTTCTTGTCCAAGTTTAATGAGGTTCAAATGAAATCGAGCCCTTCATGAACTCTAACAGTTCCCAACTGCTAAATGAGATAATTTACCAAATTAAGTTTTATAGTGAAATGCATCTTTGCGCTCATTGTTGTTTTGATGATTTTCAAACATCCCAAATATACAACACGAAAAAATGGTGTTGATATGTGTGCTAGGGATGGTAGGGGGGCGATAGAAATTTGTTTGTCAGAAAAGGTGGCGCTAGCCAAAAAAAAGATTGGGAAATACTGATTTAGGGTGAGGCAAATGAAGCATTTGTCTTGACCTCCCTTTTATGAAATACCTTAAGGTCCGCCCTTCATAGAAATGTTGACTGAGTTTTTGCTTTGCATGTAGCTTTTATGCTTATTCTGCTTCATAACAATGCTTCAAATTCTTTCAGGTTTAAGCATATTATATTATGCTTAATGATAATCATCATCAATGTATTGCTTTCTGCAAACAACAGCTCCAATAATAGATTATCAACCAGGCGTGATGCTACCGTACATACTTCAACGTTTGTGATTCCATACATAAAGAGCAAATATACGCTGATCTACATACTACAAATAACACCTATTTCTGATATCGCAGACTTCTCCTCATGGTAAGCACACGGATTAACGTCCCGCGTCTCTGGGCACGTTTACTGTGGCTTGAGTGGCCGCATGTTGTTTCTGTCGAAATAAATTATTTTGAAACTTAGCAGGGAAGAGTAGGCAGGATTGTATTGATCAGCAGGTGGTCGTAAAAAACCTGAGTGCTCCAGACAGCTTTTTGGCATATAATTGTTGTGTAGTTTTTTATTGCTATTGTGTATCTACGACTACGAGTAGTTTCAAATAGCAGGATAAACAATATACATACATGACATGTGATACATGTATGTTTCATACTTGCTGTGATTTTTCAAGTAGCTTGAGTGCCTACTTCTCCTGAACAGCCCTCCTTAAAAAGCTTTGCCTCGGGTCCCCTATGTCCTGGATATGCTCCACTTCCAAAAAGTGATGTATTATTGACACGTGTAAACCTAAGACAGTTTTTTTCAGCGAAGCTCCTTTTTGAAACATTTGCAATTAAGATTCAAAGAATAATTTTGTTTAATATGTGTAACTTATTCACTAGCGTATATATCAACGCTCGTTATTAAAATTATGTCAAGGCGTAAACCCAGCAATTAAACATGAGCAAAACATGTTTTTGGCGTGAAACCAACTGTTAGAAAGAATCTAAAGTGACCTAAAACTAAGTCTCCTTGGTTTTCGACAAAAGATCAATGTTGTAAAATTTTGGCACAAGCCGATTGAGAAACGATTCCGTAAAATGCCGAGCGGGAGTCACAGAACAAAGGTTTTAGTGCATGGATCACATTCAGTAAATTACATTGTAAAGATGCGCATAGTATATCAGGCAATATAATTAATTTATAATATCCAAAATGAACGTTTGTTTCTGTTGCATTCTCTTGACGGGATGCATTGTTTCAAAAAAGCTTGATGTTGCCTTGGAATTTTTACAAGAGCAGTTGTCTTCTTTTGCAGCGTATGCTTTAACTTGAAATTTATCACTCATTGTCCGAATTAACTGTGACTGGTTGAGTTCACCGTTTTAAACTTTATTCATTGAACAAAAAAATTTTTCAAGACTAAGATTTTAATCCACGTCAGAAATAATTTCAGTCCGTTATGCGTTAAAAACACAGCATGTTTCTACATTTACTCTCTTTCAGATAAATGTTTTTTCAAAGAATGGTTTTCAGACATATTTTGTCAAAAAAATGAAGGCTAGTATGTTAATTTGACCACCGAAAATAAAACAACGCAAACTTAATACGTCTGCGGTGCAAGGGGAATAACTTGGGCCATAGGGAATTTGCTTTCATGCTTCTCAGTGCAACAGGCATTCGAACATACAGAAAACAATAGATTCAATTGTGCTTATTTTCAAAAAATATTTTATTAGGCGTCTAATAATTCTTATAAACATATTTTACTACTTTATGATACAAACTCACTATATCCATGTAATTATATGAATTCAATCGCTTAGACCACCTTCTCATTTGCCAAACGGGCCTCATAGATAAAACAAAGATGCAACTACTTTATCTACGCGAAGTTAACGCAGAACTAAGCAATGCTTATAAGTAAATCGTTATTAACTCTTTTCGTACAGAAAAAGGAAACCTTGCAGACTTTGTATTTTCGCTTCTAGTTAGACCACACAATCAGTGTAAAGTCGAAACGGTTCAAATTTTAGAACGTCAAATTCTCTATAGGGAAACAAAAATATGGTAATCAGGTTTCTGCAGTTGCACATTGGACATTATTATTTTAAATATAACATTTGTGTGCCAATAACGGTCATAAAATCTGGCGGAATGTTTAACGTGTTACCTGCAAAAGGTTTCCTCAATGCGTCAACAGCAGTGATCATGTATACTAGCCGCTACGCTTGGTCGGTAAAACCCCTCAAAATATTATTTACAATCAAGCAAATCAGGTCAGGGCAACTGTTTGCAAAAAACCAATCAAATAATTTTATGAATAATTTTGCGAAATGTAGTTACATATTACCAACAGCTTTCAAAGAATTTAATCCTTACATACTACAATTTTAAATTTTGTCAGAAAACACACATACAGTACCTGCGCAGAAATGTAATACTGGTACTGCAACATTTAAATATGCAGTAATCGTAAAACATATTGCAAAAATATACACAAAGCATCTCTATAGTGAAGGAGAGCACAGTGAAAAAACTGATAGAAGAACAAGCTTTTGTCATCCTGAGAACGCTTTATAAAAATTGACCGTATTGTTACCATCTCAAAATAAGCTCAACGCAATACCACATCGATCAACCCTCCTGAACAACGAGTGCAGGAAATACAACTTGCACGTAATTGCCAATAAACGTGTGCAATATATTTCAGACGCAGTATGACACACGAAGAGAAACATCACCTTTGGTAAAAAAAACACAAGCAACAGATTTCCCTCAGAATGTTACGCAATGAGCGTTGCTACTTTTTCGCACAACTGCAGAGCAAGGTAAGCAGTTGAGCAATGCAAATATCTCTGTCTACCGAAAGCCTCAGTAAAATTTATCACAGGCAAAATGCTTCAACCTAAACAGTAACACAACGCTGCGAAAACAAATGCATGAACAGTTGCATGATCAATTCATAACAATAAACGTACTTTCAAAACACATTTTTCATCTTTAGTGCAATCATCGATCATAAAACACAAAAGAAAAATACTTAGGTGTACTTTGCTCTCATATCATTACAAAACACAGTGAAAAAATTTTAGTTTGTTTATTGCCTGAGTCATTAATTAATACTAATTTTCACACTGAAACAGTAAAAAGGTTTTTAAAAGTATCGATGATATAAGACTGCAAAGCAATTATAAACCTGACCGATAATCTCCTGACAATTCACAGTTTTTTGACAGTAAAATCATAACAAAAAGACAAAAAACGTCAACGGAGCATTGAACACGGTAGTATATGTACAGAGATTCTTCTGCTGGCCAAGAATCATGCACCGGACATCGCTCTCAATGAAGCTACATGATGACATCTCCTGGAGCGACCTTGTTGATTTTCAATCTTGTGAAACGAAAACCGTAAAAATTAGCTGCAAATCGAAGCAACTTGCAAAATTAAAAGTTATTTCATCGTTAATATGCAAACATGAAACACCCTGAGGCAACCCAACTCACAGCAGAAGCAAAAGCAATTACGTTTTCAACGGTTTGTACGCAATGGGGAGTGGTGTTCAACATGGATAAATTTATAAGCGGCAAAAAATTCGAAGTATCACTAAACTAACGATACCCAACGCTTCATTGTAAAACAATGCGGCCAAAAATACCTCTTGATGTAAGAGAGGTTATGCCATATTATTGGGAAGTTGCCTGAGAATGCTACTTTTTGTTAAATAGGCGACATACCAACACTCAGGTCTTCTAATGGCAACAAGATTGTCAAGTCCTTAGAAATCACCTCAAAGAATCTTGTTTTCTTAAACAATTTGAATACGCACTTTACAAAAATCACAGTATCCCTTGTATCAAAAACCTCAATCCATTTCGGCAAAATCTCTAAACATGTAAAATTTTTCATTTTGGAGTTCATGAGAAAATGACGAGAATCAAATTTTCTTTTTAACATGAAACACATCCTTGTGCAAATTAATTGAATTTCTGCGGAGAAAGAGTGACTTTGCATTATTCCTTTCTTGACCAAAGTCACGAATCTTCATAAAATCAGTAGCGGCAGGGGCGCAACGAGATTAGATGGCGCCCGGGGCAAGAACCAAGTTTAGCCCCCCAATGCTCGAACCTGAGGTCTTTCCAAATCAAATGTACTGCATTGAAGTACTTGTGACATTATTAGGACTTTTCTGCGCCCACCGCAGTCATTCAGCGCCCACCGCAGTGATTCGGCGCCCCCATAGTAATTCTGCGCCCGGGGAATTTGCGCCCCCCTTGCCCCCCGTCGTTACGCCCCTGAGTAGCGGTTTTGCACGGGCGTACAGAGAGGCGGCAAAGGACACACGATTCTGGTGCTAAGTGGCTAAAGTACGTTGCAAGCCAAAAAGGGAAAATTTCTCAAGTTGTCTTCTTCAGTGATACTGCGTGTTGCCGAAAAAGTGGATAAACTTTTTTATTTTCTGGAAAAAACTTTGCAAATGTCTCCGCGCTGTGCCGACATCGGTGTTTTTCGCCCACCTTTACCTGTGTATAACGTCACTGCCTATGTGTCTTCCATGACTTTCGGTATTTGTTTGGGAGACATTTGACTCAGCTTATTGTCCATTTTTTCCGAATAAAACGATTTTAAGGTCATGGCGTAACAAACTTGAAGTATAACCTTGCAATGAATGTGATGATGACGTGACAACCATTTTCAACGCAAACGCGCATTGATAAGATTCTCCTAAACAAACGTGTAAATTTTCACACCAATCTAAACATCAACCTTTGCATGTTTCAAAAATGCTTTTATTTTATTAGTTTGCGGCTTTGCCCTGAATCCTGCTAAAAATCTTGTAACGAGAGGAAAATCATCCCCTCATGACCGCAAGGTTCATCAAACGTTGGAAAAAAATTTCATCCCCTCATGACTGCACTGTTCATCAAATTTTGGAAAAAATACCCAAAACCATGGTTTCTGTCCCAAAACATCTTGCTCTTACGTGTTTGACCCTTAGCCACAGTATGAACAAACGTTTACTCCGAGGCTTCATAGCACATATTCACTACCTGTGCACTATGGTTATCATCGCTAAACTTGCTCAGAAGCCTTAAGTCACAGTTTTAACCCATTTCCATCCTAATCATGCTACGTCTGAGAAACTGTTGTTAATGATGGCCGGAAGGTATTTGACCACGTTTTTAGTTTTTTCAACCACCTGCGCCCAGAGCTTGACTTTGTTACTATCCTAATAGTTTCCCAAACCTTTCTGCATTGAAAGTTCCAACACTGGTCATTTGACTTTCTTTTAATCTTTCTGGTCAAGCAGTTTCAGGCTATTGAAATAGCTTATTGGCCGTGATATCATCAGGGATAAAATGAGCTAAAAACGCGAGCACAAGACTTTGAACATTATAACAAAATGCATGCAGACCGAAAGGCATGGCGTGATGCCCTGGGGAAGGGATTTCAAAATTCCATCAACAAATAACTAGACTAAAAAAAAACGACGTTAACAACAGGAAGGGCCATGATGACGTAATGTTGTATGTTTAATTGCCGAGTTAAACAAAAGCAGAAGCAAACAACAAAAATCAAATTTGCCCCCTTCCCCGAATTTGGATTTTAATAACTCCTTACTGCTATCTATTCTAGTGGATGGCCATTACCCAACAGGCATAAAGATCCATCACAAGGTTTCTCACTTTCCCAAAACCCAAGCTGTACTTTTTTGACATTTATTGGGTAACCAAATCCTTGCGTGGAGTAACCTGTTCAAAATAATGCAAGTGATGTCATATTTGAAACTAAACATTGAGCATGTTCTGATATGACACACTCCCAATGAAAAATTCTATAACTTTTTAGTCTGTTCGATCAAGTCTCGCTTTCTAATCAAGATTCATCAACTTTTAAAACACTACATTTGTCTACAACTGGTTACCAGTATGTATTTTACAATGTTAACTGGTCCCCTATGTAGTGTACCTACTATAAAATGACGTCAGCGCGTATCACAGATTTGAGCTAGAATAGTTTTACCCAATTCTCACAAATCATTTGTTGCTTGATCAGAAAACACTTACAGTACAATGTTTGTATTTTTAGATCATGAGCAACCCAGGTCGCTGCTAGAGCATTTGATTGCGATCCATGGGCGATTGCGGGTTAAACATGACAAAGCATGCATTGTTATGACCAGGAGTGTAGTGCTAAAAAAGGTTTTGGCAAACGCCGTTGCCAAAAAAGGTGTAAAGAAAGGTGTGGGAAGGTTGTTCCCACGCGTTCCCACCCCACTACACCACTGGTTATTACTAAAATATTTTGGACCATGCCACTTCTAAAACCAACTAAAAAGTTTATGATGTATAGAGATTCATGTCACTTTTTGTTCAATGCCTTCAAGACGAAAACTACACAACAGTGAACGTGATCAGCTCACTGGTTAACATAGTTTTATGCAACAAAATACCGGCAGTTAAGAGGCATGCAGAGGTATGATGAATGCCCGAGGCAACTGCTTAAATTTATGCCCCTTACCAAATTCCAGTACTGATCAGTCGCGTATGGTGGTCATTGTTACCAGACATGGGGCGATTACAGCACAAATGTAATCGATTACGATTACTTGCAACCTGCACGATTACGATTACGAATAAACAAAATCACAATGTAATCGATTACGATTATATTGAAAGTAATCACGATTACAAGCGTGATTACATTTGTCTTGAAACATCTTCAGAACGAAAACAAACCCCAGTTGCATGGTTAGATGTAAGCATATTTTCAGACAACATACGATAATAATGAATGCTATGAACGAAATTACTAATCTGTAAGGATCAAGCACCGGAAAAAAATTACGATAATTGTTTATGAGATGTTCGTGCAGTCAAGAAGCCAGTGGCGGAACTGGAGGTTTGAGCTAGAGGAAAACTTTGCTGAGAGGCCAACTGGCCTCTGTAGGTAGCCTACAAGTCAACACTCGGAGAAAAAAACTTTGGAAACAATGAAGAATCCGGGTGTGGATGGCTATACTAAGAACCCAAATCAACGGAAAATCTCCGAAACATGCAAAAAGATGACAACCTACTGAAAACCAAAAGAATACTAAAACCGAAATATAAGCTAAGTGGGGGCCTGGTTTTTACATTTAGCTGGCCAGCGGAGTCAAATCGCCCCTCATCCCTCCCTCAGTTACTCCACTTCAACAAACACTTTAAATATTCATTAAACAAAAATGATCAGTGTTTAAAATATTTGTTGCAGTTGATAAACATCAAGGCTTCAAATCTTTAAAAGTCAAACGACATCTATCAGGCTTGAACATTCGCTCAGCAACGTTGAAAATACGTTTGTTAATAAATTCAAAATTGGTGACTATTTCCTCTAACTGTGGGTTACGATCGTCTGCAAGACAGCATAGCATTGTGCAGCTTTTCATTTAAAATGAACAGTGACGCCAATATAGCTGCGCATCTGTCCATTGGACCAAACGCCAATGGTAAACAAAACATCACTGGTTTCGTTGAGTTTTTTTTAGCAGTAGGCCTATCTGGTGGATCACGGATGACATGCTAGTTATCAGTGTTGTGGAAAAGTACTTTCGACTTGGATTAACGTACCTTATTCCTCTGAAAAACAATTAATTCGCTGTATACAAATTACTGTGTTAATATATATACATAGCCTACTCCAGCACTTGCATTCATAAGTTCACTCTGATTATACTGTATGTATAAATAAAACCAACACCTCCCTTCGTATTGTCCCGCTATTCTGTTGCGGAAGTGTCAACCCGTTTTCACGTAAAGTTCTTTTTGTTGCTACGTCTTATTGGACTCACTACGTTACTTCCGGCGGGCAACAGAAAGGGTAGCTGCAACAAAGCGAGAATTCGCTACAAACGCTGTGCTTGCCGCTGGAGTTGCCGCTGGACTATCTGGATTTAACGCACACAGACCAGCTAATGGCATCTCCTGAAATATAACCATAACAAACGATGATGAAGGAGGATACCCAGACGCCACAACCGCCGTTCAGCGCACATTGATGTCGGGTGAAGATTTCCAAGTTTAATCGCGAACGTAATCGTCGATTACGATTAAATTGACAATGTAATCGATTACGATTACGATTACATTTCATTTTTGGTCAATTCAATCGATTACGATTACTCAGAAAACTGTAATCGATTGTAATCGATTACGATAACCCCATGTCTGATTGTTACTGGATGTGCGCTGCATATGACGTCGCAATATGACGTTTTATTCACATTTCAAATCAACATTTTGGCGAAGTTTGTTGACAAAATATGCATATTATTCAATACGCATTCTCCTTACTCCTTGTTATGCAATGTGTCACTGAGCATAAATTATCAGTGCTCCAAGTTATAGGAGACCGGAGCAAAACACAGCACTCAACGCTCCCACAAAGCAGTGCATAACTGCAAAATATAAGGCTGCACATTAAAACAGCGGAGTAAAACACGAATGTCTCGTCGAATGGTAGCAGTCGAGCAAAGTAGTGCGGCTGGGATGGCAGACACCCACAGCTGACAGTTCGAAACTTGCAAAACTACACAAGAATTGAGAATGGGCATAAAATACGCAAGAAAACTTTTGTTTTTTTATGTGGCTGTTCAATATACAAGGCCACAGAACAGATACGGGCTTGTTGGAGCCGTTATGATCAATCCGCCTGAACTGCCAATTAATGACGAAGCTTGAATGATTCTCATATTGCAAGCACAGGTGTGCATCTATATTAACCCATACCCAAGGTTGTCCCACCAAAAAACGAAACGGGAAACTAGCGATGCATCAAAAAGCAAGTCAAATCAAGCAAGTTGAAACGGGACAGTTTTAAACGTTGGGTCGAAAAATCAATCAGACGACCATAATTATCTTTCAGTTTTTTTTATGGTTTTCTACTGATAGCGCGATCTGGAAACAGTCACGTCACTATCAGTTTGATTGGGTGCGCGCCGCACACCTAAACCAAAGGCCTCTGGTACAGAGGAATGTGTGAATTACTGGCATTTTAAGTACGTAAAAAGTAGTGTTGGCAAAAAAACAAGTTTCAAAAATTAAATCCAAGCAGCATCTGTGTTACAATACGAAAAACCATTTAGTTACCGCATGCTAATTTTTCTAATTTCTCTCTTTGGGTCCCCCCAGCCTTGGATTACCCGGGCTGTCGCCCCGTCGCTCCCCCCTCTGCACGCCTCGGGCCGGCACTCTGGCAAGACTCTCAATACAAAAGTAACTTACGCATAGTAGTTTGCAGAATACTTTAAGATTTTTCAATGGAAGCTGCCTAAATCACTCAGTTTGCGTTGGGTTTCAATGTTTTGTCGTCTTGCAAAACCCAGTTCACGAGGACATCGCGACCCCTTTTCCCCACGCTACACCAGCAATGGTGGAATATAAAAAGTCTAGTTCTTTGTTTGGAGTAAAAAAACAATCATATTTTTAACCCTTCTGCTATATCATGGTCAAGTAACAAAAATATGTAGAAATCACCATGATTAGTGGAAGCAACAGCAAAGTTTTGTCCGTCAGTTTCTGATGCATAGAAAGTAGTCTACGACATTACAGATTAAATCTATGACGTCGTAAAAGAACTTCAAAATACAATTCCAGTTTTTTCATATAATTTCTAAATATAGTGTTAAATAGCCGACACGCGTTGTAACTCAATTGGTTTGCGCAAGGATGCAGGCGCTTTCCATCATCAAGCTGTCAGAGTTGAATTTTTTCGAATCTTAGACAGCGGTCTTCATAGAAAAACTGTAACACCACAAGACTTACGGAGTGAGTCGTTTGTTGCTTTTAGGTGAGGGGGTGGAGTTCCTGAAACAATTGTCAATCGCGATACGGTAACAATACTTATAGCACTTTTACGCAGAGGCAGATTGTTCACCACTTCAAATCGTTTGT
>Ga0210059_1015412_pt1 | contig 11169 bp, 6 predicted proteins | sample Ectturendosymbi2_FD_188042 | JGI IMG/M metagenome (GOLD analysis project Ga0210059, IMG submission 188042) | Ecteinascidia turbinata endosymbiont from Florida, USA - Sample 2 (SPAdes) (version 2) | ecosystem: Host-associated > Tunicates > Ascidians > Unclassified | place: Key West, Florida... | reverse complement strand
AAACAAACGAGAACCTTGCTAATCAGCGAAAACATAACTTTTACAAACGATGACGTCATTAATTACGTCATAGGGGCCCTCCAGTAAAAATTGCCCAGGGCCCCCCTACCCTTTAATCCGGCTCTGCTGGTGGCAGGCGTCAGGCAGCTCACCAATAATACGTCACCAAGACGATGACTCACTCTCACTCATGAGAAAAACGCGTTTCGTCTCTTTTTTCTCGGCCTAGCCTTTGGTTCGATTACTTCGTCGTTCTTGGTCGTATCATACGAAACAGCGCAGTGCCTGTGATACGTCGCGGCTGTATGCAAATAAGGTGCTGTTGGAGGTGCGCGTTGTATTGTTCCTGGTTTCGTGGAAGTTAGCGCAGTACAGTACTGAGTGTAGCTGTGTGTTAGTGAACCAGGTATGTTGCGCATGTACGCTGTTTTATGGGCTTGGACGAACCTCAAACACATTTCAGCCTTTATTTAGCTATACTGTACAGGAAATGTTCTTCGTTATACGTAGCGTTGTCATAATATATCATAATATGTGCTGAGATCTGCAGTGCTAGTAGGTTAGATATAGCTGTTGTTGTGAAGCAAGAACTGCTGAATATTGCCCTGAGTAGACAGCAAAATTAAGAAAAATAATATTTGAAGTGAAGTTCGGACCTTGTCGTTTTTTGCAGATTGTACTCACACTGAAGATCTGGAGTGTGAGTGTTTTGTCTGTGGGTCCCTACTGGGATTAAAGGCCAATTTTAACAAGAACTTCTGCATGCCCACAGTAAAGAAAATTTGTGCTGTGTGACTGCAACAACGAGGCTATTATATTGTTTCCTTTTTGATGTTCCAGAGAAAGGACAAGGCTTGTTTTTTGTTGGTAGCAATCAGAAAGTTTTATGCATGCACAACAGACTGCACTTTTTTATGACACCATTACATTTCATCCCACTAAATTTAGGATATGTGGTAAACCATAGCATAATTGTTTGTTCTTGTAATAATGTATCTTAACTTGACATATTTAATCCAAACCCTTAGTCTAAACACAAAAGAAATAAAATCAAAACAAAAATACGTCCATATAGTGCACAGTGTTATAAATAAATGCAGTGACACCTTGAACATAACTTTCTTAAGAAGGTACTTGAAAATATATTAGTAAAGTATTGTGCCACTTTTTCATTTGCATTGATACTTACCAGTTGTGCCCATGTTGTCTAACATATAAAATAAGTTTAAGAAGTTTTGTTAGGTCATATAATGGGTTGTCAAAGCATCGTTGCTAATAATATAGGTTTCACCATACTAATTCATCCTATACTTGAACATTGAAGGAAGTGGCTACGGAACCATCTTGCATGATGCGGGTTCAAATAAAATGCTGAGTTTGTTACTCAAGTGGTGCTGTGGTGGTAGTCGGTAGCGTTTGCATCTGCTGTGCCGATGGTTTTTGGTTCAGCTCTCAACTTGGTGATTTTTGTTTTGGAAGTAGTGGTGACATGTTTCAATTCATGGGACCACAGCACTTTTTTTTACTTTTTTCAAAGGTTTCCAAAGTTAGGGGTTAGCGTTAGAATTACAGTTAGGGTCACATTTTAGATTTCGGGTTTGCCTTTTACATTTAGTATGTTTCTACCAAGCCTATTGTACTTTTGTCATGCGTCACTGTCATGTTACAGGTAGCAGTTGAATAAAATTTCAAATATGAAGAACTACAGGCGGTTTTGTAGCCACTGCCATACTTAAAACAATTGCGTAATATATAAACTCCAGATGGTATAGTTTTGTCTTATGTGGCTTAATGAAGATGTGTGACATTGCTTTGAACTGCTGTTGTCATCACCACCACCAAAATATAGTTCAACTTCAAACTTCAAGGACTAAAAACCATTCTTTTTATCAAGGATTTGATTGATTCAAGTTTCGTAATTTTGAAAGAAATTTGTTTTTCACAGTTTGTCTTTCAATAAAATGAATTGATGATGCTGCTTATGAATTTATTTGATGCTTAAATTCCTGTAGGTGATAATCATGTTTATATAAACTTAACTCTGGAACTTGCAATGATTGCATTGTATAAAGATCTTGTAATACATTTTGGGCTTGCATGGCTATGTTAAAATCAATGTAGGCAACAGGGAAACTTGATGGGACATGAAATTTGTGAAAATAGCTCTTAAATACTGAAATAATTCTTGTACGTATACCACAAAACGCATGAGTTGAAAAACAACCTGAACAACCTGCTTTCACCCTGCATTAGAAGGACATTTAAGAAGTTTATGTGATTAATCACAGTAATGTTGAACAGAATATTTTTGTAGAAGTTCGTTCTGAAAATGACAAGGTTGAAAAAGGTTGTCCATCTTTGCTAGGCAATACTATGCTATGTACAACTTCATGAAGTTGGGTTGCTGGTTCCTGTTTTCTTGACTCAATTCAATTTTAATTGCTGATGTAATGTTAACACAAAACCTTGAGCCTTGTAGGGCAAATAAAGGAATATTTTTGACTGAGTGCTAGATGAAATTTCGTTTATAGGTAGGTACAAGTAGAGTTCTCTCTACTTAAAAGTGATTCATTAGACTTATTTGTATTGATCCAGGTATATTTTCAAGAAATGTTTATCCAGGGTATTATCATCATCTAGGGTGTTTGTTTAAACAAGTCTAGCAAAAGTCCCAGACTTTGAGGTAGAAATGTGCTACAGTCCTAATTTTCTATTTTTATAAGGTTTCTAGGAAGCGAACCCATTGTTGAGTTAATCAAACAAACTAGCCTGTAATGCAGTTAGTTATCAAAATTGTGTTTTGAGCACGAAACCAAAGGTTCCTTTGAATGCTGTAAGTTAATATTTGCTGACTTGATGAGGCCTTTGTGTATTTGTTAACATGCACACAGTGGCTTATAATTATCAGTAGCCTGTTTGCAACACTGTTTTCAGGGTCAAAACTGGTGTGGTTAGGTGTTTAATGATAAAAAAGAAATGGTGGAAAATGAAAAATTCATCTTACACTGCCAGGTGAGAACAAGACATTGCACTGTACACCACTACTTCAAAATCCTGGTTAATGCAAGCATGAACATTCTGAATTTGAATAAGCACATAGCTCAATGCTTTTATATTCTTAGCCAAGTAATATACATTAGCAGTACCAAAATAAATTACACAAAAATTTTGTGGGCCTGGGTTTGTTACAAAATGATTGTATGTCAAATTTACAACTTTTGTAAGCATATGATCCTTGGTCACAAAAAATTGCATGAAAATATGTGCTGAGCATGACCTTCATGCCATTAGAGTTGCTGTAGTTGAAACTAGTTAGCAATATAAGCCTATCTTCGATGAATCTGAACAGAGTAATAGTTATGGCTCATATCTGGCATACAGAATTAAGACAATAGAATTTAGCTGATTGTGAGAAAGATCCTCATTGCAAAAACAAGTTTTATGTTTCTAAATTCATTATTACTAAGTGGATTGAGTTCTGTAGATTAGGGAGTAGTTTAAAAAAGATTATAATTTTCTAGCAGTTTAGGAAATGAAGCCTATCTGCTTTGTATTCCCCAGAAAGAAATGGTTTATTCTCATTAGCCATCTTGCATGCATGGTCATTTTTGTGATAATGTGCATAAGTTACAAAATGTATGTAATATTTTTGCTTTTCTGCACAAAATGTCTCTATCTTAAAATTTACTGTTTTCTTCCTCAAGTTTAGTTGGAAGTTGCCCTTTTGCACTAGTCATGCAGACATGATTTCAGGAAATTAAATTCTATAATTTTGAGATTCCTTACACCACTGTTGAAATTATTATGATAAAGACCAAAGTGGGAATATTGCAAAATGACATCATGTCATATTGTCAAGATTTAAAATTCTTGATTCTCATTAGGAAAAGACTAACCATCTAGTCCAGGTCACAGAATAAACAAGAAAATAGAAGTTAACTTTATTGGCATTTTGTAACATTTTTCAAAACTGGATTTGTAGTAAAGTTAGATTCTGACATGAAATTTTGTGTCATGCACAAGGTTGTTTAAATTTAGATGAATTGTCATGCGTCCACCTTATTTTTGTATGTTAATTTTTAGGTGGGTATGCTATTTATGGGTTTCGTATTTCATTCCTTCAAAGTTGTTCATTCTGTCTTCCTGAACTGATCTCTGTTTTAATCTGTTTGTCTCTGTGCATCATTTGTTTGATGGTTTCTTGTTTTCCAAGTTTTTTTCCTGATATGATAATCACCATCCTTTTCTTTGTGCTCCAACTTTATTGCCTTTGTACAGCTTCTTAACAACAAATGCATTGACTAAATAATATTAAAATGTGTAATGTGTGCTCTAAAAATTTAGAAAAAGAGCTTAATATTCACTAGGGTGAACAATTCTTACGAGTACATCAACTGCTATGCAATGCACATATATTCTGATTTAAGACTGTCAAAATGATGAAAAAACAAGTTTCCTTTCTGTCAAACTTTGCAGAAATAGTTAAAAAATAAACAGCAATTCATTTTTAATACGTTGGATAAAAAACTTATTTATTCAAAGTTGTTTTATCCTAGACTCTAAGACTCACGGTAACACAGCAATGGACATTGGAAAGTTTCCTTTAATAGTAACAAATATGTGCAACTACTTGGTAAAAATTCAGCATTTTCTAAAAATTTAAGGTTTTTTACTCACTTGTTTTCATAATTGGACTGTTCACTATATGATTTGATTAAGTTTATTATTAACAAACTGACAACAGGCTACAAACTTGTGTTTGTTGTTATTTCTAATGTTTGGTGGTAAATTGAAACAGATGCAGTGGATAACAATAAGCTTATCCATACAAAATCTAAAAAATAATAAACAAAATCTATTGCATGCAATTTTGTAAATTAGCTGAACTCATTAATGTAAATACCTCCAAATGTCAATGAGAATGAATGAAATTAGACATTTGTAACCTTAAGTCTTTCCAGCTTCAGGAAATGTAAATACCCATCACACCTCCAGCACCCAGAACTCATTTACTACTAATTGTATGAATGATCACTACACAATAGATCTACAACTTATGCATTATTGACCCAATGTTTCTACAGCTGCCTAGTATGTAGTTAAATCAAATGCCTCTACTGCAGTATAGTGCAAGCAGAGAGTGTCTTTCCCATCTTTTTGAGATTGGATATTTTGCCAAATACACTACTTACTTGATCTATGAAAACAAATGTTATAATGTTATAAGTTCTACTACTTATTTAATTCTACTGTACAATTTTTTAATGTTTTATCACCAATTTGCACAAGTGCTAATAAATTTCTAAAGAAAAATTATAGTTATTAACAAATTAAGACATTGTTTTCATTAAAATTGGATTGTTTTGTCCTGCTTAACTTCAGGTTTTTCAAATAGTAAATGAATATTTTCTTAAACTCAATTGTTTGTCTGTGAATATTGGTAAGATAAAAATCACAATCTGACAGATCATGGACTACAATATTACAATATTTGGTTATCTGATATGGTGATTGGTGCAAACTTTCAGTGCTTGGATCTGTTATCAAAATCCTGTTTTCAAGAATTGTCTCTAATATTTTGCTAGTGGTACACTTGGCTTGTACTTTTATGCTTTGCTGAAGAATACATTACAGGTAATTGTTTCACTTCCAGATGTTTTCACTGTAATGCTGCATCATTTTTGCAGAGTGTTAAGAGTATAGCTGTTAGATGCTGGCCTATACCTCTGCATCCTGGTGATAATGCATTGTTTTTGCGTACTACAACAGACATGGAAGTAAGAAATCATTCAAAAACTGATTTGAACGTATGTGTGTCAGAGGCCAGCTCTGTCCCAAGTCGTTGTTCTGCAGAAGAAAGTACTGTAGAATCTGCAGCAGATGACCGCAAAGTCCAAGCTCAACACAACGCTGACAGTGGATATTACAGTTGGGGTACAATGAGCAACACTGCAACTGCGGTATGCAGTGCTTCTGAAAGCTGTAGCATCACGACTGTTAATGCCACTTGTTATGACAATGGGTTGGCATATTCTCCAGTTTGTGCATGTTGTACAAATGGACAAGTTACTAGAAGCAGCAGCAGTTTACTTCATAAAGGGTTACCCACTTATCCATCGGACTCGATGCATCAGCTGCATGGAACACATTATGACTCGAATGGAAACTTAGTTCCGCAGTTTCCTGCAGGTTCTACCTACAGAAACGCGTGTTGTGTGAGCGCTTGTATAACTACCACTCCTTCAGTTGATCAGTCGTCACGTTCCCGAGATTTCGTATACACCAAACCTTCGCTCTCTGTTAATAACGATATAAAAAACGGAATCGAAAATCACGAGGCTGAGACTCTGGATTTAGCTGTCAAAATAGAGTTCTGCCTAAAATTTGGATTTTCTACTCGTCAGGTAAGTGTGCCGACTTCGTTTATTTGTGGATATGTGCCACAAGCGTCTTTAGTTATTGTTGAAAGTCTGCCTCATGGTTTGTTATTGACTTTAACTTGTGTAAAGATTCGCCGAATCTAAGTGTTGGTGTAGTACTGTACTTTCACTCTGATCATACTGTGCCAGGACACCTGTCAGTAAACAAGATTTATTGCTTTCATGTTGCAGATTAGAGCAGCAATCACAAAACTCAGTCATAAGGCCACAAAAAATGACATTATCTCTGAACTCTTCAACTGTTCCGCACCTGAAAGTGGCTCAGGCACTTTAATTCCTCGTGGTCCACCATCGATCGATCTTTCCATTGACGAAAGAGCATTCCAAGTAAATTATTCTATGTGTTTTGCTCTGACGTGTGTTGTACTCCAAGTAACCGTGACAACTTCAGTAACGAGTAGCCTGTTTAGCGCTTTATGTTGTTTTACCGAAAAACATTATTTTTTGCAGTTTTAGGTGATCTGTTTTGAAAGCTGTTAGTTTACCAACACATTAGTTCATTTCATCGATTTTTTAATGTTGTTTAGAGAGTGTATTATACTTTCAATGGACTGTTAATTTTCGGTTGTATTTAGACAAATTTGCACCAGTGTTTCAATTATTTTGCAGATGAACGAAAAATTTGGACTTGTTCCAAAGGGCATCTCTGATATTCTGGATACCAGTGCACATGTTCTTCAATCAAGGGGACCACTTACCACCGGGATAGAACATGAAGTAAAGGGAACTTCGAAGCCTGATGAAGATGATAGTCAAAATCTTCGACCAATCGTAATAGATGGCAGCAATGTTGCGATGAGGTACTTCTTAGGCTAGTCATGATTTGGCGAATGTTTGAATGTTTTCTGGTTTTTCATACAATCTACTTTTTGCACAGCCACGGAAACAAGCAATGCTTCTCATGTAAAGGAATCCTGCTCGCTGTGGACTATTTTCGAATGAGGAACCACAGAGATATCACTGTATTTATTCCGCAATATCGCAAAGAATCGCCCAGACCAGATGCCCCTATAACAGGCAAGTGTTGAGACTGTGTGATATTTAAATGCCTAAGTTGTTTTTTACCGTGTTAATAGTGCGGTTTTCCTCAAGGCCTCTGACTACTTTCATGTGGTTTGACTTATTAAAATCAACTTATTTTTGCCACTGAATCGGTTTGCTGTAATATCACACGCATGTCCAATGGTAAATTCCCGACCGCGGCCCTTCGCTTTTTACTGATGCTACGCTTCAACAATTGGCTTTTGTGCGCTGTCGTTGCGAAAGGCTCCTTGAGCGTTTGAACAAGAGCGCAGTGAGAAGCCCAGGGTCTCCAAACGCTTTTGTCCGAGGCCACATAAGCTAATAAAAAATATGTCGAGGGCCGGACGTTTCACGCAATGTGATTGTTTCGGGATATGTTATATTCTACTATATCAACAAATTTTTCGCAAACACATTTCGCAGTTTTTTTCATCATTGACAAAATGGCTTCGCGGGCCGCATTTGGCCCGCGGACTGTAGTATGGAGACCCCTGGACAAGCTGATTGTGAAAAATAAAGGTCTGGTGTAGAAGAGCGAAATGTCGTGAGAAGGTCTCACAGCAACCGAGGAATGAAAAAAATGCGCCATTGATTTCCATGACCGTTTTTTTATGTTTTGCACGATGATTTCGTTGATCGCTACCATTGACGTGCAGATCGCGAAATTCTGGATCAACTGGAACGAGAGCGAATTTTGGTCTACACACCGTCCCGGTGCATAAACGGAAAGCGGGTGACTTGTTACGATGACCGCTTTATTTTGAGATTGGCCGAAGAAACAGATGGAGTAATTGTCAGCAACGACAATTTTCGGGATCTACAGAACGAAAAACAACAGTGGAAACAATTGATTGAGAAACGATTGTTGATGTATTCCTTTGTGAACGATCGGTAAGGTTTCTTCCAAATGTGCAAACAGATTTCCTAAAAAAATTTTGAAGTTTCTTGTATACCGTATGCAACTAATCCACTTAATACCAAAGTGCGAAATCCAGAATTGGTGCGATGCTTTGTGAAGGTCGTTGTTTGGACTTTTTTGTCTGTGTGCGTACGATGTGACGTTTTGGTGATTACAAAGGCTCAAGTACGCGTGTTGTGTACACTAGGTTTATGCCTCCGGATGATCCTCTGGGGAGAAACGGACCTAGCATTGATAATTTTCTCCGAAAGCGACCCGCATCGGAAGAACAAAGCAAGCCGCAGTGCCCGTACGGTAAGGTGTTGACGGATCTTACCTGAGAAGCGCGCGTGCCAAGGCCACAATCAATCATCTTGGCATCTGTTACAGGGAAACGATGCACGTATGGAAAGAAATGTAAGTATTTTCACCCTGAGTGTTCGTCATCACAAAAATCTGTCACGGAACAGATTAAAGAGAAGTCTGAAAAAAGGGTAAAGCAGACGTCGACAGAAGCGTTAGAATTGGCCAAGGACCTACTTCCTACGTTTTCCTCGCAAGATGGGTCAACGCAAACGACGCATAGTAAGGAATCGAGAACTCGTCATGGGAAACTGGGCGTAAACTCGGTGAGTGTGTAACATTTGACACAGATTTGACCGCAGTTGCGCTTTTCACTCGTGACACCGACACTGGAGCGCTTTAGCTTGGCAATGACTAGAATTCGCTGCATGCTTAGTCGCACTTTCAACCGAACTACAAGTTGCTGCAACAAACTCCCAATGCTGATGTTGGTGATTGTCATGAAAAAATGTTATCTTCCTCGATAAATGATTAGCGTTGTGATGAAATGCGCAGATTCGCGAAACTATCGGTTGTAAGTCTTTCACTATCTAAATCATTTTTGTCAGGATCCCGGTGTTCATGGCAGTGGAAAACACTTCCCATCGAAAGAACACATCGACGTCATTGATGCTGTTGCAAGCACTTCGACCTCAACCAGCCAGCGTCGTTCAAACCCTGGCCATTCGCAGTCGCATGTCCAGCATTCCAGGTCTTCGCTGGCCGCGAACAATTCTTACCCGGGTCGGTATCCCGGGATAGGACCCAGCGCGTATCCTTTTGTTGGTCCAACGCCCGTCATGAGCGGTTCGGATCACAATCAGTTCCATCTTGACAGCATGTCGGACAGTTTTCGACAGATGAACGTCTCAAACAGTTCGCCGAGCCACTCGAAATCGCTGATGGCGAACGCCCCCTATCCTGCGCTGCGCTCCCACCACCCAGGCGATTCGCAGCGACTGCCGTCGCCCCATCACCCCCCTCACGCAAACCATCCGCTCGCCCCGCCGCAGCACCCTTCATACCGGTGTTACGCGGACTCGCATGACATACACTCGGACGGGCCTAGGACGCTGGTGCAGCAGAACATACCGCCCGGTCCATACCAGCACAGCTCGCCTGCTGGTTTCCAGATTTTCGATGGCATGCAAGCGCAGCACATGAACTTGCCTGGTCACTACCAACCAATACCAAATCACTACCAGCGATATCCTGGGCAACACGTGTACCAACCAGTACATTACGGTCGCGATGGACCATACCCGAGTCACCCTCATCAATTTGTCTACCAGTTCCAAGGTGCTCCGGCGCCGTATATAAACCCTTGTGTTCCTACAAGCAGTCAGGGGTCGGGAAGTTCCTTGTCCCGGTCCATCCCTGCTGTGCCTTCGGCCGAACAACAACGGTCATACGGCTCTGATGCCGACCCGAAGACATATCCCCCTCCTGCTGGTCCTCGACGGCCCGCTGTTCCGTATCCGAGCAACGAACCATTACGCCATAACCCTCAAAATATCGGGGCCGGGCGGTCTGCTCCTTACCGCCAGTCGGCAGTGCCACACGTTCCCACGGACCAATCGCTTGGCGATCCCGAAAACCCGCGGCATAATCTTTTTAAGAACTTGTGTGGTCTGTTCCCTCGCGTTACCGTGGAAAGGGTTATGTCGCTTCACCCGGAGCTGAGCGAACCAAAGAAACTGATAAAGCTTTGTCTCGAAGAAAGTGAAAGTTAGTGGCTGGCGCTCTAATTGGTCCAAGGTGCTGGAATGCGTCATCGGGTAGTTTGCCCGGCGAGGTAATCATCCTCTTCAGTGTTGTAGCGCGTCTCGGTTTGTCTGTTCAATTGCTCTGTGCGTGCCGTTCGTAATTGTTTTTGCCTGATGTTACCTGCACGCGATGTTTTCTTTGCTGGAATTTACGCCTTTATTCGACTCCGCTTGGCAAACGCGCGTCCTTAAACTCACCTTACACGATAAAACCATGAAATTGTTTTCTTACCCTTGTCTGGGCTTGCTTCAACAGACTTTCGTTAACGATAACGCATTTGTAGAAGATAGTAACCAGTGCTCTTAAAACTCCAGTTATTGTTAAACCGGCCACTGAAGCGCACTGTGTTCAGTCGAGCGGTAAAACATTCGTCACAACGCTCCTCTTAACCATCGCTCAATGTGACAGCTTGTTTTGTGCGGTGAGGCCGTTTGCATCTTGTATGCAAATCGAAGTTCCTCCTCGCCAGAGTTTCCTGTGTTTGCACTCACGCCAGAGGACAGCGAAGCGTTCGAGCGCCTGCTGCGCGTTGCTTTGCAGCCCGGTTTCAGCCTCGATTTGTAGATGCCGCACACCACGCCCTTGGTCAATGGTTTATTGTTTCATATGACTCAGCCAACAAGCAGAAGCATCATAAAAGCCATCGCATGCAGTAAGGCAATCGTTAGCGAACATTAGAGCAAATGAAAACACAATGGC
>Ga0210059_1015410_pt1 | contig 11169 bp, 8 predicted proteins | sample Ectturendosymbi2_FD_188042 | JGI IMG/M metagenome (GOLD analysis project Ga0210059, IMG submission 188042) | Ecteinascidia turbinata endosymbiont from Florida, USA - Sample 2 (SPAdes) (version 2) | ecosystem: Host-associated > Tunicates > Ascidians > Unclassified | place: Key West, Florida... | reverse complement strand
GTCCGGCTTAACTGCCTCCGCACCGGTGTCGGACGTTTCCGCTCCTGTTTTGTTCAAATGCGGTATGGTCTCCTCTGCGGCCTGTGAGTGAGTATGGCGCAGAAGAACAAGCCGTCGACCATGTTGTCCTCCATTGTCGAATCCATCGACCTCCTCATGGACTGCATGGCCTGACGGTTCTGGACGATGATACAATCGAATGGCTGCTCAACATCTGCCCCTAGATCTCGTGCGGCCAAACAGTGGTCAGAAGAACTGGCTCAAAAGAATGGGGGATTCGCACTCGCAACGGCAGGAGCGCCATTTGCGCCTATGCAACGGGCAAGCAACAATAAAGATTCCCACTCGACCAGGTTGTTTGAAGTCCTTCCTGAATGCGCGCTTTAGGTATGTGACGCGATGCGCCGTCACACGAGCAAAGCTTCACACAATGGTAGCAAGCAACAGAAGAGATCACACGCCGTGCTTACTGATCGATGGTTGTGTGGTTGTTTGAGTCACATGCAAATGCTGTAGGAAGTAGGTTATATTCTTAGCGCGCATTCTGTTCGCGATGCATCGGGCATGCGTGGCTGCCCTGACCTGAACGATCTGCCTGAACAGTATATTGCGAATGTTTGCGAGGTTTTCTTCAAATAAATGTTTCATTGCAAGTTTAAAACCCAGTAACAAAAACATGTGATGGCGAACAGCACCAGGAAAGGAATAGCTGAAGTTAGAATCATGCGGCTGCTGACTTGGTCATTCGCAATCTTATTGCCGTGTCTGTTTTGAATGTTTAATGGCGTGCCAAGACTCTAATGCAAGCTGTACTTTAGTAGAGACATTCTACTACACCTTGCATTAGAGCCTAAAACTGCCGAATGGCTGTATGAGACATGGTAATTCATTCCATTTTTATTACGTGCCTGTAAAGATTAGTAAAACTGCTGAATGACTGTACGCAGTCAATGACGTCCAGTGTTACGTACTTAAACAACACTTGGTTGCATCTTTTGCTTGACTTTAACAGGCTCATGTTTCGACAGCCATGAAAACATCATCTCATTTGTGAGTACGTGAAATCAATTATTTCAAATTAGATTTACGAGAATTTTAGCCAGCAAAATTTGAGCTACACACGTAATGTAAGCGCTGTTGTCTCGAAATAGTTTGTAGAACAGACAATGATTTCTGTCCACGAACAGTAGTCTGAACAGACCTTTCCTTGAGTACTTTTCATGGTGCAGTATCATACGTCGACTTCAGCTTTATTGGAGAAACGTTTTTCAGGCTGCGTTGTTCGTTAGAAGTGACAAAGGCAAAAGAAAATCATTTTTAATATAGACAACGTTGCGACACGAACACAACGAAACAAAAAGTGTCTGCTCGCATTGGTTATCATCACAATCCATAACACCAGTAAAAACGGGCGTCGGAAGTTATTTTCCAGAGGAGTCAAAAGTGGATTTTTCCAGAGGTCGCAAAAACGATTTTTTCAGGGGGCACTGAAAGTGGTGAAATTTAATTTTTCCCTCTCGAAACTAAGAAAGCAGCCTATTTTGTTAAAAATGAAAGAAGAAAATGTCAAATTTCAAAATCCAGGGGGGCAAGCAACACTTTTCCCCCTTGCGACGCCCATGACAGCAAAGGATGCTAGATCGCTGTTGATAAATATTAATAAAATAAAGACCTCTCGTATCATGAAGTTGCAGAAAAACTGAGATGATTCAACGCTGTTCCCAACTGGGCAGAAGCATTGGATCATCGTGTTTGCGATTGCGGCTCGTAACTAAATTCAGAAAAGCTTGTACTGTATGATCCCCGCAAACATTGTTTCTAAAGTTACGGATGTGCTCAGTTTGAACCTATCGCTGAGGTTTCGCTTCGTGGTCCCATTTAGGATTTTTATTTCTGATCATTTGTTGGTGTCATTAGGCTTGCAGTTATTCTTTCATTGTGTCCATTGATGCAATTTTAGTTTATAGCGTTGGTGGCTATGCTTGACGCAGTGAAAAGCCTTCTAACCCATCTCATCAAATCCTTGCAATGCTATGAAACATGCATCGACAGTTGGCAACAGGCACCAATTTGTGGTGAAGCATTGGACTTTGGTGCGATGTTATGCGTCTCATTGCAACTAATGAACACCATACTATCAGCCAATGTTAACCAAATTCAGAACATCTGATACATATGAAGCTTGCAAATTAGTCTGACATCTTTACAAAAAAAGTGGTCGGAAAGTATTTCTTGCATAACGCTTTTCGAAAACGAGCGCGTTTGTCTAAATGTGGTAAGTCGCTAAGGATTTATAAGCAGTGTGAATTAAGATTTCAAGTAGGAATGATATTGTTCATACAACTTACCGGTACCATTATATTGCAAACTAACGCAATTTATGATGATTTATTTATTTTATAGCGAAATTGTTTTTAATTTAAGAATATGTCAACATCCATGTAGAGATAAAAGGGGATGTTTTGTTTGTTTGGACTTACTTCGACTTACAAATATATGTGTTTTACATGCCTTGGTTTCGGTTGCTTGAAATCTTAAAAATAAAAACATGTCCGACAAACGCAGGATCCGTTGCACATTGATTTTGCTGCTTCTTTGTCTAGCAGCTATATTATGGTTTAGACAAATGAAATGGACCTTTGCAAAAATGGATGAAAAAACTACTTTTCAAGAATTTTTAGTTGAATTCAAGAATCAAGGTGACGAAGATACTACGTCTAAACCAAAAACCAAAGAATGGAGGAGGTTCATGTCAGAAACTGATCGACTTTTATCTCAAATCGAAAAAGGGTCAGTGAAGATACCTAAGGACATAAAGTTCACGACGAACGCTGCTCACACAGAGCTAATTGCCTCTAAGTCGAAAGGCTTTGAAGTGGGAGACAAGTTTGAAGGTTTCATTCAAGCAAAAGATCATCTAGGAAGAAACAAACCATACGGAGGAGATTATTTTCGTGTCAGGTTTGTGCCACTAATTTAAAGTAGAAAAACAACATGGCTAGTAAATGTTTTTATGTTTTTTTTGTTCGAGCACGGCAGTTAGCGAAAAAACGAAATCCGAATCAAGTTTCCTGTCGCAACGATGCATTTCAACGTTTGTGCCCAAGAGTACTGAAGGTTGCGGTTCATACGTAGCAGTGGAGTGCTTCATATTTGGAACAGACGCGTATATTGCTGCATTAGGAAGCGTTCTACAGAGTTTCGATAATTTCCTGAGACGTTTGTTGTATGTATAGGTTTATCACCTTGCATGCCTTTGTCTTCGCAGGTTACTGCGATTGGAAAATTCAAAGAACGCTTTTCGATACGATGGCGTTGCTGTGAATGTTATGGACGAAGGCACAGGTCGATACAAACTGGAAACCGTTATTCCTTGGCCTGGTGAAAGCAAACTGATTGCTGAACTGATGCATCCAAGCGAAGCGGTTGTGGATCTTTTAAACAAAACGACACCTTTTCATGAACGAAAAGATACGTTTGTAGGAACATTTCCTTCAGGAACGAAGACTGTTTGCGATGTGATGCTGCGGTGAGATTGAAATCAAGTTGTTTAAAAAATTCTTTTAATTTTGTTGGCGGATGTTGATAAGCGTAGAATCGACGTTTGCTGACGCGGCGCACTTCACTATGTCTGCGAGTGGATTGGTAAAAAACTATCGAAAAGTTCGTTGTTTTAGGTTTAGTAGTTTTAATATAATATACAGTGTGGGATGTTGACGCTTGTCTTGAACCCCGGAACAAGGAAAACTATACCAAATTAGCCAATCACCATTCGCCGACTTCATTCGCGTTTGTAGAGCACGTGAGAGTGGAATGTGATTAAGTGAAAATATTATGCAGCAAACCCTTCTACTGCCGTAATGAGAACGATCTCAAGTCTTGACATCACACAAACTTGTAGCGTACCTACAGAACATCGTCGGTTCACGTCATGGAAAGTATTTCCCAAAAAATCCGCCAAACGCCACTAAAGGCACGACGGTAACAGCAGAAGTGAACAGCGACCAAAAATGCATGCTAACAATCGCAACTGAAGCAATGCACCACAAAAGTACAGACAGGGGATGCTGTAGTAGAATCTAAATCTTCTCTTCGCAAACTTATCCAATCAGAAACACTGATGTTTACCATTTTTCTACTCGATGAGTTTTTTTCCCACATTTTGTTCGGGAATGGTCCCACTGAATAAACGTCGGTGGCCTGTTTTTTTTTCGCTGAAACATTTCGGTCATTTTTTGCTGAGACGTTTTTGTAACTGAAACATTTCCGTCATTTGTCTCACAGATGTATTAAAACTCGCCATCACAGTGTTTTTTAGCTTACATTTTCAAACATTCTGACCCAAATGACTTAATTTTTTTCGGTCATTTCAAAAACCTTTCGGTCTATGACCGAAAAAACACCCAGTAGGTGGCAGTATTAGCTGAAGTAGCAACAGATTTGTTATCAAATCAGGTAGTTATAAAATTTCGAGGTTTTCGAAATAACCAAGCAGCTTCCCGTGCAGCTGTACCAGCACCCACAATGACTGCTGGTGTAGGCTTGACGTGCTCTAAAACACGAATTGGCAAACGTTTTGCACTGCGGACCGGCTTCAGCCTGACATTATTTTGCGGACCGGCGGCCCTCATTAGAATAACTAATTGAATGTTTGGCATATGCAAAGTTATTAGAATTCGCAAGTCCTCATGCCACTTATTCAGTGAGAGGTCTGGGTTTGCTTAGTCGCAGTAAAATGGTACTACTTTAAGGGATTGTGGTAGTCAATGGCACTCGCAATGTGTTCCATATGTCAGTCGTTCCAGTCATTTTTGGACCAATTTGACCGTGGTTTCGCACGGCCCGGTAACAAATTCTTCACGAACCGGCACGCGGGCCGCTGTTTCCCGACTCCTGCTCTAAAGACATAGAAATCTACCGAAATGGGAAAACCATGGAAAAACGACCCACGTTGAGATTTCTGCTGATTGAATCCAGTTAGAGGTTCAACCAGCAAAACCAGTACGGGAATCTATGATATACGAAAGTGGGAAAGCTGTGGCGAGTGAGCTGGCGGCTGTTTGCTGATCAATGTTAGCTGTCCCCAACCGTAGTTGCTGATCGTATTTGATATATTTTTTTTGCTTGAAGATCGTTTAGTAACAAGTGCAGAGACAGAAACACGAGCCCTTTATTCACAGACAAGTCCGTAAACGTGTCGTCCTCTTTTCAACACGGTACAAACGCTTCGCGTGCTGACCATTTCAATGTGTCAAGAGAACTTGAGTTGAAGCAAGCCGATTCATTAATTTCTAATCTTTTGTTGAATTTAAAACTGTTTCGCAATAAACAACGGCGCCCTTGTGTTGCAGAACATTATCACTCTCACTCACTGCTTGTAACAGTAACATTTCACTGTAGAAACCAAATACCTTGCACTATTACTGTGATATTCGAAGTCATTAAATCTTCTTCCTGAAAACTTAAATTGTGCCGTGACCCTTGTAAATTTGCAAACGTTTGGTTGCTTTCCCCATGAGACTTTTTGAAAATGCAACAAGGCCTTCGTCAAACATTATGATACTGCAATTCTAGTTTTGATGGTGACGTACAGACGTAGTTGCATTTTCCATTGCTACTCGGCATTCATTTTGAGTGAGCTGAAACTTCACGCAATGTATTGCAGAAATGTTACCATATGCGACATATCCGAACCTCGATATGGAATTCAATGGATGTGCGTTCGACCACCTGAGGAATTGTGTCCGAAAGAAATGAAATGGTATGAAAAAGAATTTACACAAGATAAACCTGCTTTTATGACTGGAAGTCTATTCGAGATGGGTGTTTCATATCAAGCAGAGATTAAAGGATCGGGTTTAGTGATTCAATCGGAAAAGGGCAACAACAAACACGAAAAATATCTGAAAAGTTGCCAACGAGAGAAACGCACGAATGTAGGGATGGACGAAGTGGGTGGGTACTTTGCTAACGGTCTTTGGTATTCGACGGTTTGCAACAACAGCATCAAGACACTAGAAGCAGGCAGGTCTTGTCTTCGTAACAAAATCATCTACTTCATCGGTGATTCAACAGTGAGGCAGTGGCATGTTGAGCTGGCATCTTTTCTGAAGATTCGCGATCAAACCTTCGGACCTTCTGTGAGCTGGTCAATACCTCGAACAGCAAAAGATGAACGAAACAATTTTATCATGGAGTACAGAGCACATGGACAACCATTACACAACCCAGGAAACCGGGGAAGCCGTCCACCTATCGTGGAAACTTTGAACAAAATCACTCCTGATGACAACAGTGAAACAATAGTGGTTTTCAACCTTGGATCCCACTTTGTTTTGTACGATCCCGACATATTTCTCTACCGTTTGAAAGCAATCAGACGGGCCCTGGACTCTTTGAAAAAGCGGTTACCGAATGTGAAAATATTTATTAAAGGTAACGTCAGAAATCGAGAAGTTTCAAACCTGATACCTGGTGAATGGGTGATTTATCGACTTGATCAAATCTTACGTCAATATTTCAATGACATCTCATATATCGATACTTGGAGTATGAGCTCAGTTCATCCTCAAAAATCGGTACACGCTGATCAAACGATGTTACGTCATTTCATAGCTATGTTTTTGTCACAAATGTGTGACCCGTAGATCGGTACGATTTCAACAAATGTGTAGAAGTTCATGTTTGGTTTGTCATTTCTCGTGATGTCATTTATTTTTAAATGTGATGTACGTGTTACACTGTCAAATACAGAATTTTGGAAACAAATCTTGCAGGTTTTACATCAAAGTTCATATAGTCTTAGAAAAAAGAAATTCAAGGGGGCCAAAGTTTTTTTATATTTTGTTGATAATGAAACATGAAACGCCTATTTCAAAATGCTGATGTTTACAAGAGATTGTACTATATCGAACACCCTTGGCCTAGCAGTTAGTAGGTCTCAACGTTCGACTCTTAGGCTGGGTATCACCAACATCTTCGTAAATTTGGTTCTGTAAACTTTTTATCTGGCTCACCGATATATCTAGAGAAAAGTCCCCTGAGTCTGTTCGGATGTGAACAATGTAACCCTCAGGTCATCTTGGCCTGAATTTCAGCGGCGGGCAACCTCACGAAGAATCAACTGTGTCCTGCTGATACGATACGAGTGTCTGCTGATTTTCCTACAAGAGAAGTGATGAAAAATATTTCTCAACCTCGTTACTAGTCGAAGTAACCTTCACTGACGACGGTTGGTTGAACTCTCATGACACCAAACAGTTTATATCAAAGGTGGAAAGACGTATCAGCTAGAACTACTGCAATAGATGACATTTGTCTCAGGAAACACTGGAACCGCCACAGCACTCTGTTCTTTCGTTTATTTGACATCAATTCGAAATTCGGCTTTCTGTTGGTTGTCTGAGGCCTTTTGTTTGCGGTCACGACTGTGAAAAAATAAAAATCTGTATGTGAAAATGTAAGAACTGTGCGCAGTACAGGTATAGATGACATGACATTTTACGAGAAGATTGCAAAATGCAAGTTAAAAGTTCCAAGTTGGCACGATAATATCAAGCCTTGCCAACTTAAAACTATTGCGTCATTGTATTGTATAATGTCTTCGCCCCACACGCACCTCAATAGACTCAAGTATACATGACAGCAGTAGCAAGGAACACTCAGATGCATGAAAGAACACGAAGAAAGATGTGGCGGTGTTAGAAAAACATTACGCTTTCATGGCGCTAACACGATTACTTTGATGAAACACAAGCATACAGTAGAGAAAAAAGATACGCGTGGATGGCGCCATAAGCCATGAAATTACTGAATATTTGGACTTCAATTCCAATGAGAAAAATTCTATCACCAAAACTCTGATCCTCCCACCAAATTTAGATTGTGGCTACGGGCCTGGGCTAAGACAACGAAATTACCAATTGTGTATGATTCATAAAGCCTGAAGCCAAGTTTCAGCCTCTTTGCTATTTAGCTCGCCTAAGTTGAAACAGATGAACAATAAATTGATAACAAGTTTGAAATTGTAGTTGGTAAATTTTATGGTTGTTTTGACTAAAAAAGTGAGAAAAAAAGTTTACGGACAGACACATCACAAGAGAGAGGCTTGCATTGATGCGCTGTTTCAGTCTTTTGCTCCTTTCTCAGTGTTGACTGTGTTTATAAACTAACACTAGGGCCGAATTTAGGTGATGTGAGGCCCCTAGGCTAATCCACTTGTGAAGCTCGATTTCCCACTGTTATGTGGGAAAATGGAAAAGCGTTCAGCCTAACATGACGATATTCACGTTCTGCATTTCTAGAAGTCCTGTAAATAAATAATTTGTAAATATGTACAAAGCGTCCCACGATCACTGCGCTTGTTACTTTCGACGCAAAAGCGTTCAATGACACATGGTTGGCTGTCGTGAATACGATTATTAATTTCCACAGACAAGCCAACCAAAATGCCACGGTTAAGTATTTGACAAAACACATGTCCTACGTTGAGTTTCACATCTCTTTTGTCTTATCTGCGCTCAACAGTAGCATCCAAAATGTACAATTTCCTAAAGACAAGATTCACTGCACATATACGTGGCAAGCATAAAGACGACCCTGGAATACTTACTCGGGTAACGCGCACCCGGGTCAAATGAGGTCGTTCATTCACGGGACAATACGTAAGCGGAAGTCGGCGCGCTTTCAACTCTTCAGTAGCTTCATGTTTTTGTGTGACTTGTAAATAGGTGCGCTTGCGATCATGCACACTCTTCTAGAATTTTCACAAGGGAGTGAGGTTCGGGTCTATCAGACCCGACGAAAGTATTAGTGTGTGTGACCGGGCAATGCTGACCTGACGTTATGGTTAGAGTGAGTGGCGCTGTAAGAAGCTGAAACTCACTCAGTGCATGCTTCTACGATCTTGTTAGCAGTATACAAAATGACAAGTTCTTCACGCCCACAATATTTTTTAATGAGTAATTCAGTTCAGGCATACATGACACCTTCACTATATCAGGCATATAATGACACCTTACTTACTTTTCATCAGAAATCGTATGATATTCAGTGGTTAAAGTAGAATAATTTTCTTACCGGAACGATCCAGTATTTGTCAATACCCTCCCAAAATTTCAGCCATAAATGTAAATAAGCAATCAAGAGCAGGTCTACTTTTGGCCCACCCTGTATCGTACATTTTAAAAATACAAAAAACGTACGGTACATTCTGAAAACCACCATCTCAAAATCAACCAAAAAGCGTTAGGCTATAGGCTACTTACGGCAACTTGCACTATCTCCGAAAGTGGTTCAGGCAATGCAACTTGAGTTGTCTAAATTTAACACCTCATACTATAGCCTACTTGCTAATACTGTATTTGCAATCTACATACCCTAAAATAGCAAACCTGATACAAATACTTTACATCGTTTGCAGGGCCCTAGGCTGTTTTAAAGGGGGCTCTTGTGAAAGGTTTGCGATTGATGTCATACAAATTAGTACTACACACAGGACCGGATTTAACTGATGCGAGGCCCTAGGCTAATCCACTTGTGAGGACCCTTCACCCATTGTTGCGAGGAAAAAAATGGAAAGCGTCAATCAATTTGCGAAAATCGGAAAATTACGCTCTGAAAGTACGGTCATTAAAAAGTTTTCAATCATTACTGAAGTGCCCACGATCACTGCGTTTATTGCTGCCTTCGACACAAAAGCGTTAAATTGCACGGAATTGTTGGAATCTTACTTGGCTGGCGGGAACAGGATTATTAACTGCCTCAGGCAAACCAACCGAAATCGCCACAATTGAAATATTTGACACAATACATGGTCTACGTTTTTTATAAGAATCACATCTGTGTTTTCTTATTTGTGTTGAAAAAAACAAACACACTGCACCTATATGGTATGAGTGGCGGCATAAAGACTTTAAAGCACAATGTGAGGACCACGTTGCAACTCGCTTACCACGGCTGTAAAAATCTCACACACACGAGCAAAACAGCTCACGTACAATGCACCCAAATGGTTGTAACTGTTAGGTTCACGATTCGTGTAACTTCACTCCACAGGTGAAATAAGCAAGAGATAAAAATCTCTGGTTGATTCCTTGCTTATTACACCTGTGGAGTGAAGTTACTTGAATACAGATGTGTGCAAGTTTGAAACATCGCAAAAAGAAGAAAGCAGAGCCCCATCGGCTGATGCCTCTAAAGCCTATAGACAACCTTCTAGAGCTTTTAATTGTTCACTATTTGCGTGTTTCTTACTTTTTCAGCCTGGTAAGAATCGAATGCAACTAAACTGTCGCGTGAAAAGATGTGGAGTTAAAAATCAGAACCTTCGCCAGGAAGTCTTGAATAGGGGGTTTAAATTTTCGTAAGAGGACTTGATATTCTGAAAGTGATAAAATCTTTACTGATTTGTAGTGTTTCATATTTAAATTTGGAAGGGCTGAGCTTACCAATGACCACCATGGCGACTGGACTGGTTTAAATTTCGCTTATGCTGTCATTATTGAAATACGTATAAAGAAATAAAAAGCTACAATCATCAAATCAAGTAAGGCTGAACATAACACAGTGAACAGTTAAAAAGGTTTTGTCCTGCCTTCTTCATAACAAAATTATCTAAGAATTCATCACAATTTGTTTGCCCAAGTTTGTCACTTTTAATGTACCGAATGCTTAGTGTGAACAACCTCTCCTGGAATATTGCGGCCCTTTAATTCATTTTTAATTCTCTTCAATCTTGAAAAGGACCTTTCGCCTGAGCAATTAATGACCATCAAGCTAAGAAATAAGGCTTCGTGTGGTTGCATAAACTAAAAACCACTAATCTAAGGCATCAGACCCAAACGCGCTTTTGTCATTTTTTGCTGTTTCCGTGTCTCGTTGGGGAAGAGTTCTGCGGTTGCCAGTTGGTAAAGTCGCTTTTGCTTGCTATTCAATATCATCAAGATCTTCTCTGATTTGCTTAGCATGGGAGCAGTACAAACTTGCACAAGCACTCAATAGCAATCTGATTTCTGAATGACTTTACTGAAGAAAATTCAAATGGAAAAAATCACATCTAAAAATACCAATCGAGCTTTACGCGACACAAACGCTGACAAAACTACAGTATTGCTCAGTCACCTAAGAAACAACTATGCTTTTATTGTAGGATACTGCTGCTAGCCCTAC
>Ga0210059_1015409_pt1 | contig 11171 bp, 10 predicted proteins | sample Ectturendosymbi2_FD_188042 | JGI IMG/M metagenome (GOLD analysis project Ga0210059, IMG submission 188042) | Ecteinascidia turbinata endosymbiont from Florida, USA - Sample 2 (SPAdes) (version 2) | ecosystem: Host-associated > Tunicates > Ascidians > Unclassified | place: Key West, Florida... | reverse complement strand
CTTCCTTGTCGAACACCTCGCCGGATCGGAGCGCCGACACGAGGTCGTCGAATTCGCCGCGCGCCTCCTGCCTGGAACCGGTTGCGTGCCTTGACGCTTTACGCTTCTGACGTTCGGCTTCGCGCTGCACGGATACGAGTGAAAATAAAGTCGTTGAATGAAAAGCGAGCAGCCGATGTGAAACGAAACTTCTGACCTCTGCAGTATTTCTGACCTATCAGGGATTTCGCGTGACACGTCGAGCGAAATTTCTGACCTGTTCTTGTATGTCAGTTATTTCGCTTATCAGAGCAAAGGAATAAAATTTGGCGATTAACTGTTTGATGTCTGTAGCGGAAACAAAAACTTTTGATTAGACGTCAGATATTTCACAATAAGCGACAGTTTGGGAATGACTAACCACGATTTGGTCTCAGACGCCAATTTTTTTCTTTTTCAAACCGTAAGCCCTAACCCCCAATCATCATTTCTCAGTGAACAGCCACCGCGTTTTCGGATTTTTTATCACTGAAAAAAGCATTATAACCGAATTCATTTCTTTATTTTTTCGGTAATTAAAAGTAAAAGAAATTCTGTCTATGACCGAAAAAAAACAGGTCCACGGCAGGCGGGCCCGTCGGTACCTACGCCCAACAGACGTTTTCAGGCGCCAGCCCCACATGACACATCGCTACATATTTCGCAGGAGAGTGTGATAATTGCTCGATGCAACGACGGTAAGAAAAGAAGATACAAACAAAGCCTCGCTCGCGTGTTTGGCACTTACGAGCGCCTCTAGCGATTGCACTGACCTCTTGCTCCATTTTCTTTCGCTTCTCCTCATCGTCCTTCCGCTTCCGCTCTGCGATGTTGTCCTTGCGCGACGACGCGAAGGTATCGAGAAACTCGCGGAAGAGGCCGAAGAACTGTTCGGGGGGGAGCCTGCTCGGGTCTTCGGCGAACAGGCCGCACACCTTGTTGTACTGCGAAGTAGAAAACGGTGAAAAATATTCAGTTTTATTTAAGGGGGGCAAATCAGGCGGAGGGGTAGCCACGTTATAAAAAGTAGCCAAAACAACGACGGAATTTATTTGAGGGGGGCGGATTGGGGGTGGCCTCGTTAAAAAGTAGTCAACAAGCGTCCACCGGTGGCCAAGCGTTGTCCCAACCGTGGGAACACAGACTACTCTCTGGCCTCACTTCAAGCAGAACTGTTTAGTTTTCTTATAGTCTTTTTTCGACAGAGTTTTTTCGGTAACAAGCCGCTTTTAAATTCAGTTTAATTGCAGTCAAGGAACCAATCACCATACGAGCGCGCATGGGATTGACTCGACGAAGAAAAATCATTTCCTATCTGTGCTTACATATCTGCCCGATTTGAAACTAACCTGGAACGAGACCCTGATCCGCTTTCGTTGCCTTTCATGATCAGGCCCGTGATTGATTCTGGCTGCAGGGTGCCCAGCCACGTACAGCTACGTGTTTGGAATACGTACGGATTCGGAATCACAAGTCCTTGAATCGTTTACACCAGCACCAACGGCTACAGTGTACTAAGTGGCTTAGAGTTGCTACACGCGGTTACTGGTGCAAGAATCCTGTTAAAACGTTGCAGGGAACGTGAGGCAGGGCTGTGTTGACCGGCAGATTGTTGTGAATAGTGTCGAGTATTGCAGGCTGGTTTTGACAGGGACTTGTTTAATGCTTGTGGAATGTAGAAACATTATTCCGCAGTGTTTTCAGCTGTGGCGCCATGCTGGTGGTGATAATAGTGGTCAAGTCCACGCGTGCTAAGCAACTGCATGGGCTGTGCAGTGAGATAGAACTGTTTTAAAAGGTTGTTTGCTTGTTTGTTGCGTCTGTTTGGATGTTTATGTTTACATTTAACTTTGATGTTTACATTTCACTTTGCAACATGTTTTAGTGATCAATCAATTTGGCAGAAAAACGCCAAAACCGCTTGGCAGCATAAGGCTGCAGTCCGGAACACCGACTGTCTGCAAAAGTGTTGCAACAGGTTTTGAATGGGATCGGAAATGACTGGCGGTTTATCCAGCAAGAGGTAAAACGACGCGCATTTCAAAAAAATAAACTTGAACAAACCAGCTGATATTCTTGAATGGTAATGGCTGAAAGAACGTTTCATTATACGCGCTATGTACTCCCTCTGGACCAGGGCCGCAAACAGCTGGTATTTTCGGGGGGAAGGGGTAAAATAATTGTAACTAACAACTAAACATGTTTTTGAAAATTTCGGCTACTCCCGCAGTGAGCGTTGCACTGGTGGCCCATTAGCCATTCCATTAACGCCGATCGCGAAGCTGCCGAGGTAGGCGGCAAGTACTGTTTTTCAAGTCTTCGGTATGAATCGACTGGAATTCAAAGCTTCAAGGGTTCCACCTGCATGTATTGTGGTCTCCTGGACATGCTGCAACACATGGGTTCCCAACCTTTTCTCTGACCATGTACCCTTTTCAGCATTTCGACAGATGAACATGTACCCCTAAAATTTCATATGACAGAAAGGCTGAGTAAAATAACAAAAACCCATTGAATTTTAATAGAACCTGTAGATTTTTGAAAATATAAAGGTCGACTTCGTTTTATGTCTTGAAGTTAATATACAGGATTTAATAATAACCACACAATGATTTTTGAAAATAATATTCACTGATATATGTATATTTGGAAATAAATATGCAAATATATTTTTTCTTCTAGCATTAACCTTAAATGTACCCCTTCAGATAGGCAAATGCACCCCTAGGGCAGTGGTTCCCAAATATGTTCGAGCCGTTACCCAAGGCAAGGTAGCGATTATGTCTTATTACCCTTAATATATCAGTGATCGCTCATAATTCGGAACAACATTGTGGCTTTGGTTCCGCGTTACCCCCCGAAGAAGCGCATATTACCCCCAATTTGCCCCCAGTTTGGGAACAACTGCCCTAGGGGTACATGTACCCCAGTTTGGGAACCCCTGCTCTAGCAGCGGGAAAGACGTGCTATTTGTTGCTTTGCTTGCTTCATGTCGTAGTCACCTATTGATTCCGTTCAATGTTGTCGAGTTTTCTATGGTTTGAAAACAGTCTTGCGATGTAACGGAAGGTTTTGGGATGGCTTTGATTCCGCTACTTCGGTTTATTTATAGCCTGTGACCGTCGCGACCACCCACACACACCGCGTGGCTGCGTCAATGTATTGTTGCAACGTATCTTACGACCTACACTGTTATTTTTGTTGTTACGTCGCTGTGCACATGAGTTTGTTACGGTGGCCATTTGCTATCCTGAGCAAAGCGGTTAGTTGGTGTTGCATTCTCTGCTGTCAGATTCACTGGACAGTTTTATTTAATTCTATTTTATACTTCATGCGCTTCGCACCGTAGTACTGTAGGCGAAATAAATATATCGTCAGCTGAGATCACAGTGTCCTATTCCTGGCTGTGAACGGATTCCTTTCAACAGTTAGTGAATATCCTTTCTATGAATTGAAGTAACATCGGAGCTTTCACGAGCATGTCCTATTTTCTTTATACTTTGTATTACATCGTATAAATTCGAAAAAACGTTTTGGACTTTTTTCCCACAAGACTTGCTGAAATTTTACATCAAAAATCTTGGAGTGCACTGACATTTACCAGCCTGCTCACGTCAACTGCAGTCATTCACACGTCACAAAGCTCGGTCTTACCCTCTCTTTAGCTTCCGCAAGGAGTTCTTCGAGCTCGGTGAAACCGAACGTTGCCACGGTAACGAAGTCGGTCATGACCGGTACGAACCGGTCATCGGGATCCGTCTGGCCGGCGACGGCCCGTGCCTGCTGGACTTCCAATTCGGCTCGGAGGCTCTTGAAACCGACCCGCAGGGCCGAGATGTCCTTTTCGACCTCGGTTAAACTGAAAAACACGGGTAAAAAACGATCAGCCACAGAACAAGCAAAGAACCCAATCACAAAAGACTTATTGCCGCTGATAATAATGGACCGGCCAACGATGGGAGAACGGTGGCCCGCAAAGCCAATAGCAACGGCCCTTTTTTACACGCCCAAAATATCATGCGGCAAAAAGTGATGACAAAAATATTCGTCTGGCTGGAAATGGCAAAACGTTTGGAATTCATAGAATTTCCTTGAAAATTGGGAAAAAATTATTTCTTTTCGTCGTTTTTTCCCAGATATGAGAAAACAAGGGGGGAGCGCTGCCGTTCTTCACGGGGCACAAATAGTTACGGTGGGCCGCCGAAGCACTTGCGGGCCACAAAAATGGCCCACAAAAACAGTTAGCTTGCAGGCCACTGCGATAAAGCTGACCATTGCAAGTAATTTTCTCATTCATTGCGTCCCGTTCACACGGACGCCAATAGGCCAGATCGTAAAAATGCCCTACTGTTTCGTTACAATCCCATTATTATTGACTGCGAAAATACACCATTTCTGGCTTCTATTTTTAGTACTCTCGCGAGACGTTTCTCAAACGAAAAAGAAGACAATTGTTTGTCTTGACGACACACTTCCACGCGAAACAGTGGGAAAAGTAATCTTGCCAGGTTTTCTATCCTTGCTCTGTCAAAAAAAAATCCCACACGCGGCTTTAGACGCATACATTGAAACCTGAGAAGTAAACGCTTTGAAAGCACAGAACAAAACGAAGATTACTTGACTCTGGACGCGGCGTCGGCGTGCGAGAGGTCGTTCGAAATTTCGAGAAGATCCGGACTGTTCTTTTCCAGCATTCTGATCATGAAGTGCATCAGGTTGGTGTTCCTGCGTTGACGTAAGCAGAGACGTCAGCATTTTCGGCCCGAATATGACGTTTTCGCGCTGACCACACAAGTCCGTACGTAATGCGTCTGAAGGTGGTGGTGGTGGTGGTGTTGGTGAGAAAACTGATGGAGTTTTACACAAAACTTAGGGGCCGGAAGTTTTAACATCGCAGATGGGCGGCAGTGCGCTGGTTAGGTCGGGGGGTGGTGGGGGAGACCCACCTCAACCCTACGGCAGTCTCCACACAGTCTTTGATTACGCCCCCAATATACTTCCCCCGAACTTTGACCTCTAGCGTTATCAACCGATACCAACGTCCCAACAGCTGTCGAGGGTAAACATTCAATTTAGCAAACACTTGACAGTAGCGAGGCGGACGTCACTGTCGCAGGATTTCGTGGTTTCGCTCTCTTCGGCTTTCGCGACGCATCTGCCACCAATGTGGCGATTACAGCCTTACGACTTCACGTCTCGTTTTCTTGATGTACCTGCTCGAGCTGGACTTGGTGTCGGCGATCTTGTTGAGACTCTGCAACTTGAAGCCGTACGCGTTGCCGCGCTGCCCTTTGTTCATGTAGTTGCCGAACGCCAGGATCATTTCGAGAACTTTCCGCAGTCGCTGACTGCCCTGTATCTCCTTGGTCGCTTGCACGACGGCTGCGAAGATTTTGCTCGGTTGAGAGCGTGCGACGGTGCGAACAGGGACAAAGAAAAAAGGTGTGGCTCAGTTACTGACGTCACATTTGTTTTGGACGAAACATGACATACGCAGGGCTCCCATACATTTTCAAAGACCATTTTCCGTAGTTTTTCAATACTAGATTTAAGAACTTTAATACCATCACGTGTCTTCATTTTTCCAAAATGTTATTCATGGAACACAATGCAAAAAACATTTGCAAAACTGTAATCAGTGGCAAAGAACAAAATTTGAACAAAAAAAACGGCCGAATCTGGAAGTTCAATGCTTTTTCAATACTTATAGTACCGTGAGGGAGCCCTGGATACAGGGCTTGGAAACACTGCACGAATAAAAAAAATTTGGCACCTAAAAGAAGGGGCATCGTTCAATGCGCTGATGTGACCAAATGACATATAATCACAGTTGAAAAAAGGTAACAGCAGACGCTAATGAGTGAGAGGACGTATCTGGTATCAGAAAAAAACTTAAGCTTGTTGAAACACACGTAGAATCAAGTCTCGAACCACTCGTAATAAAACCGGATACAGTATTTCAAGAGCTTCGTATTTCTGACGTAATCCTTGAAGCGCTTCGTAAAATACAACACACTTGCCAGCTTCACTCACCTTCAACTTTCGGCTGCAGTTCTGATGTCCTTTCGTGAAACTTCTTTTTATAAAAAAGCGCTTTCAGCTTTTGCTCGTAGTGATGAATTCTGCGAGAAACCGGCACCTTTGGGAATGAACCAAACAGGAAAAAACCACAGATACAGAACTTCCTTCAAGCGAGAACGCGGAAAAGCACAACAAGATCACCGTGTCTGTTAACAAAGGCAGCGCGTTCGGCACCACGGAGGAGAAAAACTCGAGTATAACACTTACTGGCTCATTTCAAAAAGGAACCTATCGGCGCGCGCCATCTTTCCGATGTCGTTCTTGTGTTCGTTGAGCATGTCAGTTTCTTCCTTGGTTGGGATGTACTTGATCATTTGCTCGAGCATGTCCTTTTGCAGGTCTTCGCTCTAGCGAAATTCAAAAGCGCAGTCAGTTGTCAAGCCGAGTTCGCCGATCACGTTAAGTCACTCTGGCTTTGTTTGCAGCATGCAACGATTTCCAATCTAATAGTAATTCGTCAATGAAGAAGAAATTAAAATCTTACGAGAGATCGTTCTAGCGAGGACAAATGCCTCAATAGAATGGAAAAATGCATTTTTCTTTACATCAATAAATCGTGCGTTCAATATTAAAAAAGCAGATGATCAACGAATAGCGTTCACATTAATCTTCCCTCAAGGTTCACGCAATTGCGCGTGCATCAGACCATTTGCGCAGTGATTTTTCATTCTCGCGCACTTGCAACATTCCAAGTTTAAAATTAAGAACTTATTAACATTTTTGGGTCAGAAGCAGAATGCTTCTGAGCATATCGCATAGCCCTTTTTGAAGCTATTTGAATTAAACGTGTACTTTGTTCGTACTTTGATATAAGACATTAAACTTCTTCTAATGATTCACAAGGTTTGTAATTCATTCAAAACTCTGCTTACTCAGCCTTAAAATATTCAGATGCTCACCAAAACAAATATTTGCTCGGTGTAAAATTTTCTTGGGAACACTGTTTGAGAAAGTTTGCCTGGAGACTGAAACGACGATCATCGCTTACCTGGTCGCAGGTGAGGACAGCTCGCCGTATTTCCTCGTCCGAGAGCTTGAGCTTCGACAGCAGGATCGTACAGTTCTGCGCTCGCCGACCGTCGATCACTGACAGTTCTTTTACCTTCTTCGACGCCGAGAGGTCCTCCTGCGACCCGTACTTCTGCGACCACAGTTGCAGGTAATAGCCGGTTAAGGGGTTATGGCGCAGAGCGGTGGTCACGTGACGCCTTAATGCGGTAAGGTGATAGGGGTCAATCGAGTTCATCGAGCAAACCTTACTTTGGACTTTGGCGTTTACACTTTTTTAAGGACGGTGTATCTGCCCGAAAACACTGAGCGAGTCACTCGGAAATTCAACTTTAATTTGCGTCCAGAAAGCTCGAACAACAGCTTTCCTCTTTCGAGATTCCACTTACCGACGAAACTTGCGTTTCAGGCGCAGATCTTCAAATAATTCCTAACAGATTATTTTTCACCAGGGCTCATGCACACAGGCCCTCATGTTGGTTTTCATTCAACCTAAACGTCGAACGAACATCCTCCCACCACAAGATCCGGAGCAGCACCTTTGTCTAGGTTGCGTGCTGTTGCGTAATTGCCGTGGCGACGACAGCGAAGCGAGGGTGTTGTGGAGAGAGATTTGCGAAACGCAGCGTGCAACTTCGACGTCTTTCACAGTCGTGAAAGAAACGATTGCTTTCTTGAGAAAATTATCGCAAGTATGAATACAGGGTGTGGATTGAAATAAATCGCGATGAAATGGGCGAAAGGAGTGGAAATTACAGCTGTCGTTAAAGCTGAAGTTCAGCGCGCGATTCGCCGCGGCATCCAATCACGTGATCAATTACGAAATGGAAGGTAAGGTGCGTGGTCGCAGCGCAGACGAGGCCTAAGAGATAAATTGTTGCGCAGCTGTGCTTTGTCGCAATCAACGCCTTGGCTCAAATACATGCGACAGACTGCAGAACGCCCGCCGGCAGTGGAAGCACATACGCTAGCAATGTCCGTAACGGTTTAGAGACAAACACATTTCGACAAATTTCAACGGGTCGGACAGCAAAACTCCGCAACGTTCTGCGGTAAGAAATAACGGGCACAGAGAGCCACGGTAAAGACGTGAAAAAATGTATTGTGGCGTGTTCAGCAAAACTGTTCAGCCACTGCTTTTTTGCGAAACCCAAACCAAACCGAAGCGTTGTTTCGCCAAACTGTTGAACCCGCACAGGAGACAACAGATTTAATGATACCGTTTGCATTCACTGGCATGACGTTGTTTAAAGCCAACAGTCGTGCATGCGATAAGCATTCGAATCCATGTACAGTGCTGTTAAATGTGTAAGCGTCGCCATGCGCTGGTGCACGAAGTACTATGCAAAAATTGACAACCTTTTAACAATTTGCTTGAGCTTGAGATTAAACTTTTAACAAAAGTTGAGTTGATAAAACTCAATGTGTTCATTGACTTAATCAAACCTCTTCGATTTTGATAAATCGCATTAGGCAAAAACAGGTAGAATAGGCGGAATGAAATGTACAATATCCATTCGAAAAGCATGACAGCGAAAACGTTACCGCACGCGGGATCAACACGCTTTGAGCGTTTGCTATAAATCTATAACACACAGACTTCCGAGTGTCTCACCTTGCTTACGTTCGTTGACGGGACTTCCTTTAAAATGGAGAGAAGTGACATGCAAAGAGCAATTATTAGTCGTTAGTTCAGCAACACTGCAAGCCAAACCCGCTTCGAGCAAGCCAAGGTCAGCTTCCGGACATTTCGCGTCCCGAAAAGTAACGAGCACGGCAGCTCAAGCGCACCCCGTCGTGGGAAGGACAAGGAGACGGTCAAGCGACACCGCAACGCGCGATTTCTATCCGTTGCAAAGACAGCAATTAAACCACAATTAAACGATCGCACTACTGGTACTTCCTGGCTAGGGCAGAAACGCATTGCCATTCAAATCGCGCATGCATTTTGCTCGGTACGCGTCAAAGCGCTCGCGTAATTAGCAGCGGCAAGGAGCAAGGTTCGTTCATGCAACATTACAAAGCTACAGGCCGCAACAAGCTCTCGTTGCCGGTAACAGCGTCGCGGCCGCGCGAACAGAAAGCGAACGGACGCTCAGAAAAAAGGGCGCTTCCGATACATTCAAAGGTGCCGTGACGAGACTTGCAATTAGGGGGGGGGCAGGCGCAAGTTTTCTTCATACTCGTAATTTCGGCCGCGAAAGACGTTTTGCGGCAGCACAATGACGCGCTGGTGGTTCACACGAACAACGTGTATTTTTGTCGATGGAGCACAGCGAAGTTATTCACCGGTGCTTATCCTGGGAAAAAAGAGTCGCATTTAGCGGCTGCTTTTAAAAGAAAACACTGAGGAAATCGCGTGTCGGGCCTTCGCGACCAAAAATGTCGCGTTGTCTTCGAAACGCACATTTAGCTTTGCATTTTCGCACGGTGGGAAAAAGTATTTTCAAAGGAAGATTTTAATTGGTTTTGACCACGTTGCTCTGATGCGCTTTGCAAAGTCGGTCGCGAGAAGAAACGCGATCAATAATGCAGACATTTTCCACACGAAGAGTTGAGCTTCACTTGAATGGGGTAACTCGGCGTTGGGATGGTGACAAGTACGAAGTAAAATATGCGAACGATCTTAGGTGGCTAGGTGTAGTTTTGATTTTAGAGACCATTGTCAAGGATACGTAACAGAAATTGGTTTTTGATCGAGGAAGACGTCCACTGTGGATCTCTAGGACAACCGCAGTTTCTGGTATAGCACGTGTTTTTTTGACTTCTTTTGCTTGGGCTTACAAATTTGACTTAAAAGCGACGAAAACAGATAACTCGCTGGTGGATTTACCACCTACTATGAAAAAACAAATTAAATCATAAGGTTTTCAGAAAAAAGGCGTTCATGATACAATAAGGCCAAGCACCAAAATAGATTGCAATAAAGCAGCAATTGTTTTTTTTTTTCAAACACGATAAAGTCAACAAATTCACAAAAAGTGAACTCCACAGAACAATCACTACTGCGCTCCGTTAAATTTGTCTCTCGTCTTTAGAAACTACGGTCTGCTCCGAAATGTTTGCACTGCTGCAGTTTATCACTTGTGGACTTGCGACATGTTAGTTTCGCGCGCCAACCGTGTTCAAAAGATGCCAACGTTCAGTGACGAGGTGACACAGTCTCTGCAAGCGATTCTCGAAAGAACTGCATTTGTTTCGATGAATTGTGTGTGCGGGTAGACGAGCCAGCGGCATGTTGGAGAGAAGCCATGCACCAAGTCACACACACACACTAAAGCACGGCAGATGAACCGTTATTTCGACTGCACGTCACTGACACAACCATTTACCTGTTGACGCTGATAAGCCGAAAAGGTACTGTCCAGGTTGGGAAGGTCAATGTACTTGAACGCCTGCAACAACATTAAGTAACAGAGCTATATTAGTCACGTGGCGAGTGCATGACCAGGGCCCCGACATGGGAAGTGCCGCCCCGGGGCATTGCCCCCCCCTCCCCCCCTGTCGTGACCCTGCGCATGGCACAAGAAAGTAGGAAAACTCATGAACTATTTTTGATAGGTGAATTCAACTTAGTGTCTGATGATTCTTAACAATGGAACAGCAACAACAAAAAATAATCCGAAAACACTAACATGCAACAACAATACCGTATTTTCCACGGGGTAAGCGGCAAAACATACTAGCATTTGTTTCCAAATTTTTCGCAAACACATATACACAACATTCTACTTGTGCGAAACGTTTCTAGCCTTTATTGTTCCGTCGAACAGCGCAGCCTCGAGAAATGATCTCACCTTCGCGTCGTCGATCTCCGACCAAATCGTTCCGCTGATCTTGCTCTCCGGCAACTTGGACCAATTGAACGATTTCAACGGGTTGGAAGATTTGGGCGTCTGCTTCTTCGGGAGGGAGACGACGGCGGGTGCGCCAGGCGGCGGGGGCACGCCTGGTGGGGGTGGTGGTGGCGGGACACCGCCCATGGGAGGCGGAGGAGGAACACCACCCATCGGAGGTGGGGGAGGAACGCTTGGAAATGGAGGAGGTGGTACGGAAGAAGCGGG
>Ga0210059_1015408_pt1 | contig 11171 bp, 6 predicted proteins | sample Ectturendosymbi2_FD_188042 | JGI IMG/M metagenome (GOLD analysis project Ga0210059, IMG submission 188042) | Ecteinascidia turbinata endosymbiont from Florida, USA - Sample 2 (SPAdes) (version 2) | ecosystem: Host-associated > Tunicates > Ascidians > Unclassified | place: Key West, Florida... | reverse complement strand
GAACCAAAAATTTCTAGAATCCTGAACTCAGTCCGATTAATTGATTTAATTCTTGCAATGACAGTTTATTTGCCGGTATGACACTCAAGCTGCACAAGCGCCAGGTTCACAGTTAGTCACAGATAGATTTTACCTGACGTTTCCAGGTTCGCAGATAGTTATTGTGTTGTGCAGTGGTGAGCGTGCAGTTCACTCATGTCCCCTCCTTTGCTTGCAGAGGCAAATTGCGGAAGTTGCGAGTGGATTTTTCTACTGTTGTCTGTTGGTCTTTATCGCGTAACAATAACATGGCAACAAATCTTCAAAGGTTGATTTCGTGTTACGGTAGTAGGCATTTTGCTTGCATGTGACTGCTGAACGCAGGCATCTTGGCAGGCAATGCAGCGAGACAGTGACTGTTGATAGCGGTAAATAACGTAGTTTTAAAAGAAGCATGAGAGATGCTGTAGCAATGCTTCCACAAGTTTGAAAACTCTATTGTGGATGTTGCCTCCCCCTGGCAAATTTCTTCGGACCCCCATGGCTGTAGTGTTCAACCCACGGTACTACTTAGTCCATCTTGAGCAATGCATAGTTCGCAAATGCATAAACCTCGGATTTGGTGCGTTTATCGTTTTTTTTTGCGTAACACGTTAAAGCACATTTTACATGTATTTAGGAGGGAAGGTGCAAGGTAAACTAAGTGCAAGAAGTAGTGCAACAAATGTGGTTCAAACCTCGCCTGTCGGTTACGCTTGCTTTTTTCACCAGAAAACGACTGGCAAAAGTCGTTAGTTGTTCGCTCTAAGACAGTTAGTCTAGAGCAGTGGTTCTTGACTGTTTTTGTCTCATTTACCCTTCAACAAAATAAAAAATTGATTTTACACCCAACAATTGTTAGTGTGTCAAGGCATGACTTTTATCGAAAGGGTCCGGAACAGATTCTCCTGGAAAAACGTTGTTAACTTACACTCAGATACATGAATTTTTGTGCTTACTGGAACGAATTTTAGGGTAATGCTTGTGCGAACATTATTAGTTTCTGAGATGAAACTTTAACAAAAAGCTCTTACAGGCAAGTATGAATACTTTTAAGAAGTGGTTCGCTGAGGTTGTTGAAATTCTAAAAACAGTTTCATACGAACCGGTACATCACTGAATCAATGAGCAAAATGTTTGGAAGAAGGAATAGCCTACACGGCCATGTTTAAAAAAATTTTTTTTGAAAAGTAAAAAACAATTTCAACCAGTCAGTCAGTGAGACTTTTGTGTGCTTTTTTTTCTACGCACAATATCTGAGGTTCTGCGAACAGTGGTTGAAGCAGATACTCTCATGTCATCCTTGGGAATGAATCGAGATCGATATTTTGTTTTATGGTCATCACTGAGGAGAAACGTGCATCACACAGATAAGTATTTGGAAAGGTATATTAACTTCAAATGGGTGTTTCGACAGCGTGGAAAACTTTTCGCACAATCCACACAAAAATGTGGAAAGGTCACATTTGCAAGATATGAATTTGAAATAAGCATTGTTTAACATTGAAGATCAATCAATTCATCTTTATAAAGCACTTTGAAAAGACGAGCTCGTGCCCTGATAAAATTTACACGTTCAGTTACGTGTTTCAAAACCATTTTCAAATATTCCGGAAGAGCTTTACTCGCCAGCAGGCCCGTAGCCAGGTTTTAAGGTTTGGGGGGCTCAATAGATTTTTAGGGGGCAATGTTATGTTTAAATAGATTATTTTATTCATTTTCAGGGTGTTTTTATAATGACCAGACCATAGGTGTAGCCAGGGGGGGCAAAGGGGCCATGGTCCCCCCCAATTTTTAGAAAACATAGCCATTTTTTGCTTTGAGAGGCGTTTTTCTAAGCAAAATATTGTTATGCGCCTAACATCAAACATTTTGGCCCCCCCAAATTTTTGGGCTGGCTACGCCACTGGACCAGACCACCTTTGCTCCATTAGACGTGCCATGGCGCCACTGAAAAACTTTTTATATATGACAAAAACTTTGGAAGTTGACAATAATTTGCTTAGAAAATTGCAAATGCCAAAGTTCTCGCAAACAAGAGGTAAACAGTTCCACACATGAACAACCACTAAATGAAGTTTGTGATTTAAACAGTGAATATAGGGAACGTCACATTTGACATGCTGACCAATTAAAGCTTGCACTCCACCGTGTTGTGCCGACATCACCGACGTTCCATCGTTGCATTGTGCTTGTTAGAATAATCCGCAAGTCAATTTCATACAAGATCGAAAACATTCTTTCTGAAATATATTTTGCAGCAAATTGTTGAAGCTCATATATTCCGAGCAATTTTTCTTGAGGGACGTCTTCATCCACAAAGCGAATTACGACACTTAACAGCTCAAAGCCAGATATGTCACGAGTTGCGTCGCAACTCAGTGTAAATAAGCCGGTATCTGATGAGTGGAGTTTCGCTGTTATGCTTTTTCGGACAAGTGATGCTCTAGCTTCAATTACATCATTTTAGGTTCTGAACAAGTGTACTTCTCATTGCTTGGGATACTGCTGGAATTTTTTTAAAGTTTTTCATCCTTCTTGAAAGAAAATTCCATCAGCTGTAAAAAGCAGCCTGATTGCAATAAACTAAGGTCTTCTTCTGTGCCTATGAACGATGACTCGTTTACTGCAAGAAATTTTATGCCATCAACAATAGGTGAAAGCAGAGCTGTGAGCCGGAACTCAAATTTCGGGCTCCGGCTCCAGGCATCTAAAATTTTTGACACCGGCTCCAACCTCTAAACGTTTTTTGGCTCCAGGTAAAGAACGATTTGGTCCATTAAAAACTAAAAACTATTGTATTATTTGTACAGTTGGCTTGCTCCAAAAATTGTGTTAAACAGGAACTCAAATTTCAGGCTCCGACTCCACCATTCAAATTTTTTTGGCTGCGGCTCCAACCATCCAAAATCGCTTGGGCTCCGGCCCCGGCTCCACAGCCCTGGCTGAAAGATAGTATCTATTGCGGCTAACCACATCTCGTGACAACACTAAGTCAGCTGAAGAACAGCTTTTTTCTCTTGCTTGACGCTCCACCTACACCGATACAGCTTGAATGTGCGATTTACTAGCGGAATGCTTGTTCAGTCCCTTACCTGTCTCCATACCTGTTTTCCAGCTGTGACATCTTGTGTGAGTAAATTCTTTATCTCTGTCATTAGAAGCAAGCAGTAAACAAGCATTCTTTTGAGCTGAATATTCTAGTCATTCACGGTTGGCATACCAGTTTGCTGGAAAAGATCGCATCGCTTTGCCAAATTTGATTAGGGACTTCTAACCATTGGCTGACAAGGTTCGCTCCTTGGACCAACTCAAAATAAACCGTGGGCCAACAGAACTACATTGACACAATCCGGGAGACATGGTTTCACCAGTGTTTCTGCAATAATGCGACTTTTTCGAATTAGCAATGCGAAATGCAACCACAATGGGATGGAAAGATTTGCTTGGTTATATGTACCTCCTGCATCCAGCCTGACACATTTGTGGCAACCTTCTTTAGACTCAAATTACTCAATCAGCTCGCTAACTTAGTCCTTGTGAGCATTGTTCAAATGCTCTTTGAGTTGGAATGGTTTTAAACAGCTGTTAGCTTAGACAACGTTTTCATGCACAACACACCATTGCGGGATACCCTCTCCGTCTTTCTGGGGGCAAGTAAGGTCATACTTGGTGTAGTTTTGTATTTTCGCTTATTAGCCTTCGCAATCGACATTTTTACACTGCAGTATATGTCTGGGAAAAATAATGATTCGTCAAAAAGTAGGCATGCTTCACCACAAGGCGCAACAGAGCAGCACCATGCCAAACCGTTTGCGCAGTGAAATCTGATTCTAGTGCGCTTGCAACATTCCAAAACGTTGGAAAAACAGGAAAAAAGGAGAAGCTATTTAAAATAAATGTGTAGTCACTACTTTGCTCGTATTTTCATAAGACTTTACACTTATTCTAAATTCAAATAATTCACGAAATTTGTAATTCTTTTATAATTCTGGTAATTCAGCTTTAAAATATTTACGCTAACTAAAACCAACATATGTTAAAATTTTCTTGGATTGAACACTGGCTAAGACTATATTCTTATATTACCATAGCCAGATTGCTAGGGCCATGGCGTTATTCGCACTACAGAGAGACTGCATAAACAGTTTCGAAAGACGGCCTTCAGTGACTGTGACGTCACAAATCGAAATTGTTAGTAGTGTGGACGTTCCTTAGCACAATTCATTTTGTAGCAATGAGGTCAGCTTTTCATGCAACGTGCGGTGGTGTTGCGAGTTGGCGTGACGATTGAACAAATTGAAAACGAGCATTTGCGAAATTTGTTAGTTTTTCGAGTTTGAATCATTTGTGAGGGAACTACCCCCAAATGCCTCCCCGTGGCTACGGGCCCGCTCGCCAGTGCATGTCGATGAATAATAATACAAGGGGTAGAAATGATGTGCAATGTCGTTTATTCACCAGAGTTGTAAAAACTGACTTCACTGAGCATAGAAGAGGCGCCGTCTGTGCATAGTGAACCAGCGTACGTGATCCCTACGAGTTTATTTTGTTGAAAGAACATTAATTTTTTCGTGACCATCTGTCACTTCGCAAGTCGTCTCTAGACTTTCGCACATCAAGAACTCACTCTTTCAACTGCATATATATATCGACAGTAAGCCAACAAATACATACAAATACACGTCAGTTGACTCATCTATAGTCCCGTCGCCACGGGGGGGATTTGGTAGGCTAATCCCCACAAAAAAAAGCTTCAATCCCCCAAATTGAAATATGAAAAACTATAAATTAGTGGATTTTTTGTCAAATTTCAATGTCAAGCCCCCCTGTACGAACGCAAAGCTCCCCGCACAAACGTAAAGCCCCCCTACTGACGACTTTCTGGCGACGGTTCTGCTCATCTAGATGAAGGATGACTCTTGCCTTATTACTTCAATATTCATCTGTTACGTGATCTAAAATATCACAAGATATAACACTTATACCACAACGTACCATATGGTTTGATAAATAAATTTTCTTATGTTTCTTCTTTTGTTCTCCTTTCGATTATACCCGTAGTGTGCGGTTTGATAAGTCACTCCCCAATTGTATGCGATTCCTTTTCTTTTGCTATTGCAAAAGCAACGCGACAGGATGCTTCCAGTCCTAACGTGTCTTCAGAAACGAATCATGATATGAGCAGAGTTCCTACGGCACGAAATTGAGCGCAAGTGGCTGTCATGTACGTGTGTGAGATGGAGTGAAGCGAGCTTACAAAATTGACGGCTTCATCGAAATATTATTACCAGGCACTTTGGGGGAAAAGATACATGGAGCTTTTCAACATCATCTGTTATGATGAAGTCGACCCGAAGTCAGCGTATGATTCTAGTTAAGTCTTCTTCGACATAACAACTGAGAATGCTGAAACCTTCCTTTGTTAACTAATGACTAACTCATTCACTAAAAAGACCAAAAAAGGTTGTCCACTGTCCAGTCTACAAAGAAGAGAAAAATGGCGCTAGAGTCTGACCATTGTGAAAACAGTGAAATTTATTGCACAAGAGAGGAATTTTTAATTCTGAAAGAGCCACAACCTCCTTTTCCGAACAAACTCCAAATGAAGCAGTGAACAGAAACAGTGTTGCGCACCGATTTGGTAACGTACATGCACGTGTAACGATGAAATAAAAAGATAAAACTTATCACTAAGCATAACTCTGAATCACAATCTAAGGTGCAACATCTCCACTTTGTGTGATATATCTGTAAACCTACTTCATAACAATGCCCTATGACGCCTGACATTAAGACTCTCATCAATCTATGACAAAAGCACTGTCGGATGCACATTTCTGTTTTGTCCTGTAACTAACAAGCCTAGTAATTCAGGGTATTACATTTTGTAAGATTTTGTAAAAATGTACGTTTACTGTAGTTTATGATTCAGTAAATTTACCCCCTAGAAAGATGAAATTTACCCCTGGGGTAAATTTACCCCAGGTTAAGATTCACTGGTGTAGAGGGAAACATAATCAACAAAATGTTTTACAAATTAAACTTTGAAACTTGGTAATTACGATCTAGATGCTTGGAAATAATCCAAGCGCTTCAAAACACACTGCAAACATCTAAAACAACCAGACAGTTCTAAAACTGAAACAAATTCAATTTCTGTAAAGAAGCAAGGAGGCCTGCGTAATCCCCACTTGGAAGCGATCAACGTCATGATCTTGTGTTCGCGTTCTAGATGAGGAGTCACCGAACTACGGTCCGCGAGGTTGGTTCTTCCGGCCCACCGCCCTATGGCATTGATGAGCTAAATTGCTAAAACACAATCATACACATTCAACCGTTCATCCGGACTCCAGAAAACCGGACAGGTTTCCGTAAAAAATCACACTTACCAGGTGCTTCGTGTAAAAATTTGGTGATGGATGTTGTAGAAGCTATCCACCAACTCTTGAGGGTTGTCGTGCTGGCGCGTCGCCAGGTTTTGGTTGGTGGGGTCAATAGCAAATAGGGGTTCAGCGAAAGGGAAAGTAAAAATGCCATCACAGATTTGCAGTCTCGGGCATGAACTGCACACTGGTGTATGGCAACCCCTAACCTGCTTGCGTCGATCTGTCTTCGTGAGATAATCTCTTTGGCCAGAACGGATAAAAATATTAACAAGTCACTGAAACAAATTGGGATCAATGGATCATGATATAGACCTCAAAATTTTTTTGCCAGCTTCAGAGCAAAAAATTATCTTTCACTCGACGCCGATTAAACCGGTATGCTTAGTGTTAACTGGAAAGCCCATGCCGCATTTGGATATCGATCTTGCGTTCTTATACATTTTCTTGATATCTTTCCAACGTTTAAATTTTATCTTGAAGAAATGATACCAAACAGATTGCACTCTAATTGGCTATATCCTTTTATCGAAACCGCTAATCTCATTTTGTGAATGGCCAAAAGGTTTTTCTCCTCTGGTTTTCTTTGACTTCATTTCGATGGCACTGGTCGAAGCTGTCAAGAGACTTCAATGAATTCCTGAATGTACGTGACCGATGTTGATATTTTCGGGTGCAATAGGGTGAAAACTTGAAGTACAGCGACGGAAAAAGTCCACATAAACCAGGACACAGGGGAAAAATGACGAACTTTTCACAAGTTTTGCACTAGCATTGCAACATGTTTTATGAAAAACTATTATTACTGTTAAAAGGCAGGGTGTATCCCTGTCTCTAATAGCTTGGAAATCACTGATAAAAATTTTGGGGATTGAAAACCTAAAATTGTTTTCATTTCAGAAAAAGTGCTGGTGTTGAAAAATTTTAGAGGGGCCAGGTTTCCTCGAGCCACCATAGGTGCGACGCCATCCTTAGTATATAGTTCCACTTGTTTTGAGTTAATGCCAAGCTCCATTCATTGGAATAGTATTTACGGGTTTTATTTTTATTTCTGACCTTCGGTAAGATGCATCTGTTGAAAGCAACCACTTTGCCACTTATTCGTATTTTACGAATCTTCGTGGTTTACCGTTTTTTGCCCGCCAAATGGATTGTTAGCAGTGGTCATCTACGCGTAGCTTAGCTTTACAAAAAACGTTAACAAATTTTCGTTACATGCTGGTCAGCCCTGCTTAACTCGTTCTCAATCGAATTTCAGCTTGAATGCTACAAAATGCAAGCAATACACTCTGCAGCGGGATTGCGAGCAAGAAAATGCCACGCAGCGCAAGCAGGTCAAGAATGCGAATCGGTAAGGCAATGAGATAAGCGAATGAAAATAACCAGCCCTTTGAATCGGAAGTATCGACGTAGCAAAGCACGACTGATACCTGCCTTCATCATTCTCGACAACAAAGCAGCCTCCAACACGCCTTTTGTGACGTAATTTTCACACTCGTGTTGGCTGCCACGAGAACTAGCTGGCGATCGTGAGTTGTTTGCGTATAAAAGCGTCGAGACCGCTTGTGCTTGGCATTTGTTTCTCATCGATCGCAGGAAAGGATAAGAACTTGTTGCCTGCAATACAGTTGTCCGATTTAGCAAAAAGAACTATGGGGTTTTTCTTGTCCAAATTAGTAAATGTATGGGAAGGATTTAATAACTACCCGGCAAGGATCGCTATGCTCGGATTAGATGCAGCGGGTAAGACGCAAATCTGTTTCATTCTTTCATTCATGTGTTCTCAGCGTATGATTTCTCAGGATCAGTCTGTTTGCAAAAATGTTTAAGTGGAGATAGATGCAAACATGCCGCACTGAAAAATTTATTTTAAATAACTTGGAAAACTGCACTGTTATTTCTAAAATTCCAGTATCTTTTAGCAAAAACGTTCGCTCACTCAACAATATTGTTTGCAGGTAAAACTACAATTCTGTACAAATTGAAGTTGGATGAGCTCGTAACCACAATACCAACAATCGGGTTTAATGTCGAAACGGTCAGTCCATGCAAAGGTGTCACACTCACCATCTGGGATGTGGGAGGGCAAGAAAAGATAAGACAACTGTGGTATCACTATTATGAAAATACTGACGGTAAGTTGTCTCAGTTTCGCATTGCTAGCACGCTATTTTACGTTTTTGCTTATTTTTCTGTGCAAGGCAAACAACGTTTTAGTATTTGCTTTCAAACTTAATTTAATTAGGGCAAGCACAGCCTTTAGGCAGTTTCAGCCAATTTGCATGGCCAATGTTCAGTCTTCATCTACAACATTCTGCATTTATTGAAATTTTTGCGAAAAGAGAGGCAGACTTCTATTCAAAGCACAATTTTTACGGTCGCCCAAGCCAATCGTTTTACATATCTCCCGTGGTTACACAAAATTTGGGAAAAGAATCCAGGTATCCACAAAATAAGCTTTAAATTTCGAACGGCCTACTTATCACCACGCTGGAATACTATATACTGCGAGCATGTAGTGGAATATTAGATCTTGGCCAATTATTCGTTTTTCCAAACTGCTCCACCTACTGACTGGAATCCAATCTGAGGTGATAGACTTCTAAAAAAGAGGCAAAGCCTAATCGCATCGAAAAGCACGTATATCGAAACGTATCTGCATATAGTGGCGGTAAACGTGCCCTCTTTTCTGAACTCATCGTTTCGATTTCGTCTAACTGACCGGGATTCATGCTTGAACTGTGGCAGGTCTCATCTTCGTTGTCGACAGTGCAGATGCCACTCGCTTTCAAGAAGCCCGCGAAGTGTTGTTCAAGATTTTGGAGTTCAAATGTATGTCGCGCATCCCAATTCTTGTTCTGGCGAACAAGCAAGATTTACCTTACGCAGAGCCGGTAGCAAAAGTGGCAGAAATGCTGAACTTATCCAAACTGACTTCAAACAGGTGGCACATTCAGGCCTGTTGCGCATCCACCGGAGATGGACTTCTGGAAGGTTTCCAAGCTTTTTCAAAACTGTTACGTGAACACAAAAAGGGCTCACCGTATTGAAAACATAGTTTTTTAATCGTTGCATTACTTTTTTCCTCCCTGTTCAACTGATGTACATCGTCAATTCTTGAAATAGCTTTTGCCCAGTTTTTTTTGTTGTACGCTATATGCCCATCAAAGACAAGGACAAAACAATAGAGAGCGCCGCTGTTTGGCAGTAGTTTGTTCACGCGGCATACGACTGTGTAAGTTTAAATGACGTTTTGCTTCAGCAAGCTTCGTGGTTTTCTATACTGGCGAAGAATGTACGACATTTGCCTCCACATGGTGCTATGATTTCTTTCTCAGAGACTAATAATTTTCACTACTTCAGAAGTCAGTCGCTTAGAGTTCAGTCACATTAAGCCATGAAACTTTCAGTTCGTTCGAACATTTATCCTAAGGTGTTTCATTTCCTTTCGTAAAAGCATGTTTGCCGTCTTCACGTCAATGTAAAATCTTCACGTCAATGTATACCGCAATCCACCGAGGAAGGTCACGAGTTGAGTGACGACATTTTGATTGTACACTAGTTATGAAAGATTCGTAATGCCGTCATAGTAATACGAGAGCTCGGAGGAAGTAAATATTTCGTAAATGAGGTCATTTTAACTGGCGGTCAAATGTTTTACATTATGCTGGTAGTCAAACCTGAAGTTTACTCATCAATCTCCAGACCGCACCGTTTCGTCCTTCGTGGCCTTATCAATTGAACAAGGAATTTAGCGTGCGCTATTTCCCACAACGTTTTTCTTCTCTAATTTGCTGAATGTTCAAGTGTCAAGGAAGCACACTTGTCAAGATACATCACACTGTCTTTCAAACTATTTTCATTACGCAAAACGTCATAAGATTTGTCGTCATTTTGATTGTTAAACATTTCAAATAACTCACTATATCATATTTTGGAATCATTGCGTGTAATGATTTGTTTGTTAAGCGTGTTAATGTTTCGAATTGTATAAATGCAATGTATTTGAGATTTGTGACGTTTCATTTCATTGTTTTTTCGTTAAATTTTAAATAAAACTGTCGTTTTCTATTTTTTCTTTACTCATAAACAATATTCTATCCACGTCAATGCAGCACAATCAAATTTTATGGAGACTCAATCAGTGGCGTAGCTAAGGGGGGGCGGGGTCGGTCCGACCCTGGCGGCACTTTTGTGGGGGCGATACTATGGGCTATACTGTAGGCTATAAACCTGTACAGGCTGTATTGAAATAAAAGTGGTTTTAATGTCGGGACGCTACTCGCAGTTGAAGGACGTTTTTGATTTTGATTAATTTGAACTATGGCATGTGCACTTAAGCGATTGTTATCTTAGTCAAACAATAAACAGTCGTGTATGAGGGATGTTTTATCAATAGGATTTTTTATGATGCTGCAGGACGGTTCTCAACACGCTTATCAACTCACTTGATTTCAAATTTTACCGATTCACCACACGGTTGATTGATCGAGTTTTGGGTCGTTGTTGACGTTTGATCGTAGTCCTTATATGATGCCATAGAGCTTAGAAGGAGTATGGTGGATGACTGTAAGCCAGGGGCGGGCAATTAATTTTGTTCGGGGGCCACTTTTGAAAGGCTGCGTTTAGCGGGGAGTCGTACCTTCTAATGGAAATAGAAGCAAGTCTCTGACAAGTTAGCCTCAGTACTAAGTTGGGGGAAATCTTGAGTTGAAGATTGTTTCTGAATGCTGCCGCGGGCCACTGAAAACGCTGCGGCAGCATTCA
>Ga0210059_1015406_pt1 | contig 11171 bp, 8 predicted proteins | sample Ectturendosymbi2_FD_188042 | JGI IMG/M metagenome (GOLD analysis project Ga0210059, IMG submission 188042) | Ecteinascidia turbinata endosymbiont from Florida, USA - Sample 2 (SPAdes) (version 2) | ecosystem: Host-associated > Tunicates > Ascidians > Unclassified | place: Key West, Florida... | reverse complement strand
AAATTTGTTCCTGTAACAGATCTATCAGGTAAAGAGTTAGCATCAACGGTGTTGAAAAATTTATCACAAATTGGAATTGATGTTTCTAAAATGCGGAGACAAGGATATGATGGAGCCGCAGCTATGAGTGGAAGGCTGAATGGTGCCCAAGTTCACATTAGAGAAGTAATTCCTGCAGCCCTTTATGTGCACTGCGCTGCGCATAGCCTGAATTTAGCAGTGTCAAACTCTTGCAGTCTCTCATCGAATCGTAACTGCATGGGAACAATAGCCTCAGTTTATATTTTTTTTAATACTCCAAAACGGCAAAATGTTTTACGCAAGGCAATAGTTGAAGTTTTACCAGCGTCAGGATCTCAAAAACTTGTCGAAGTATGTGCTCCGAGGTGGGTTGATCGACACGAGAGTGTCAGCGTTTTTTGGAGTTTGCAAGACGCTGTCGTAGAAGCTTTGGCTGAAATTTCACCATGGCAAGAAAAACAAACTTCATCACGAGCAGTGCAGTTGCTACCAGCTCTTAGACAAAGTAAATTTTGCATAGCACGTTTGGTTTTGAAAAAGATATTTGACTACAGTGTTGTTCTTTGCAAAATATTACAAAGGAGATCAATAGACCTTTATGAGGCGGTTAACACAGCAGAGGATATTATCAGTGAAATGAAGTCGTTGAGACAAAATGCCGAGTGTGAATTTCACGAGTTGTTTGTTTCAGCACAAGAAACAGCCCAAAATCAAGGTATTAGTTTGGACGTGCCCCGCCTCACGCCAAGGCAGATCAACAGATGCAACGTTGCTGCTGCAACAAATGAAGAATATTTTCGAGTGGGAATTTTTATCCCATTTTTGGACAGCTTCATTGCAAATCTCGAGTCGAGATTTACTGCCCACAAATCCATTGTTGGTGGACTGCAATGTTTAATTCCAGCTGATCCAACAGTTGGACCAACCACCAAACAAATCCAAAGCATTAAAGTTTTGGGAGAGTTTTATAGAGGATTTAACGAAACCTCTCGAAGAATTAGTGCCTGAATTGAGATTATGGTACAGAAAACTGTCTCGTCTGAATGCAAGCGAGAGACCAACCGATGTACTGGGCTGTATTAAATCATGTTGCTTTGACGCTTTTCCAAGCATTTTTACGTTGCTCCATATATTTTTAACTCTTCCGGTGACAACGTGTACCAGTGAACGATCTTTTTGTACCTTACGCATACTAAAAACGTTCTTGCGAAGTACGACCAGTGATACCAGAATGAACGGGCTTGCATTGTTAAGCATTTATCGAAATTACACTCCTTCCCCGGAACAGATTATTAACAGGTTAAGTGAGACATCCAACAGGCGTTTAAATATGTGTTTATAACTGCTTGACAATGTTTACGTATTGTATTGCTGCTTGTTTTATATTTTTTCTTATCATACTTACGATTTTAGTGCAAAGAAAAATTTTGGCACTTTGAAACTCCCACCATGAAAATTTTCTGCGTACGCCACTGGGGGGACAAACCGGGCTATCAAAGCCTCCTACGAAATTTTTAAGCATTGTTTTAGATTTTGAAAAAAATGTTATGTTGATCAATGTTTCATGTCAAACCCATGAACAAATTACCGATTACTTGTATTTTAAACTGAGGTCCTTGTTTCTACATGGTTCAATTTATTCGCGATAGTGGTTTTATGTACTGTGGAACGTAGTTTATATGGCCTGCGTGCAAAGAATGGTTATTTAGATATTCGAGAGCGAATTGACCAACCACGCTTTCCTTAACATTCCAGCTTTTGAAACTGCAGTCTAAGTGTTGAATGCTTTAGCTTCAAAGGTGTGCAATGCGCATTAAGCAGCCGGCATCAGCTCTAAAAAAATAAACCTAACGTCAACAATTAAAACCTTTCGATTTACTGTAAAAGCTTTCGAGGAATCTGCCGACGGGTCTGCTTTTATGTTTTTGCGATAATTTAAACTTGCACATATCTGTAGGCCTATTCAAGTTGCGGGTTTCCAAAAAGGTGACAAGCAAGGGAATCGGTCAAACTAATTATTTTTATAGGACATCGATTTCACGTACCATTACCTATCCACAGTACTGAAATCTTATTCATATAAAATATCCTATCATAAATTTCTTTTATTCCATTATGAAATTAAGTTTCCCTGTCAGTACATTCAATGCCCATACGTACGTCTTCGCAATATCTGAAAAACGTTTGCGTGAAAATATGTAAAAAAAAAACACTAAGAACCACGCAGGATTTATTTAACAACTGAGGAAAACCAAAGCCAAGCGGTCAGAAAACAGTTCTTTTTCTTATGCGAAGTTGTGGCATCCAATTAACTTTTTATCATTAACCTGAGGTACGCCATACGACTGTGTGTCAAGCACCGGTAATTTTGACCCGCCACTCTACATACATCATGATACGTTCCACGGTGAAGCAGCGGTTTTCGTTCGGCTTGTGACGAAACATTTAAGCGCTGTTCACGAAAATGCGGCTCAAGCAGTCATTTCTATTCGTTGTAATATGGCACGGACCTCGACTCTGACATAAACAAATTAAGAAAAAGACACGCCAAGGTCGTCAATAAAGCGACCGGCTAAGGATTTTTTGTTAGTGTCAAGAAATTAAAAAAAAAGTGACAGCAACCGCGTTGTGAGTTCGATGCTGCATCAAAATAGTGTAGTTAATTTCGTATCTAGCCTCTTTTACCTTGATAGAAGCCGACTGTTTGTTAGTCGGAGACGTTTTTGTACGCAATGCATGAGGAAACGTTTCCCTATGTCACAGATTGTAGGCTTTCTTATCGTAACAATCATCCGAATTCAACCATGAACCGGGTAGCAAATTACATTCACGTTCTTAAATTCCGGTCGTTTTACGTCATTCGATAAGCTGCACGAAACGATCTTCCTCTCTGGTGATTTTCGTTTAATCGGAGCAAACATCTTACTCATGGAGGTTAATTCTGTAATGCTTCGCTTCTCATGAAAACCACACAGAACAAAACTTTCCATTCGTAATAAGACCAAAAAAGATTTTACAAGAATCGTTTTAAAGAGATCAAAGAGTAGAAGCGGTATTCATCGCATGCTGGTGGTTCAGAGGAAAGAGCACCTGCTTCAACATCGTCAGTGAAACATTTGTTTCTTTTCAGTTTTTTCCAAAACATTTTCTAGATGGCTATTGAGGATTTTTTCCTTTCTGCTGAAACGAAACGATTTACTTCCGAGCAGCATAAACAAAGTGTTCCCTAAGCACTTGTTTTTGTTTGCCGACAATGGCCGTGTTTCATTGAAGGTTTTAGATCTTGCGTAGATGACAAAACGCACTTTGCTTGGTGTAGCTGGTTAGCAACTTTTGAAGTCCTGTCCCAATACTGCAGAACAATCGAGAGCAGCTACCTCACATTTTCTGCGAAACATCTGCGGTAAAAAGGGTTGTTGCGATCAGCACAGTGCAAGAGGTAGTTTCAGGTCGCTGACTTCGAAATCAGCTGCGTTTCTATCGATTATCCTTGGACTCCTCTTGCTTTTTATGAACCGCCTTCTTCACTGCCTCGTCGTACGTTTGCCGGCGTTCGGGATTTTCGTAATCGAGGCCCTCCGCATACCTGAAACACCATAGCGTGGAGAAATAAAGCAGAAAAAAATGTTTTTAATTTGAAAGCACCAAAACAAACGCGATGATAACGTGAGTCACGTCAAAATTTCTACACAGGTCAGTTTTAAAATTTTTCCTTTTGAGTTTTCATGCTGTTTCAGTCCCACTATCTTGACAATATGGTACAAACAAACGCATTGCAAACATGGCAAATTGGAACTAAAGGCGACATTAACAGATGACCAAGGTTCCAGACCCCTTATTTGCAATTGGTGCCCCACCGGAAGGTGATTAATGGCCCTGTTTTCGCTGATAGCGGTCCCCATCCAGCAAAACATGGCGAGATACCTCGCCTAAACTTTTTTGAAACGTTGTAGCAACACACGATAGAGACATTCTTCTGTATTTTAGGTTTGCATCAGATTGCCGCTTGTCGAAAGTCGCAAACCACCCTCTGCAAAAAGAGGGACTGCCGGGCTGCAGCCCTCCCTGAAAAATGTAAGGCAAAAGATTCCGCCCAACAGCCAAACTCGCCTTAAGTCTGGATTTAGTTGCGAAATTTCACAACACAATGATTTTCGCTACTTCCGACACCATTTTGGCTCAACGTTTCCTAGGAATCCAACAAAACCAATGTTTCGCTCTTTTCCAACGACGCCGCTTATGCGACGACGTTGTCAGCACGCTTGCCGATGAATTTGGCGGTTTCGGGGCTGTCTTCGGCACAGCCCTAAAGGAAAGAAACCAAAGAATTGGCTACAAGAAACATGGTGGTACATCCGCCTATCGCAAAGCGTTTTTGTTATTTTGACGATGAATTTTTAAAGAAAAAACGGAGGAAATATGATCTTGACTGTTTTTCACCACCTGATTTTCTTGGATATTGAATTTTATAATTAAGTTCAACAATGCTTTTACTAGCACTTTGGCGATATTGGCGGCATTGGATTCAAATCTAGTCGCCAATCTCGGGCTGCGAAAATACAGCCCTTCGTTTATCTGCACCAGTAGGCTAAGCTGATGAGTTGTCTAGGGTTGGCGTTTGAAGATGCACGGCAGTAGTTGGTGGATATCATTCTTGGACAACAAAAGATATGACTGATTTAAAACATTGAAATGTGAAGATTTTGAAGCATGAGAAGTTTGGCAAACCTTTCAGCATTCAAGTAGACCCTTAATTTTTTGGTAAGGTGAACACTGCAGCTATAATTTATTCAGGATACAAGCTTTTGCTGGAAAAGCACAACAATCCAGTTAAAAAAATAAATTTTGTATAAAATCATGAACTGTTTGAATTTTTTTGGAAAATTTAAACTTCATTTGAAAGAACATGATGAAAGTATCCGCTCAAAGAAAATGGCTGTAGCCTAGGTCTGCTGCCATGACATGGTTTGAATAAAATGCTAAGCTTTGTCTTAATAACAATAACACCTTAGTAGTCGAGCGGAATGTTCCAAGCTTCGGTCGTGGGTTCGACTCTCGCCTTTGCAGCTTTGGTGGCACTGGTTATGCGTCATACTTTTGGGTGTGACCGGCTGGGTTTGATTTTTTTGTGTTCATGTTTAGACTTTAGGGTTTGGATTCAGTTTCTTGAAACTGAAGTGAATGTTTTCTATTTATCAATAAGGACAACTGCAAATTACCAGTTTGATGAGTTTAGGACTGCTGGAGTGACTGGAAACGCCATTATAAACAGCCAGGGGCAGGGCGACAATCCTGTATGTTCAAACATAGATGAAATTTCGCAGCCCTCCCGGCCATTTTCACCACGAGCCGCCACTGCTCTTAGTAATTGCGTAAAAGAAATCAAAAGCACCTTGGCTACGTCTGTCCACCGTGTCACTTCCAAGCAAGTTCTACAAAAGTAATCAAACCAGAGTTTCGCGCTTCTTACCTCAACATATGGGCATAATCACTGTATCTCATAAGATCAGAATTGACAAATAAAGGTTGTCCCTTTGCAAGAAACGAGGTGAACATTGTAGGTCCTGCAGGCATTTTGCAATCCACTGCTTGAAACTGAAGTCTGCGTAATAAGCGCAGCTGCTGGTCACTGCTGTTTGTAATATAATCAAACTTAACTTTAGTTAGACCCAAATCACACCCTGGCAAACAAGTGGTGCATACAATTCAATATGAAAAATACGCAAAGCACTGGTGCCTAAATTTAACGCACATGTCAAGCTGATAAGAAAACGAACAGTGGCGTAACTAGGGGGGGCATATGCCCCCGGGCGCAGCGTTTTGGGGGTGCCAAATTGAGGTCGAAATGTTACGTAATATTTACGAAATGATAAATGTCAGGGGATGTTAATATTTACGACTGACAAAATGTCGAATGCGAGCCAGTGGCGTACGCAGAAAATTTTCATGGGGGAGTTTTCATTCAGTGGCATGTGGTGGTCGTTGTATTTGGTGTGCGCTGTTTGTGACGTCACAATTTTATGTCACAATAATTTTTCCAAACCAACGTTTTGGCGAAGTTTGTTGACATAATATGCATATTCTTCTACACGCACTCTCCTTATTTTATGTGTCATTGCACTGAATATAAACTATCAGAGCTACAAGTTAGAATATCGGACGAAAATAAACTCAATGCCACGACCCAGCAGTTCAAACTGCAAAAATATCAGGCTGCGCGTTAAAACAGGGGAGTGAAACACACTCATCATTACGTCAGAGCAATTTACCACTGCAAAATGAGGCTGCGCTGATGTCTTGTCGAATACGAACAGTCAAGCATACTCGTCGACAGTGTGCGGCAAGACTGGCTGGCGCACACCCCGGTTTGTAAGATCGATTCTTCCTAAACTACGCAACAATTAAGAATGCCCATAAAGTACGTAACAAAACTTTCAATTTTTCGCTATAATGTATATAGAAGTCCAGCAAACTTTTAGTTTTTAGTACCTGACCAAGAGAGGGGAACGAGCTGATGCGCTGCACTCGGGGTCTTCAAAAGGCTCTGACAAACTCGTGCTTTAGAAAACAAGGTACAACTCTGGATAATTTTCCGCTGTGTCATCAGAAGATTTTTGGGCCCATACAATTCTGACATTAAAATTCATGCAGAGTTTTGCAGATGATCACGGAGCTCTTTGCCTAGTTTTTGCATTTACTTTCATTAGTTGTTACAATCGGAATGTATCACAGCAAATTGTAATGTCGCAATAAAACATTTTGACTGTTGAATCGTGACCGAAATTCTAAGTGGGAACAGCTTCACGTGAAACTAAATTCTTAACTCTGCGATAGTTCATGATTCCAAGATTCACAGGTCCTGACGTCACAGTCATACGAAGTTTTCAGACCGGCCTAGAAACAACTATATGCAGAGCCCGAGTCATCTTTAAACTCCCCCTGTACTCCCAAATCATTCTTCGAATCTATGCCGTCACGAACAGGCTAGGTGGGGGCGCCCAAAATGACTTTGACCCCGGGCGCGCAAAACCCTGGGTACGCCACCGAAAACGAAGCCAAACTTTTCAAATGATGTCAACTGAGATACAAAGTACAACCACGTACACACCGAGTACGCTGAAATACAAACGGTGAAAGAGTTTCCGCTGTGTAGACGTCCGCCACTGGATCATGGTACAGCTTACCAACGTAACGCTTTCCAAACTGGTACAAGCCAAGCGGATTGAGAAACATGAATACAAAGACATTGAATCCAACAACAGCCATCTGAAACCACAAAACTTATTCTTTCGCCCTGCCTCCACGATGGTTAAATAGACGATAGACTTGTTGAAACTACCTGCAGTTGTGGTAAGTAACCTAACATAATTCAACAATTAACGTATTTCCCAATTTGGTTCTTGCTTATCAAAACAATGTTTGATATCCAAAACAAAAAATTATGCCACATTTTGTTATGAAATTTCTAGTTCTCTATCAGCAAAGAGAGACCATCTTTGGTGAATTATAACATTTCCAACATCAGCCAACGTTTTGGCATTATAAAGCTTCCTGCCTTCACCAGGGCAAAACACTTAGTGATAAAAGGAGGACGAAAGTGAAAGACAAACGAGCACAACGAGCTGATAGTTGACTCAGCGTACAAGCAAACCATACCATTAAGTGAAAATCTGCGCTGAAACTTAAACCTGAAAACAGTTACCATCTGTAAAACTGGGCAAAAATATTAATGAGCATCACAACCTATGTTAAAGAAGGAAAAGATACCTATGCAAAAGAACTAAACATATAACCAGGGTTTTTTAAGGGAAATGTTAGGTACTTGGTATGGACCTGTAAGGACCCGATTTCTCTGATTCTAGGGACCCAAATCAGGTCCCTAAAACACCTTAAATAAACTTGATATAACATTCCTAAACGTATAATGGCCTGCGGTCTGTTTATTTACAGTCAGTCCAGTTTGAAGGATATATAAAACAACTCAGGAAAATGTTGTTTCCTGTAGTCAATCTCCATTTCAATACTGTATTTCAAATTTAGCCCAGCTCATTCCATGATCGTTATCAAAACATATCATGTCAGTGCATTTTGTCAAAACAGTTTTTCCACACTCCTGACTAATGCCTACTACACTAGATTTCGAAAATATGTTTTGTCCCTTTGATGTACCACAAGTTACAATCTTTCCTTAGGATTTGATAGACAGCACCTGGGTGCTGTCGGGTGTACAGGATTGTTGTGAGACATTGTGGTTTGTCACAAACCATTCAATGAATTTTCACATTTTGCCAAAAATGTAAGAGTTTATGAGACGCACAAAATTCTTGCCTGCCACCATCAGTGGTCTACTGCTTACCACTCCAGTCGAAATGTCAATTCTGGCCAGCATTGATGCAGAATAGAGACCCACTGCAGCACTAACACAATAGAAAGATCCAAGCATCCCTGAAATGCAAATCGTTTCAGATGACAATGCAGAACTGTGAATGATCCCATCTAATATCGTAACTTGAAGTGAACATCAGAAGATTTGTTGCCATGTTATTGTTACACAATAAAGACCACCTGTAAAACAATCCGCTCGCAAGTTTGGCAACCTGCCCCTGCAGGCAAAGGAGCAGACATGAGTGAACTGCATGCTCACCACTGCATGACACCAGAACAATGAGCCTAGCTCTTGTGCGGTTGTGCCGGTTAATAAACTGTCATTGCAAAAAATAAATCAACTAATCGGTACTGAGCTGCTGACATCAAATTTTCTAAAAGATTTTGGTTCTTAGTCCCAATTTCCAGAGGGGCAAATGACCGTTTTGACCCCTCTGCTGAAGCTTATGGTTTTGGTGTACCACAAGTTCAAAACTGTTTGCTGGAGTTCAGTGTGAAGCGCACCCATAATACAGGGGCGGATCCAGGTGGGGGTGATTGGGGTGACCGCCCCCCCAAAACGTACGAAAATAACCTTTTTCACCATGATTTTTACAATTCGGAAAACAACAATCGCGATATATGGCCATTTTGACGTCCATTGTTTTGTCACAGCAGTGTTGTGAAGTATACTTCCTGTCTCTTGCAGTAGTGAGCTGGTAGTGAGACTTTCTTGACAGCCAAATATTACTGAAATCACCATCCCTAAACTTACTGGCTGAATCCACCCCTGCCGTCATTCTTTTCGCATTTATATGTTCAGCAACAATATTGACCTCAAAACTAGTAACAGAAATTATAGATAACCATTCTGAATTTTACGTGCGCGCGAACAGCTGCAGTAAATTTCTTTCAAGTCGATCTTGATAAATCATGAAATTACTTATTACATGAAATTACTCCAGTTCACCAAAGGCTTGTTATATTATTATTGAATCTGAAAATGACTGATGGTGGAAGAAAACCGACTATAGCCAGTCTGTCTGACAAGCTAGAAAAGCCCACGGAGACCATAAGCCTTTTTCAAAGAAATACTGCTGATAAACTTTCAATACTTGTAAATGAAATCCAAGAAGTCAGAAAAAGTCAAGAGTTCCTGAATGAGAAGTATGAAGAATGAAATGAGCAGCATCAAACAAACAAGGAATTACAAACTGAAAATAAGTATCTCAAAGAGACTCTGCTTGGCCTGAAATCACAAAATGAAGCTCTAGAACTTTCTGTGAATGAATTTGAACAATACAGTAGAAGACCATGCCTTGAATTCCAGGGCATACCGTACACCAAGGATGAATCTACATATGAACTTATAATAGAACTGGCACAGAAAATTGGTGTTAAAATTTGTAATAATGATATCAATATTTCTCACCGGCTTGCTCAACCAACCAACTCTAATCCAAATCCAGGTATTATTGCCAAATTTCATTCTTGAAAGGTGAGGGATGCTGTCTTTAGTAATAGAAAAAAGCTTGGATCCCAGCAATTCAAAAATGGAAAAGATAGATCAAAATACTTCATAAATGAAAGTTTGACAAAAGCTAACAAAGAATTGTTTAAAACTTGCCTTGAATTTAAAAAATTTCATGGTTATAAGTATACATGGACTAAATATGGTGTGACACATTTAAAAGAAAGGGATGGTTCTCCTATTATTATTATTATAAAATCTAAAAAAGATCTTGTAAAGCATGGTATAGTTTGATTTGAAACTTTATGAATGTTGACTATACAATGTAGCTTAAACTATACTGGATAATGAGTCACTTTAGTCTTACTAGAATTGACTGTCATAGTAGATGCTATATCTGTGATACTTCTTTTAATAACTGTGAGGAAGATTTTGTGTGTGTCATATGTAAACAACTGTATCATTTTCAATGCAGTGGTTTAACTGAAAGTAAATTGAAATTTTACAACTGTAACATTATTTCATATCACTGCTCCACTTGTGCAAACTCTCAAGATAGTCTTAATGAAATAAACTCAAAAACTTCAACCTTACTCAGTCACAGTGAGACAGATGAAGATGGATCGCACTTTTGTAATAACAGTCTTTACTACAATATACATGAAACATATTTAAAAGTTGTAATACGCAGGATGCCTTAACGATTTTTCATATGAATGTAAGAAGTCTTTTAAAAAATTTGTATAAATTGGAAAATTTTATTTTAGCCATTGAACACTGCCCTGATGTTATTGCCATCACAGAGACTAAATTAAAAAACTCCAAATCTGTTGTCAGCTATAATCTTCAGCTTGAAAGGTATGACTTTGTACATACTGACACAAATATGAATGCAGGTGGTGTTGGTTTTTATATTTAAAAAAATATTAAGTTCCATGTACTCTCAAATGTACCACCACTAAGTGATGATTGTGAATCCCTATAGCTTGAAATATTAACTAATCAAGGTAATTTTGTTCTAGGTGTTGTGTACAGACATCCTGTTTCAAATCATACACTCTTTAGAGAAATGTTTTTGAACACATTCAGGTACCTGAGTGACCATAAACATTTGTATTATATCTGTGGTGATTTTATTATTAACACTTTGAGAACCGGGGTACGATATATTCGTATTTTGATTTCAGCCTAAAACAGCAGTTTTCGGTTGCCTTACCAACGCCCTAGCTCCTCCGTCGATTGCGCTAGAGAGCTGTTCAAGGGCTCAACCGGATCGGCCAGCCTAGTAGATTACACTTGAAAAAAAATTTTTTGG
>Ga0210059_1015405_pt1 | contig 11171 bp, 5 predicted proteins | sample Ectturendosymbi2_FD_188042 | JGI IMG/M metagenome (GOLD analysis project Ga0210059, IMG submission 188042) | Ecteinascidia turbinata endosymbiont from Florida, USA - Sample 2 (SPAdes) (version 2) | ecosystem: Host-associated > Tunicates > Ascidians > Unclassified | place: Key West, Florida... | reverse complement strand
GACAGGTGGACAGGTGGACAGGTGGACAGGTGGACAGGTGGACAGGTGGACAGGTGGACAGGTGGACAGGTGGACAGGTGGACAGGTGGACAGATGGACAGATGGACAGATGGACAGATGGACAGATGGACAGATGGACAGATGGACAGATAGACAGATGGACAGATAGATTTTGCGGTACTGAATGAATTGCGTTACTTGTACTCTCTAATACAGCAAAAACGCCGGGGCGCCGACAAAACACAGAGGTTATCTAGTCAGGTACCCCATAAATTAGCTGAGATTGATGAAGGTTTCCATGGTGAAAGGCTGTCCCGACCGCAAGACCTGCTGACGCAGTCCGATGTTTAGGTTGCAGGATTTAATGGCCAAATTGTGAAGAGGTGACTCTTATCGGGTACAAATGGCTATAACGTTTAAATATCATGGACCACAAGGTTCCAGATGAAGAGGAAAAGGAAAACCCGACAAAAAAAGAAATCCTCATCGGGTTGCTATAACCCTTTCTTGATCCACGCACACTCATTATAATGGTAGTTTTTATCATGGTTGTGATGTAAATTCTATGGAGATTGAGGAGTGCATTTTCGGAGATAATCTTCATAAGAGAGTTTGTCTGCTTCGTCTGCAGGTATTTTTGATATTCTGCAACAACAACTGGACCGCGGCAGGAACATTTTCACGAACTAGTAAACTGTATTAATGCACATAGAAAAAAGTAGATTACAAATACACACATACGAGCATTTAATTATACACATGGATTGACAGACAGTCGTATTATATTACATAATTCCGGATACGAAAATAGATATAGACTTTCGGGGTGATTCCTTTGTTGCAAACAAGAGGATATTCGGAAAGCATTACTCATTCTTGTAACTTTCTATAATCGAGTTTCTGTATCGTTTTTTGAAGATGTTTGTTGGTAATTCTTTTAGAAAGGAATCTATTTGCTGCCAGATTCTTGGGCCTTTGAACTTGATTGATCTTTTTCCATATCGGGAGCAGACTGGATGACAAACGTATGGGCCAGAGGTAGAACGTCTGGTTTGATGGGCGTGCACAGAATTGACAGCAGTAAATAGACGATCAAACGTGTTGGGTATTCCGTTGCTGTGGAAATTGTGCATTAGCTAAGCGATTTCTAACTGATATATTTGAATGTCATCCAGTTTCAATAAATTTAATTGATCGTGAAAAAGCGTTACATGCCTCGGTTAGAGCTTCAACTGATGGTCTTAATGTTTCTGTTGTGGATGGTGCTTAGTCTGTGCAGACTGTTTTTTTGTTGCTGAGCCCCAAACACAACACAAATGGCTTGCTGTAGATGGGAGTATACAAGGCTGAAATATATCATCTTGAGTGCATTCGTGCTCAAGTGGTCTCGAATTTTATAAAATATACCAGAATAGCAGGAAAACGTGTTTTCAAACTTTGAAATGTGTCTATCCCAGTTTAGATTATAATCTAAGTGCATTCCAAGATATTTTGTTAAATTGACTCCATTGATTAAGTTGTTACCGATTTGTACTTTAAATGGGGAATTCTGCTTCTTGTCTGAGTTAAATATCATATAGACAGTTTTACTATAGTTTAGTGATAGCCTATTATGACGCATCCAACTGTCAACTTTATTAATTTCTTGGTCAACCATCTTTCCAGAATATCAATATTCTTGTTTGCCAATAATAGGCATGTATCATCAGCAAATAGCGCGGGCTTAAAGTTTGATGCTTTTGGCAGGTCATTCATAGACTGTAAAGAGCAGGGAGATAGAATTGATCCTTGTGACAAGCCACAAGTGATCTGCTGGATTTGGGATCTACACCTATTTACTACTGTATTTTTTTCTCGCCTATGTAAATAATTTTCAAAAAGTTATAGTGGGAGCCCTGGAATGCTATAGCAATGTTCCAACCTCCACAGCAATTCCTAATATTTTACTAAGTATATAACGTCAACAAAAAAGACGCCGCTAAGTGGTGGACCACCCAGGTTTCCTGAGCAGTGTTTGGAAAAAAATGACATAGCACATAAGATTGCAGAGTATTGCCAACACATCCATGCGTTTTTAAACGAAAAGTTGAACTCGGAATCTTTCGCACTAATTTTTCACATCTGTACATAGTCGGCTCCATTTGATATAGCCATGCAACCCTTGTCAAAGCTCAGACCTATTTGTGGTAGCCTGTGCATTGAGCTTTTGAAAGGGTGCTGAAAACTAATGTTAGTTTTCATGATTTTGGCAAAAGGAAAGCAAAAATAATAAACTGAAACAACACTCTTTTGCAGACAAAATTTCCAAAATTGCCATTGGCTTAACTTTTTCATTGTCACTTTTTCAGAGCGAGACTTTTCGAATTGGTGCAGGAATGAAGGTGTGCCTGGCTACTGCAAATATTAACAATTGTGATACTATTACGTAGTTTGTGAACTTCAATCTGTTGCTGTTTACAAAAAAATGGAATATTCAGCAATTTCTTATAGAATTACTTCCGGACTGGTCATAACCTGTAATAATGATTCCTAGATTAAAATCTCTTAAACATTTCATAAACTAACAACATAATTTTAAACTGATGAAGATGTCATTTCAACCAAATATTACCAACGAAGATTTGATTGAAATGATATTGAACTGACGAACAACAGTTACTAATCTCAAACTTTTAAGTTTCCTACTCCTGCAAAACCAGTATTGTCACTAAGTAGTGATAGTGATTTTTTCCGCTTTTTTGAGCACAACAAAATACTATCAGGTTTTGTATGGTGGAAATTTGAAAAACTCACCAACACCCATTTTTGGTCTTAAACGTCAGAGTTCTTTACAAACTGAATGCATTCTTTATAAAATTGCTTTTGAAAACTATTGCTTTCATGATTTCGGATAGCCGTTTCCTCCGGAAAACGCTTGTCTAGAAATTACTGCTGTGCTGTTTCAAATAAAAAATTTGCCGTCTTTGATTTTATGGAAACAAATAATAGAAAACACTTGATTTCGTTTTGTACCTTAGTGCAGAAGGTTTTTATTTGGCTCATCAGAAACCAAAATACCATAAATCAGCAAAAAAGAGCATTGGCCTTATCAACGATGAAAGGAAAACCATGATTTATGGATACTGATTCGAAATAAAACTGTTTAATTGGCACCCATGATCTTGGATTTATGGGCAAAAACTTTCTTTGTGATATAATGACCCTACCTTACCAATTGCAAAATGATTGAAATGAATGCAAGAGTTCGAACACATTGAACCAAGGAAAAAATTTTAATTTATCGTTTATGCAATCCTGTTTTCAAAGCAGGAGACTTAAAAACGCTTGAAATATGATTTCGTTTCACAAGCCGAAGTTTGATCATAATGATATGGCACCTAGCTTTAGAGATACATCATACTCGCAGTACACAATTTTTATATTGTGCTTCTGCGGCTCTAATGGCTTAGTGAAACACTAAACTTTTTCATCTTGCACGTCAATCACCGTGCGAAGAAGGAGTTAAGGAAAAGCAAGATATGAGTAGCGTCAGTGGAACAAATGCATTTTCAAGGGCATGCGACATCTCATCACTTTGTAAACTACAAGCAATTTTTCGACTCCTGCTCAAACGAAAGGTTACTTGAATGTGCCTAGAAAGTTTGAGCCATATCAACTTGCCAAGTGCGAATTTACAACTTGGTCAGACCTGTTTCAAAACTCTTCAAAATCGTTAGACTTTGTGAACCAACAAGCACATCTTGGTTCAATTTGGTCTGGTTCAAATTTGGAAATAACACAGAGAGAAACAAAATGAAATATTTGAGATGTTTCTATTGCTCTGACAAAATACAGCAATTGATCAAATCCAGGTTGAAATGTAAAAGATGGCATTAGCTTTTCAGGGCTTTACCAACAGGATATGCTAAATAACATTCTGGTCCGAGAACATACGAATCCCATGAAGACGGTTCATTTGGCCATGGTGCTCTGCAGTGGACAAATATCCTACAAACACAAAAAACAGCGATGCTTGGTAAAATATCATTGCGTTTTTATTAATATACCTGTGACGATCAGGCTTCCACAAATGCTCCTCTAGAACGGCTTTCAGCAGGGCATTAATACTGCCATAAAATTCCCTCAATTAAACGCTCTAGGTTTTCTGTAAGCTTTCGACGAACCAGCCGACTGGGCTCTGCTTTCATCTTCTTGCGATGATTAAAACCGATGCATACTTATATTAAATGTGGGATAAGCAAGGAATCTGTCAGCAGTCTTGCTCACACATCCAGCCGACGCTTGGAATCATACAGAGTTTTGTTTCAAGCTTAAATTGGTCTGTTGCCTTGCGCCATGATAATTAGCGTCTGTTAGATTTGAAGTTCCAATGAACTTATTTATTTGAGAAAAAATATTTTCCAGTTTTGAATTGTCGCAGCAGCTTGTGTTTAAATTTATCCAGTTTAAGTCTTGAGTTTGTTTGCTTTCTCTGCTATTGTTTCAGCTTTCCAACGTTTCATCTGTTAAGATTGCTTGCAGATTTAAAGACTGAAGATGAGAAATATTAAGTGAAATCGATTTCCTATCAGAAAGGTTCCTACAGATCCCTTGCTTAATTCACATGTGGAGAGTAGTTACTTGACGATTCCCTCAAGTAAATTTAGTGCACTTTGGCCCAAATAGTCTTTCATTTTTCATGCGCAGAGGAACAGTGTTTAAAACAGCCTTTTGAGGAATCAATGTAAGTTTTGCAAATGAGGGAACAGGCTGGCCATCTCGTCTGTTGGTCTGCTTGAATCAAAATTAAAAATGGAGTCTTGGACTAAAGTTTTGCACGTGGTATATTTCTGGCTTATAATGAACACCGTGCACATGCATCCAGTCTATTTTCCACGTGCACATTTTTCGCAGTACGGTTAGTGCACGCTTTTTCATTTGCACTGGTCAGGTTTGCACTAAGTCGTTTTGTAAATGTTGTTTTTGCACATGCCAACCTACGACCAATCGATGAGATGCGCCCACGTAACGGGAATAATGATCCCAACATGTTTGATTACACATTTGCACATGGTTACAAACAATGACTTTAGGGTCTTTTTAGAAATTCCAATCGACATTTTAAGAAATTGTATTTAACGAAGACAGCGTTTGAAGGGATTCAATTGCCTTTGAAATCTGTACAGACAATGATTTTTCAGCTATGAGAATATTTAACGGCCGCACTAAGGAGGTTTTGGTTCAAACAGCAATTAAAGGACGAAAATAAAAGAAGGTGAAGAGGATTCTTTAGAACGGTGCGATTACAATTGGTATGAAAAATCAGAATAATGTTTTAGACAAAGATAAGGGCAGATTTCGTTTAAGCCTGGCTGAACGTTTTCGTTTCCATGAACGTGATGGCAACTGCTGTATTTTGGAGTTGAAGGCATGGCTTAGAATTGATGATTTATGGCTTGGATAAGAAAAAATGCTCTCCATTACATTAATCTCTGACATAGCTCTAGCATCAAAGCTGTGAATTAAAGACGATGATTGTAGATACTGAGATGGAAATGACGTGGTTTCGTGGAAAATTCGAGACCTCTTAGAAGCAAGAGGAAGCGACTACCAAAACGTTTTCTTAAACAGGCCAGATGTTTTTAATATGTAAAACGTAGGAACGAATGTTGAGGCTTTGAAAAAGGAATGAGTTCATTATCTTTCAACACAAGGTTTATTTTCAAGTCAAAAGAGGTTTTCGCGTATCTAACATTAAGGGTTTTGCAAAAAGTAAATGGTACTTTCAGGGAAAAGAACACTAATAACACAAATATTGAAATGATTCTCAGTGGGAAAGAATTAAAAGATGAAGTGTTGTCTGCATTTGTTCCAAGAAGATGTTCATAATATATGTATTATGCTTTAAAACGTGAATAACGTACGCTTGTTGCAAACCCAGATAAAACAAATGCTGTTGAACACAAGATGTTTTGAAATTATTTACACAAAATGCTGCCAGTACTGTGCGTTTTTTATTTCCTATTCGTGTAGCTTCATCTCAAATAGGAAACGCATTTTTGAAGGTAAGCTGCTGTTAAAAATGGTAATCACTTCATTTCTTTCCAGTCACTGTTGCCAGTTTTTCATCATTTGTCATGATTTACTTACCAGTTACACAGAAAGTAAGAAAAAGAACCTCAAAAGTTGTATAAATTTGATTTTCGTCAGTTATATGTTTGAAATGTGTGCCGGATATGTCAGCAGTGCGTGTCGCCATATCTTCAAAAACGTAACCTAGCTGAAGTTAAGTTCTTCACAGATGCTCAATAGAATGCAAAGTTGGTTACATACCAGTTTTTTGTGAAACATTGTAATGGTAAATCACACTTCAGAAAAGCACTTATTACAAGGTAGTTTAGGAAAGCTTTGTTTTCATAAGAACAAACCTTCAAAATTGTGTAACCTCCGAGGTAATCTCCTTAAACAGATAAAAAAAAACATTTTGAATAAAATTGATCCGATTAGACAATCATGACGCTTCGTCAGCGAGGTGGACATTACTGTGACCTTTAAACATGTGAGGTTCAAGCAAGCTGAATTTATTTTCCAAGCTGAATTAATTTTTAACTCTTAAAACGAGCTTAGAACAGCTTAAAGCTTAAGATTGACCAAGTGACATGAGCCTTTAATACTCTTCTGGTCATAAACTACTACCAGCATCAGCCAACATTGTTAGTAACTAAGCAAATATGATTTAAACCTTTTAGGTCAGACATATGTTTTGTAAATTCATTTTGTGATCATGACAAACAGCAGCCAAAGCGCGGTCATTTCACAATTAAAACATGTTCGGGAACACGTTTGGGTATGCTTCGTTCTTCCTGAAAGCAGATAATTACCGGGTTTCACTTCGGAATAGTGTGGTGCTCGTGGCAGTAAACGCTGTCTTTATTTCCGCAAAAATTAGACAAGCGTTTAGTTGAAAATCCGACTGATTACAGACTGAAAGTTTCACATGAATTGCCAGTAAGGTGCAAAACAGCTCAAAGTTTGTGCTTGATTTTTATGTCTTGATTTTTCAAAGGGAATACGCTTCTGAGCCAAGCCTTGCTTCGACAATGTATTGCACGAACCTTACACTACTTCACAAATTATAAAAATGAATGAGTGAAAGCTGCAAGTAATGTTATTAGTTTTGTTTTTGAAAAGCCTCCTTGTAGTTAGAAGCTTTGCAGATCGAACGAAAATGTTTTTAAGTAAATATTTCAAAGTGTATGAGGCAGTGGACGCTTTAGTTGAAAAACAAACCAGTGTTGCAAAAACAGTTTTAGGCTTTTTCACAGCAATGTTTGTCTTTTCTTCACAAGTTTGAGATATGGACTTAATCTCTTTCTGCACTGATTGACCTGGGACGTTCGTCATAGAAACTTATGTTTGTGAAGGAAATCCACCAAACATACGTTTACGAATAAAAGCAGTGGCAACTGTTGAAAACATTCTTTGTTCAGATTACAGATATAAATACTGCAAAATCGTTCGTTATTCATGATGAAAGGTTTACCCAAGAAAACGGTCTTCTATGTTGTTGCTTGTGAAATGACATTTAAAGTGCTAAGCAGCAATTAGTTACGACCTTTACATTTTGAATGCCTTCATAGAATGTGAGATCGAAGTTCATTTCTTGGTGTTTTCCTGGTATAAGAAAGCAATTACAGTGATTTTCGTGATAAAATCAAGGTTTTCCAATCCATAGCAAGCTTACGTCTCACTCCTCGGCCAACTCAGGAAATCAAAGAGTAAAATATATTTTCTGAGCCGTTGCAAATTTGTGGCATTGACGTGTTTCTCGGAATCATTTGAAAAGCGTAACAAAGTGCCCCTCAATTCAACAGTTAATTCATGCAGCCACGTTACTGACGAAACTAGTGCCAACAGGCATTCGTGTTTTTCTGCCATTCCTGTGATTGATTGGATGGGAACTTAACGCCCCGCAAAGACTAAATTTGGGATGAGATATGTTTTGTTTGCTTAACGTTTCTATTTTTAACTGAGCGCATCATTACGAAATATTCCTTGTTCTAATTGCGGTTTATTTAAAATTAATCTGCAGTAAGTATTTACAAAAAATATAAATTGTGACCAGACACAAATGCTGACAACAGTCTTACACTAGTTGTAAAAGTGCGAATGTTATCACGAACATTTGCGCTGGCTAGGATGAAGATCAATAACGTAAGAATTTCATTGCACAAAGATTTTAATCAGCTTATTATCCAAAAACAGGCATTAAACGATAGGCGTATGCATGCATAGGGAAGACGTTTCCATCTTTTGCTGATTTCTGCGATTTTACTAAAGTAGTGTGAGTAACTTCTGCTGAACTTTCAAATTATATTCTGTCTTCAAAACAGAATGAAATTCGGTTGTGGTGCAATGCAGGTCAGCAAATAACAACACAACAACCATCGGTTTGATTGAAATATATTGCATTGGAGCTTTGGAAATGCAGCTGTTTGCATCGTCATTAAACATTCGTTGCTTATTAGACAAAAATTCCATGATATTTTTCTGGCATTAAGGAAGTTTTTTTACACAATGGATGAAATGCTGTAGGCTATTTTGAATCATTCGACTTCGTGTGTATCGGCAATTCATCAATTTCGGCATCATTTCTTTGGTTGCGGAAGAAATCCTATGTTGTATGTGTAGGGGCACCAACTTTGTATCCCCACAAGTGTTTTGTTCCTTTATTACGACCCTTGCACAACAAGCAGTGGGTACAATTTCAAAAAGGTAATCTAATGTGTGGCAGGATGTTAATTATTTACAATCCGGAGTTTTAAAATACGTTACAAAGCGAACCTCCGAAAATAAGTATTTGTTCGATTATTTTCGTTTGTATTTTCTTATTCATTTGATGGTATTAGGTAGCAAAAGCAAAAGGAGTACGAAACGCACCTCAACAGTAAACAAGCACGAAGATTTCGAATGGTATGTGGTTATTCGTCTACATCGGCACAAAACTGTGTATCGGCAATTTTTCTAAATCAGGTGCCGACGAAGGCGAATTTTATTGAAGTCATTTTCTTATAATAACACATTATATCATAACGCAGTTTGAAAACGAAGCGTTTAGACTGTGTGTTGCTTGCAGACTAAAAAAATGTTAATCCCTGCACACGGAAGCAAATATTTTAAAGCATTCTTCAAACTCATTCCACTGCCTGGAAGCACGTTTAATGTTATTCAAATCGTAAAGAATTGTTGGTTTGATGTGCAGAAAATATTTCATTCAGTATCTAAAATATGATATTGGTTTCAAGATATATCTACTACTCATTTTAGCAAAGCCTGTGCCAATTTTTAACATTAATCCGTGTTGGAAACCTACAGTATACTGGTTCTCTTTTTGTATCTTACATAAATGATATACAATTTCAAAATTCTATCAGAATATCCAATAACATAGTCTTTGTTCGAGGTATCATTTTTTAGTTTTTGTATATATTTCATATTGATATAAAGGGCATTGCAAAGTATTTCTTAGTTTCTGAGACATTTTGAAAACTCCTCAATGGATGAGAATTATACTATGGCTGTGGCTACTCATTTTCAGACCTTCAATAGCACGAGCAGCAACAGAGAAAGGTAAAAACACTTTTTGTTCTAAATATCCATCAGTTGTTGTCGACATTGATAAGTGGTGTGCAAGGAAGTTTTGATACAAAGCTTACCCAAGTATGAATGTGAGCTTGTGCTTATCTATGCAAAATATCACTGGATGCCATTCAAATGATGAGAAACTTCACTTTTGGCTATTTGCATGAAATGATTAATGTATATGTTCATCTTAAATGGTATTGGCATTCATGCTTCGCTCTAGTTAGAACTTTTTGCTCTTCAAAATCAGAAAAATCGCAGAGTGAAAACAGAAACATCTCTTTTTCTGACAAATAAATTCCTTACTTCTATTAGGTGAAATCAAATGCAATGTTAGTAATTTTATGTTGTGTTTGGATTATTTTAACCTCATTTTCGTTTTTTTCTATAAGCATTTCAGAGAGCAGATTTAAAGTGTGGAAAAGAACTGCGCTTGCGCAATGCATCCCTTCTTTCGATGTGTGTAAAATCATGGGTCATAAAGCAAAGACTCTATCTTGATCCAAAGAACTCCTTCATTTTGCAGGTTTCTGCCTCTTTTTGATTCAAATACCGTGATCGCCGCCTCGGTTGTTTTGATTTCTATGTCAGTGTTTGGAATGGCAGCAAACGCTCTCACAATCTACGTTCTGCTTTCACACAGCAGTCTGAGGTGAAGTTAAAACAAATTCATCATCCTTCAGAACGCTGACGTTGCTGCAATTGCAATTACAACATGGCGACAAACAGATTTTTAGTCACGTTTCAGAGTTACTTAACGTTTTGTAAACTGCACATGATTCTCACTATTGTGCCAGACTAACACCAAATTTCATATGGCCTTGACCACGTTGATAAATTTTATTTGAAACTGCTTGAAATGCGAAAAAATTCATCAATTCATAGCTTTCGCTTTACAGTAGTCCAAGAATTTGTTTTACAATTTGCCTATTGACAATATATATCGTGGTTGATTTTTTCTGAATTATGACAAAAGGCATATTTTTGTTATAATCTTCAAATATTGGGAACATACGATGCAGTATAATATTTATACTTATACTGCGTTAACAATAGGTGTTGGTGCAGGATCCGTGGTGTCCATGTAGTTCCTGAGAGGCTCAAATAGCTGAACACATCACAGCTGATCGACGCGCATTGTTCCGGATACCTGGAGTGATTAGAGATCTTGACTCCCTTGCCAGCTCTGTGCGCCTTGCTAGAAGAAAATGCTTCTGTAGCTTAATCACTCGCACGACGAGCATGTTTACAAAGCCTGGAATATATAATTTCACAGGAAATTTTTCATTTTGTGTTTGAGTGAACTTGACAAGAAACAAAAGGTCTAAAAATATTTTGTTGCCTTTGCAGTATTATTCGCACAAAAATTAAAATTTTCTATTCAAACTAAGCATCTTTGGCACCAAACGTCTTAAAGAATTCCAGGAAAACAAGCTTGAATTTATTTAAACTGCAAAATATATTAGATTGTTTGAGTGTTCCTTTGAGTTTAACCAATTGTTTTGTTTCGTTTTCTGATCTCCCTTAGCAGATTTATCTGACACGCTGAG
>Ga0210059_1015404_pt1 | contig 11172 bp, 4 predicted proteins | sample Ectturendosymbi2_FD_188042 | JGI IMG/M metagenome (GOLD analysis project Ga0210059, IMG submission 188042) | Ecteinascidia turbinata endosymbiont from Florida, USA - Sample 2 (SPAdes) (version 2) | ecosystem: Host-associated > Tunicates > Ascidians > Unclassified | place: Key West, Florida... | reverse complement strand
CTGGCGAGTGATGACCAGAAATATCTCGGCCACTACAGTGACCGGCGCGGGCTTTAAAGGAATTTATGTTCTTATTGAGACTGAATGAGCCATGCTGCACCTGTTTCTTGAATGTCATTTATTGAGTTCAGAAGGTTTCCAATTTCTTTTCAAAGTATCCAGTATTTTCCAGTAATAATAGCTACACGGAACAAGAATTTTAGCTCCCACTTTTTGTTAAAACCGCTTTCACTGACATTTCATCATTACTGATGTGTAATATCATTACTGATGTCTAACAGTAGCGGAGCAGTATATAACGACATAAAGCTGACTTGACGATTTTAATCCAAAATCTGATGTTTTTCCCATCTTGGTTTGTGCAAGATATGCCGCGGTTGTTTAGCAATTAATTTACACAAATTCACACTATAACAGGCATGCCAATGCTACTGGCTTTCCGCTCCTTTTGCTGCAATTGAAAATGAAAATAAAAAATGGTGTAGTTTTACCGAGGTAAGGTTCATATTAAAAACGCAACCTTTAATAAGATTTCGTGACTGAGGATGCGTATATTTGCTTGAAATCAATTTCCTGTTAAAAAACGTACAAATTGATTTCTTTACATCACTTTTGCGGAGTCTAATTACCCAACTTTCCCTTCACATTTGCAGTTTCGTCTGAAAAGTGGTCAAATTTGATGGATGTTTTCTATCGAAACCATGATCTGAAAATGGTCCACGAGGGGGCAGCCCCACCGGCTTGAAAAATTTCAGGGCAAACTCTGTTTTCGGGGCAAGGGAAAGTTGCTCAAAAATCCTGAATTAAAAAAACATATATTCAATACAGTGAATTCAGGGCACACTCTGCTTTTCAGGGCAAGCCCAAGTTGTTCAAAAATCCTGAACGGTGAAAAAAGCTTCAATGCAGTGTATTCAGTGTATACCGTATTTTCTTGAATAGAAACCGCCCTTGTATAGAAGCCGCCCTCGAATAGAAACAGCACGAATTGATTAAAAAAAAAAAAATAGAAGCCGCAACGGACAATGATGAAACCGCTTCTTTACTGATAAAAGAAAACAAACCAAACAAATCTAACGACACGCAACAAAAACAACTCTAACGAAACGCAATAACTACCCATATGTGTTATTTCAACTAGCGGTAGGGTAGCACGTGAAAACCTTGTTTATGAGTGTTTTACAAAAGAGACAATAGAATTGCAGCTGACTTACTGTTTCCGTTTTGTTGTTAACTTATGGTAGATAAACTTGAAGAAAACGTTCATATAAAAAAATAGAAGCCGCTCTCGAATAGAAGCCGCACAAAACGTTCAAAAAATAGTAGCCGCGGTTTCTATTCAAGGAAATACGGTATTCACTTGGGAGCGATCCGTGTAATTTCGGCTAGTGTAGTGTGTAATCTGGACCAAAGTCGTAACTGGTTATAATGACTTTGATCTGGACCAAGCCCTCGTTTTCTGTAAAAATAGAACAATCAGATGACGGTAGGTCAACAGCTTGATATATGAATCGGTAGCTCTTTCATTGTTCGTTTTCGAGTTTGAGTTGGGAAGGGAAGAGGTGCAGGGTGTTAAGATAATATATTTTTTTTATTAACAGTTTTAATGCCAGGCTTTTCGTGCTTTTTTTAGAACTCTTCAGTTCTCTGTTGCAGCATTGATCTTAACATCAAATTTTACGTCATAGGCGAATTGATGTTACAGACGAAGCCGTTGTAAACGCATTCAAATGTACAGAACAAATTTACAAGAGGTTTCAAGCCCCATTCGGATTACACTGAAAAAGTTAGTTTCAGGGCAAATTGTTAGTTTCAAGGCAAACTTTTCCGCCCTCCCCAGTAAAATGCCTTCCCATACGACTATGTATCCATTATATAAGAATTCCTTTCGAAAAAAAGACGCGCATAGGTTCGCAAGAGCAGACAAGTTTAAATGGGTTCATATGTTCTGGTTGTTAAGAGTTTTTTGCAAAAGAAAGTGTAACACAGAAGAGAATACACACCACAGCACACTCGAAATAAACACTTGTTTCTTCTACGAAGCCGTGAAAATTTTTCTCTGCGCTGCAGCAAACAATTCACTGCGCTGTGCAGGAAAACCACGTATTACTGAAAGTAACGGACGACATGTGTCGCAGCGAAAAAAAAAAATATATTCGCTTGCCAATCACAAATTTCCAATTAGAAATAAAGCGCACAACAACGAAAAGAAGCAACATGTACTAACTAGGAGTATAATAGCAAAACATATGAAATCAATAAAAAATCACGAACCAACAAACACAAACCGATATGAGTTTGGCGACACATTAGAGTTGAGTTAACGGCTTTGTCCAGTGGCGTAACTGACGGGGGGCAGGTGGGTGAGCCTCCTCACTAGTAGCTAAATGTAAAAACTGGGCCCCCTTTAGTTGACATTTTGATGTGCAGTATTCTTTTGGTTTTCGGTAGGTGTTTTCGTTTTTAGCTAGTATAGGCTACATCCAGGAAATCCGTGTTCACTATAGTTCCTTGACTGCTTTTCTGAGTATTGGCTACTGGCGCCCCTTCAGCTAAGGTTCGCCCCCCTTGCTCAGACTTCTAGTTACGCCCGTGATAGGTGTAGGAACAGGCAAATTTTGGGGGGTGTTAATGATTTTTGTCCGGAAAGTTTTTGTTCCACTATTGTCTCCCACAAAGATCCCGAAGATCTTCCTTGGGACGACCTCCAAAAAAACGTCTTCATGTTATTCTGGAAACGTGGGGCGCCATTTTTTCAAAGCATATATGCGTAGTTGTTCACAGAAAAAGTACAATGTAAAACGTCTCTTGTGGAAATGATAATGAAAACGCGGGATAGGATTACAAATTGGGTGAACTCAACGGCGAACGTTAGACTAAGCTGCGCTTTTTACCAATTTGAAACATGTTAATTATTTTAATTACCGCACACTGAAATGATACTTATACGTTGTATCAACTTCACAATAATCAACAGCGAAATGACGTTTGAAAAACTTTGAAAGATTTTTTTAGCAAATATTTTATCAATATGAGAAAACAGCACAATAGTTTTGAAAACGATGTAGAACATTTTTTGGCAAATATATTCTCACGATAAGACAACAACACAATTATTTTGAAACGTAGAAATTTCCCTTATTAATTTTCATCTCCGCTTTTCCTCTGGGAGGGTCACAGGGCAGCAGCTCTAGGAGTACTCGAAATACCTCAGTTTCAACGGTAATATCTAACAGTTCTGGCTCCACACCAAGACGGACCAAGCAAGGTCGGAAATGCAGTCACGCCATTTGGTCCTTGGACGACCTCTGGGCCGCTATCCCTAGGCTAGGGTGTAGACAGCAAGAGTTGCCTCGCCAATCTTTTCTGGGATATTCTCCAGTGTTTCCTAACCCGAGTCCGCTGAAGGCTTTGGATGTTTCCGCAAGCACTAGGAGCAAACAAGTTTGCTTTAATGCCCTCAAATAATAATATATTTATAAAGTTTATACAATCAATTGGTTAGTTTGTTCAGCGATTAAATGCACCTAACCAGCGTGAAAAATTAAAAAATTCTACTGTTCCAAATAGCATTTATGCTGTTGAGGTAGTGTGGTCGGTAGGGTGTAAGCTTGTTATCTAAACTGCGGTTAGCTTTCATCGTCTTAGTTTATCGTTGCCAAACGAAAGCAGTCGTTTGCATTTGCATATACCGACAGCGACTACTTGAAAATTGGATTTACTTCAGTCGAAGTAAACGGTGAAATCCAGCCAGAGTGCGTGTTATGTTTGGAAGTCCTTGCTCACGGATCTCTCAAGGAAGTTGAAGTACGTCAGTATCTTGAGTGAAAATATGTAAAATACGTTGACGAAAACCTTGAGCTTTTCAAAGAGAAAAAACACCAGGTAACGTGAAGTTGTACTCATTGTCCATCTATTTCAAGAGTAAAAGCTTATTCCCAAAGTAAAGCAGCACGTGCTTCTTTTTCTATTGCTTGAAAAAATGCAAGAGCAAAAGCCCCTTATACAACGGAAGAGAGCTTGGTCAAAACAGCAGCCGTGAAAATAGGCGGGATAATGTGTAGTGATGTCGCAGCTAATAAGTGAGTTGTGGTTCCTTTGTCAAAGAACACCATCAAATGATGTATCCAAGAACTCCCAGTTGATATTCTGCAATAAACTGTTGCTTCAACGAAGCGAAGTGGAAATCCTATTTCAGAGTTGGGCGCGACAACAGATTTAGGAAACGATGCACAGCTCATGGTGTTGGTGCGATACTGTTGATGGTGTTGGTGCTATACCGTGCGACTGAGGAATACCTGGAACAATTTCTCTTTTGCTGTCCACTTGTCAAACATACCATGGGAAAAGAAATGTTTAAGAAAGTAGATTCCTTCAGGAATATCCGCTTTTGCGGACTCACTGCGTGTTTGTTTGTGCCGATGGTGCTTGGACCATGATGAGAACCAAAAAGGTTTTATGAGTTTATGAAAAAGGAAAACAAAAATATTTACATAGTTATTGTCTTCTTCACCGAGAAAAAATCTGGCAGCGAAAGAAATCAGGGCTGCGGAGCCGGAGCCTGGAGGCCCCGGAACCGGTCATTTTCGGTGGAGCCGGAGTCGGAGCTGCTTTCAAAATTTAGCTGGAGCCGGAGCGGATGGTTAATTTAGCAGCTCCGACTCCGGACCTTTTCTGCACACTGACAGTTGCCATGGTTCGCTCATGCTGCGCGACTAAATAATTTGATCGAAATAGATCGCCGCGGCGAAATCCGAGGGTCTGTTCTGCCAGGGATTGAGGTCACAATGCGTTTTTGTTTCAAGTTTGGACTTGATGTTCTAGTCACATTAGATTGTGGAATTACTGCCGAGTGTGGAGTGGACAAGTCAGTCAATACCAGCGCAGTGCATGTTTGCCCATTTTGCAAGACTAAGTCGTTGTGTAAAAACGCAAAGTGTGTCGCTTAGCCTACAGATGTTTTTGTGGCACAAACAGTCACAATCAGTGTCGCCACTGCTGGGGATTTTTCACTAGATCTGGGGTTTTCCTGTTTTTATTCTGAGGTTTTTATTGAAAATCTGTTCTGAGGTTTTTATTGAAAATCTGGGGTTTGTTTGACTCCGGTCAAATTTTAGAAATGTATGTTGTATTACTGTATTTTCCATTCAAGGATACAGTAGTTTCAAAGGCGTAATGTGCAGAGTCAGTACAGTAGCCAGTACAGTTGAGTAGGGCTAGGGTTAACCAAACCTTTTAAAATCTAATAATTTACAGATTAAGCACTGACTAGGCATAGGTCAGAACTCCAATCTAGCGCTGATATGTCAAGGGTTGCTTACCGTGCATGATTTTGGAATGCTTTGTTTGGTTTTGAAGATGCTGTGGTTGATAATCTGTTCATTGTTTTACAAGCGCGTTGTCATAGGTATGAATGTAAAATTTTGAATGTTAAATTAGTAGTCAAATATTGCAATGATTAAGGTAAAAAAAAACTGTAAGACCTTGATTGTGTCTTGTACATGTTTAAGTTTGTGCATTTAAGCCAGTGGTCTTCAACCTTTTTTGTTCAATCGCCCCCTACAGGAACGTTCCTTAAAAATCGTCCCCCCCCACCTATGATTTCGGTGTTGGCTAAAATATTATTTCATTTTGAAAACATTTCAATGATAATGAAATAAAAGGGCAATCTACTTGACACAAATAAACGAACAAACAAAGCGAATGCAATTGCATTTGTAGAAAAAAATGTTATTCATTTCCTGGCTTTTTATTTAAGTTTTTTAAGGTAGGCAGGTTACAGGTTGGTCAGCTTTAGTCGTATGGAATTTCCACTGGTCTTGTTCATGTCAAGACAATTGCGAAATTTATTACGCATGTGCATTGTGCACAGGGGCGTAACAAGGTTAGATGGCGCCCTGGGCAAGAAACAAGTTTGGCGCCCCCATGTTCAAACCTGAGGTCTTTCGAGAAGCAAATGTGCTGTATTGAAGAAAGTGCTGGTGACATTGCTGGGATTTTTCGGTGTCCCACGCAGTGATTTGGCGCCCCATAGTGATTCGGCGCCAGAAAAATTGTGTGCCTCCCTCGTTACGCCCCTGACTGTGCAGTTCTTGGTTGAAACCTTGCCCAGCAAATTACATCGTGGGTAACACCAGTAGTAATAAAGCAAACTTCCGAAAAACGCTTACAGCTCTTGATCCAAGTCTGACTATCCGTGTTAATAAAATATGGCACAGGCTTGACCATCGCTTTGGAAGTAGATGAAAAGTCCCTGAAAAACTAATGCTTGGCATTTGCACGGTTGCAATACTAACGCAACTGCTATCTTGTGTATGCTTCGTTTAGGACATAGTAAATTGAACATAGATGGCCGCTACAATCAGATCTGTCTGTTTCTTGAGTGTCCTTTCACCTGTGCGTCCCGCCGAATGTTGTTAACAAATGTCTCTAAGATTCTCGCCGAGGAAAATGTGTTTTCCAACTCTGAGTTTGCTGCATTGAATCCAGCTGAATTGGTCGAAATAATTCTCTTCGGACACCTTAAACTTTCTAAAATTCCGTCATTGCGCTTGTTTAGACAAACGTGTTTGTTTTTGTCCAGAAATGCACCCTTTTAATATGAACTCGTTTTCTGTTTTTACTGTTTCATTTGTGTGTATGTGTGTCATTTTTTTTCTGTGTTTTTGCGTTGCCAATGAGCTCTTCAGGCCTTGGCCTGCCTTCATTGGCTGTTTGTCAATAAATTCAAAAGTCCCTGAATGTGGAAACGCACTCGCTTATGTCAGTTAACCGGGAAAAAGGCACTTCACCCAGTCACTTTCTACGCAATCAAACATTCGGCGTTATCTCCACGACAGAAAGACTTCTTAGCATGCCTCAAAATACAGGTGGTGAAAAAGATTTTTGAAATTCTTAGTGTAGCCAACATGTGGGTGGTTGGACTTACTTGCTAGTCTAAGTTATCCCTTTCCTAGTCTACTGTACTGGTATACTCTGTCATTAGTCAGGATGAATACAAAGCAGCTATATCCGTAAGCATAGTAAAATACTCAAACTGACTGAAAAACATGATAAGCACGTTTACAACTTACGAATAACCGTAATTAATTTTGCTAGCCATTAACTGCTACGTAAATCATGTCGCAACAGTCATTTTACCAGTATTTTTTCAATAGAAGACACATGGTTCCACTGTTATACTAAAGTTGCAATTACGAACCAAAGTTTATAAAACACATGATAACGGACTATGACTTGTTTTACCTACGAAACAATGTTTTGGCAATGCTCTAGCGAAGTCTATATGAAGTTCTGTTTCAAGGCAGTTTTGCTAATAATGACACATAAAGTTGGAGAGATTTGTGACAAACCCCAGCGAAAAATATCTAGGCTAAAGTTAAACCCGAGTTTTGATTAATTTTCTTGATCGCAGCGTAAGTCGATGTGATGATTCGGTGGTAGCAATATTATAGTTGTTGGACCATTTTTAGTATCTTTAAAGAAACTGAAGTTTTTCTTCTTTAAGAAACTGAGTTGGCCAACTGGGTAGTTTTCGATGGCTAATATCAGTATCGGTCGCTTTCAACCAATAAAAATATAATAAAACGCACTAATGCATACTACTGTATACGAGAAAAATCCAAATTTCCGCCCGTGTTGACTTGCCTAAAGGCTTGCAAATGTCATAGCTTGATGTCCCTTATTTGACGCTGCTCATACAATGACTGGGTCAACAAACTACCAAACTACAAATTGCAACAGTTTCCCCACCACTTTATCTTGTTTTGAACATTAGGCTTAAAAATATACCTGACAATTCGTCACAACAGCAGTGCTTGGCACCCAACCAGTAAAACCGTCCGTAGTCTTGGGTACTTAGTGCAGTGAAGCGTTGCACAGGAGATTGGTAGATTGATTGTTACATCACCAGTCCTATATCTCCTGATTTATAATTTTTGTAACGAACTATGGAGTGAATGTGCATCAACTAATTTGGTTCCAAAGTGGCAAATATAATTTCTATTTTTGGGCTCAATTCCGAATTTTAGTATATTCTAACCTGCAGAAATCGCCCCCCTAGGAAACTGAAATCGCCCCCCAAATCTGGCAAATCACAAAATCGACCCCAAAACGCATAAAAGTACCCCCTAGGAGCGATTTCGCTCACGCTGAATACCACTGATTTAACTAAAGGTAAAAGAAAACATCAAACGTTTCTTAAAAATGGTCTAACTAATTTTTTATGTTACTGTTAAAAACTCAAGTAAAAAACTTGATGCAAATAATGCATAATACTTTAATTTTTTATGTGCAAGTGCCGGTAGCGTAGGCTACATTTCAAGTTTGATTTTGACTTTTTTTAACATTTTGTATGTCTGGATTTTTTATTATTTTCTGGTTTATTTCAAGGTAAATTCTGGGGTTTTCTTCATAACAGAGTGGCAACACTGGTCACAATCGGCGAGCAGAAGATTAGCCCGAAGTCAGATTTTTAAAAGAATTTTTACCGACTCCGACTACTCAAGACCAAACTCCTTCCGATATCGACTACGCAGGTCTGGTAGTTGTAGCAGTGTTTAAGATTAGTTCAAAATATGTTGGAATAACACGCTCACTTGCTACAAGAAGGACACTAGGAATGCCAAAATTGTTGGAGTGTATTAACAAAGCACAGCCGGAGCGGAGCCGGAGCCATGTTATAAAAAAACACAGCTCTGGAGCTGGATCCGGATCCATTTCATTTTTACAAGAGCTCCGCAGCCCTGAAAGAAACTTAAGAAGATCTGACATTAGTTTTAAAATATATTTCATCTGCTTTCAATCACATCAAATGCCATCCCTTCAGCATTCGTTAGTTTGGTGCTTTGTGTGAAGAGATGGGGACAGAACACAGTGGGCATTTGTTTCATTTGAACATCCGTTGGCTCTCATGAGGAAGGATGCTGGGAAGTGGCTCACGCAATGAGTCCGGCACGTTATTAAAAGAACAGAATCATAACTCTGCTGAACGATTCAACGGCAGCAGGTGGATTACCAAATTGATATTCTCAGGTGATTTTTTTAATGTTTGAACCAGAGAAACATCTCCATGCAGGGAAAAGGTAAAATATTTTTAGATGTGTCCAAGACATTGTCACGTTTAATCCTGTACAGTTGTGGATCCGTCGCATTGAAAGTGGAAAATTAGCTGCTTTTCTGGCATTAAATTTATTTGCAGAAGAGGTAGAAATTGATTTGCGCTGAATTCGTCAAATCTTTCTTGAGCGCATTACCACATTCCTCCGAATTGGATAGGTATATCCCTTCTCACAATTACATCAAAATATTTAACTGAGTGCGAAGCCCTTTTGAAGTGCCAGTGTTACAGGTTCATTGTGAAGTGTATTGAGTGTATTGCATTGTTGAACAGCTGATTGAACTGCAAAGTCGACAAGTGTGGATAGACAAGTTTAAAAATGTTTTTTGACACAAGTTTTGACGAATGTTTAGTCAATGGCACCAAATCGTTCTGATCTGTGTCAGCAGGCAACAAAAACGCTTTTGCATTTTTTAGCTACATACAGTTGCGAAGCTGTTTTTCAACACTACAACTATTTTTAAAACCAAGCACTGCAACCAACTTCAACCAGAAGACGACAGGTGTACGTTGACGACCACAGGCCTACGTTCCGACTTGTGAAACAAACTCAGAGACATGATTCTCATTGAAATTTTTGAATGTGGGCAATAAACCAAATTTGCTAAAACTAGTGTTTGTATTATTCTCGTCGTCTTATTATCTTGAGCCCTCGACGGTTTACACTGGTCTGAAAATGGTCCGTGCCTTAAAAAGGCTGGGAAGCAAGTTTCTGGACACATAGCTGAACCATCACAGCTGAGATCGTCCAATTCGGAGGAGAAGTGGTTCGACATTCAGGACTTTACGAAATTGAAAACTGCGCACTTTGTCGCGAAGTGTCACATCGTAAACACTTCGCAAAAATGTTATCTCTGTCGCTTGCACCTGAGGTAATATTCTTTCAGTCATTACCCAAAATTCATGACCGTAATTAAGGATCTGAACAATGTTCGAAAGTTCTCATTTTGTCATCACAGAACGATAAAGCCTACGCAAACCTGCATTTACTTTGCCAGTCCATGCATCAATCTCCTTGTGTCTTCCGTCATTCGTGAATAACACCACAAAGTACATGAACTTCTCCACTTACTGTAGCGTATTGCCGCTCACAGCAAATATTGCCTTGGGTTTCTGGAGAGATATACATGTAGTGCCTCGCTCTTTGCAATGCCAACTTACGCACGCAGCAAAAAACCGATAAAGTTATTGATGAAGGCCCTGTTCAGAGGATGCTACCTGCAAAAAATAAGCGGCTGATATGCAGCTCCTAACAGTAACATCATCTTCGACTGGCCTGTGATTGGCAATCTAATTTATATAAGACCATGTAGAGGAGTTGTGGCAGCACACATCCCTGTCGGTGTCCAAAACCAGTGGTGAACGGTTGTGATTTAACTCCGCCGACACGGACAAAAACGTCTGAGCGGGAATACCAGGTTCAGTGACTTGACGGCCAGCAAGAGGCGGCCGTCAATACCGTACTCCCGCAGCACCTCTCAAAGCTTTTCATGAGGAATCTGGTCGTATGCATTCTCGAGGTCGATAAAACATGTGTAGACGTCTTTGTCACACTCCCAAGATTTCACAAAATTGCTGGAAAGTCAAAATTTCGTCTGTAGTCCTATGTCCAGGGCGAAAACCACACTGGGTATCTATTCAACTTTGGTACAATTATTTCGTGGCATCCTGTTTCAAGGCACATTACATACACTTTTCCTGGGAGGCTAAGGAGAGATATTCCCATAAAGTTGGTACATTCACTCCTGTCAACCTGTGCGTGTATGGCGCTGATCACCCCATTTTGCCAATATTTTGGTGCTTGTGGCGGTTTTGTTGCTATTGCCGTGACAGTGGTCTCTCTGAACATCAAGCCACCTGACACACACGAGTCAGCCAATTAACTCATCGATTAAAGGATTTAAGCATGTCAAGTAGAATTTCATCGAGTTCACCAAAGTTCACCGAAGGTTTTGTAGGCTTGTTTAGAAATATTGAAACTGTGTGCTCTGATGCTGTTAAGAAGCAAGATGGCAACACCTGCTACAAAGAATGATGTAAAGAACATTTCGGAT
>Ga0210059_1015403_pt1 | contig 11172 bp, 8 predicted proteins | sample Ectturendosymbi2_FD_188042 | JGI IMG/M metagenome (GOLD analysis project Ga0210059, IMG submission 188042) | Ecteinascidia turbinata endosymbiont from Florida, USA - Sample 2 (SPAdes) (version 2) | ecosystem: Host-associated > Tunicates > Ascidians > Unclassified | place: Key West, Florida... | reverse complement strand
AATTGCCCCCCTCGAAATTTTCAAAAACGTATGTATTTGTGAGGTACAGAACAAGTTTACATCATTCGCCCCCCCCCTAATAAGATCAGTTGGTTGCGGCCCTGGTGTGGGCCCATACGCACTGGGCCCTGGTGTGGGCCCATACGCACTGGGCTCTGGTGTGAGCCCATACGCACTGGGTCGGCCTTCGCCGGCGCGGGACCCCTCTGAGCAGTGCTTTATAGCTCAGCCAACCGTGTTACGACCTTTTTGATGAAGATGCTTTAGCAAAATAGCCTATATCAGTGGTTCCTAATGTTACGATCGGAAATCCCGAGCGGCATATGCGCGAAGCTTCGCACCGTGGCAGCAAGCAACAATAGAGATCACATGCCATGATCACTCTTATTGCTTGTTCGCTCCACATATATGTATGGTGTTGTTCTTCACGCACATCCCGTTCGTGGTGAATCACACAACCCAACACCACCAGAGAGGTTGCAACACAACTTGTTCGACGCGTTACCCAAATCAAGGTAGCGATTATGACTTATTACCCTCAATATTTTAATTGTAAAAATAATAATACATAACATTGTGGGTGTGGTTCTGCGTTGCCGCTGAAGAATTGTGTATTGCCCCAGTTTGGGAACTACTGGCTTTTATGAATCTAAAAACGGCGGTACAATAGAGTTGGTCTTACGTACCGTAGGTTACATGGTATTACAAAAGTTTGTTTTTATTTTGAGGGCAGTGGGCATAGCTCATGTGTCCCCTACCTACGTCCATGTTTGTGACTTTAGCATGCCGCTGTGGTGGACATTACGATAGTGTGCCGCTAGCACTCGTAATTGATCCGAAAGCGCATCCCCAACAGCTTTGATTTATTAAAAGTTCAGGCACATATGTTTCAACACCTTTGTTTTCGCTATGTGATTTATGAGACTGACTGTCGAAATATTTTTGAATTTGACTTTTTTTTTCCAAAAGAACACACGGAAACAAAACATTGCCGTACACAAATTTTTCGGTCACGTTTGACAAAATTCGGGCAGAAATCCTTTGACTGAATGGTCAAAAGCTGGAGTCTTCCGACTCGAATAGGTCTACGGGTTCAACCTTTCATCTTTTGTCATTTATGTTAATGTCGTCGAGTTAATTTTATTCTGACAAAATATTAGAATAAGTAATTTACGTCAAAATCTGCTATGAGTAAAACTGCAGGCCTTTGTCAAAATACAGATTATTTGCAACCAACCAAAAACTTTCTAAAAACAAAGTCACGTTATCAAGCTGCCATCAAAGTTAATACGACAGACACTCGTCTCCATAGGTGTAGGAGCAGGCAAAATTTTTGGGGTGCGAAAGAATTTTGCACAAACTTTCCCGAACGTGGCCAAAAATAACTCAAAAAAAATGAACTCCAAAAAAAATTGAAAAACGACCTCGTTATTTTCACTAAATCAACACTTTTGGGTGTGCGCTTGCACCCGTTCAGCCCCGCCTCCTACACCACTGCTCGTCTCGAACTGTTCATTGCGAGTTGAATCACTACACACATTGGCTGTAGGCCCACGGCACTCTTAACTGTCACTATTACCAAGCAAGCTCCATCCATAAAGAGTGGGACATGGTAGAGCGCAGACGTAAATCCCTAGTACGAGAATATCGAAGACGTTTCAAACGTTCGATAATAAAGGAAATTTATCGTTCGCTGACGAGAGCAGTGTTTGCTAACAATGATGTTTATAAGCCGCTTCTACTGGATTCTCGAGCGCAAGGAGTATCTGCCAAAAGTGAGCAATTTTCCCCAAACACCAAGGCGCGGTGCCCAATGCAGCTGCATCGCCTTAAGGCCGGCCCTGCTTACGCACTCGCCAACATGAAATATTGGACCTATTAATTTACCAAGAAAAACACACAGCTTGTTCATTGTCAGGGGTCTGACAACCAAGGACAATTGCTTAAAGGGAGGCGTGGTAGTGAAAAGGCTAAGAGGAACCACTGATGCAGGCGTACTGGGTCGAGCTACGGGCATGTTATGAAAGCAGTGATTACTATAAAATGGATGGCTAAGTCCATTGTCTTCATTCTTATGGTCACGCATCAGTGCTACTTCACTTCGTGTATGCAAATGCAGGACAAGTAATTCTAAAAATCGTACAGCGTCAAATAATCACCAGCTATTGCGCTCTTTGCAAACCCGCAATGTGTATATATTCCTAACTTTTGTAGGTTAACTGCAATGCTTGAATATCGCATGCTGTTTCTGTAGCAACGAAGTGTGTTTCCTAGCCAAAATATTGGTGGCTGTGCTGTTGTTAACTTCCCGGGACAACTATACGCTGCTGAAAGCAACACCTGCTGCGCTGCTAAAGCTAAAAAGAATTCTGATGGCATATTGTTTTTGAATGTGCGCATCTATTCCTTCCGTGAAACAGATGAGTAATTGAAAAACTTTCCGTGAAACATGAATAACAGCCTTGCTTGCTCGGGCATCTGGACGTTGATCACAATCCTGATTAATCCTATTTAATGGTTCAGATCCAATAAGTCAAAAGAGGTTGATGGTCTAGCAATGAAGGTTCTGGTGTGTTCTGTTGCAGCGAATTTTAATACATACGACACAAATAAAGATCTTAGCGAAAAAACAGGTTTTTACATTGTTCTGTTAAAAAGCTCATGAGCCAGGACGTAACCAGCTTGGAACACCAGGGGGGTCGAAAAGTTTTCTGAGAGGTGCCCAAATTTTTTAAACTATGTCCAATAGTTTTAAACTATGCCCAACACATTTTTCCAGGGTGGCGAAAAATTTTCTGGGGGCTTCTCCCCCCGTGCGCCTCCCCTGTTTACGGGCCTGTTATGAGCCACTTTAGAGTCACTTTAAGATCTGGAGCAATTCATATGCTTTTCAAATTGAAGCGAGGATTACGTGCAAATGTATCGAAGGGGGTCCTGTGATGTTGTGATGCCAAACGTCAACTGTCAGGGTTGTGCGAACATCGCAGATGACTTTCCACAACGGGTGTAAGCAAAGAATCGATCATCAAATTTTTAATAGGAAATCGATTTCACGTAAAATTACGCATCCTCAGTCCTGAAAATTGCAAGCAAAGCTTACAGGTGAAAAGTTGAAAGGCTGAAGTAACAGCATGGTACCAAATGTTTCACAATTGCTGACTAAAACCAAAACTTTTAAGCTAAACCAAAGCTTGACTTGCGCAGATTTTGGCATTTATGTTTCGACTTGTGTGATATGTCATGAACAGTATGTTGCTCAAACTTGCAACAAATTTTCCAAAAGATGGTCAGCGCATCGCAGTAATTGGAGCAAACAAGATTGTAAAACTGACAGTGACAAGGACCAGATGGCCTTGTCGCGGCACTATTCAGAAAATCACGGCACTATAAACAAGCGACCTCTTCACGAAGCATACACCGTTACTTTTGTCGAATAACCAAGTTGTCACTCTCTGGATATCTGTGAAAATAAATGGCATCACCTAATTGACGCGCAAATCAACATTCAGAACATGATCCTCCCCCATGTGAAATAATTATTACGATGCTTCGTGTTGTTTGACTCAATCCGATGTTGTCTTCCGCTTTGTGCGCTAGCTTTTTCTCTCAACACAGCTTGCTTACTCCCACCGCAGCGTTTAAAGCGAACTCGTGGCAGGTTTAAATGCGTACCCCAAAGACTTACTGCCCGCACATGGTTTACTACTTTTCTCTACCGTTGTTAGTCATTTCACCAAGAGTTAGTTTTTAGTTGGAGAAATTTTTCAGCCATTAGCATCAACTTGTCAGATGTTTCAGTCATTTTTTTATTTGAGTAAACGTCTTTTTAATTTTTGAGTAAAAACTTATTTCATGAGCCAGTTTTTTTTGTCGCCACTAGTATTCTTGACGTCAGTCAGTTTGTTAAGATGTTATGATTTATGAGCTTGTATTACGAAATTTTGATGTAGTCTTGAGTTTGTTTTTTCTCTGCTGTTACTTCAGCCTTTCAACTTTTCACCTGTAAGCTTTGCTTGCAATTTTCAGGACTGAGGATGTGTAATTTTACGTGAAATCGATTTCCTATTAAACATTTGCTGATCGATTCCTTGCTTACACCCATCGTGGAAAGTACATACTTGAATAGAGATATGTTCAAGTTTGAATCATCGAAAAAAGACGAAAGCAGATGGCAGTCAACTGATTCCTCAAAAGCATACAGAAACATTAGTGCTTTTAAGCATCGCAGATGACGTTACAGTCTACGGTAAAACGTTAGCCGATCACGACAAAAATTTGATTACAGTTCTGGACACATTGCGCGAAAGTGGGTTGACGGTAAACGAAAAGCAATGTAAATTGCGATTGCCTCAGCTCACATTTTTTGGGCATGACCTGAACAAACGTGGGATTGAGCCCAGTGAGGAGAAAATTGCAGCCATTCAAGATTGTGAACCGCCAAAGACTGCTAGTGAAGCTAGGTCGTTCATGGGTCTTGTGCAATATTCTGCGAAATTCATACCTGATTTGGCATCAGTTGCTAGACCAATTCAAGACAGGCCCGTAACCAGGGGGGCGAAGCCCCCCTTAGAAAAATTTTCGCCCCACCTGGAAAAATGTGTTGGACATAATTTAAAAATATTGGACATAGTTCAAAAAATTTGGGTCTCTATCGGAAAACTCTTCGTCCCTCCTGGTGTTCCAAGCTGGTTACGGGCCTTATTCAACACCTGGCCAGAAAACAAGTTGACTTTGTTTGGGGGAAAAAGCAACAGCGTGCTTTGGATACGCTTAAGTCGCTGATGGCTAAGCCAGACGCACTTGATTATTTCAGGAATGACTGTCAGACACGACTTATTACGGATGCATCGCCGACTGGACTCGGTGCGGTTTTGACCCAATGTCAAAATGGTATTTGGCGTGTAATTGCATATGCATCTCGAAGTTTGTCTTATTTTGAACGCAGATACAGTCAAACCGAAAAAGAAGCACTTGCTATTGTTTGGGCAGTCGAAAGATTTAATCTTTACTTGTTTGGAATGCAATTTGAGCTGGAAAGTGATCATGAGCCACCAGATTGTATTTACGATCGAAAATCGAAGTCATCGGCGAGAATTGAATGCTGGGTTTTGCGGTTACAGGGTTACGATTTTAAAGTTGTGTATCATCCTGGTAAAATCAATATTGCTGATGTGCTGTCCAGACTGAATTTGGAGGTAAATTGTGACCACGGTGAAAAGTATGATTATGTTGCAGCACTTGTTAGTAGCAGCACGATTCCTGCTTTGCGGCTAGACGAAATCGACGTTGCCTCGAAAAACGATCCTGAACTTGTTGAACTTCGACAGTGTATCCAGACAGGTGATTGGTCAATATTGTTCGTGCAAAGAGTATTTGCCAGTGCGGCAAGAACTATGTAATCACGTTAATTTGCTGCTTCGGGGAACTCGCATCATCATTCCCAAACGCCTTTGTAGAACTTGTCGCGGGTGTCAAGTAAACAGCGAGTTCAGCAGACCTGAACCAATTACAAGGACTTTACCACCTTCTGGTCCTTGGCAAGATTGTGCCATAGACATTTTAGAACCTCTACCCAACGGGGCAAAATATTTTTGTAATCGTTGACTATTATTCCCGATATGTTGAAGCTGTTATCATGAATACGGTGACAAGCGCCACGATAGTCAGGGTGCTAGAGGGAATTTTCGGCCGACTGGGTTTGCCAGTCGCCCGAAGGGCGACGCGTCTCAACAAACCATGGCATTCAGCTCTAACGCAGAAACTTGGCACAATCCCAGCTAAGCAGAGCTTGGTGGAATGATTAATTGGCTTTGCGCGGTCATGACAATTTTTGCTAAACGGTTCAACATTTGCAGTCCAAAATCTGGGGGAAGACTGCACCTTTCGCCTCCATCTGATTGCAACAGTGACTAATGGCTATGTGGTCTTGATTCGTTTGTTGCAATTGCAAACCCGTAGACAGCTCAGGCTGGCCACGAAAACACGAATTTGGTATGGTTAGCGAAATCTGCAACCGACAGCAAAAAGCGTACCTTATTGGTTAGATCAGGGTCGCCAAATTTTTTGTCAGCGGGTCACATAAGCTATTAGCTGTTAAACATTAGTTCCACGGCCGGACATCTCACGTAATGTGATCAGTGGCGTAACTAGAGGTTTGTGTCAGGGAGTGAAAACTTAGCTGAAAATAGGCCCACTGACCACTGTAGGGGGCCCACCATCCAACACTCAGAAAAAAACTTGAGAAATCACCCTGAATCTGGATGTGGATGGCTTTACTAAAACCCTAAATAACCGGAAAATACTCCGAAATACGCAAAAAAGCAACAACCTATTGAATACTACAAGAAATTAAAACCAAAATATGAGCTAAGGTTTTTTAGCTTTTCAGAGGGAGTGACATTTGTGTTTGCCAGGGAGGGCGATTCGCTTTTCTGCCTAGCCGTCAGTTACGCCACTGAATATGATTGTTTCGGGATAAGTTACATTCTGCCAAATCAAGTTTTTCGTAAATATATTACTTTCATTGTTGACAAAATGTCTTCGCCGGCCGGAATTGACCCGCGTGCAGTAGTTTGAAGACCCTGGGTTGGATAATTCCCCTTAAGTCGTATACATTTGAACAGGAAAGCCATCTTCTGGTGCAAATTTTATCTTTGTACTGGTGACCTTAGTGTTGGTGGAGATTCTTAGTTTCAAATTGGTTACAGGCTGATTCACACCTGTGTTTGCTGCCGCGAATAAAAGCAGATTCATCGCCAGATGAACAGCATTGTGGGTGGTTTTTAGCTTGTTTTGAGGATTTCAGAGGAGTATAGTATACAATGAATTTGAAATTGATTTCACCGGGGAGACAGAGGTTGAGTTTGGAGGTATTCATTGTGAATTTAAGGGTTAGCCCACCTGCTTCCACTTTTGATGAACAGGTCACAACATGTTTCATAACCTGAACAAGTGGGATTTTTCGGCCGACTGGGTTTGCCAGTCGCCCGAAGCGTCTCAACAAACCATGGCATTCAGCTCTAACGCAGAAACTTGGCACAATCCCAGCTAAGCAGAGCTTGGTGGAATGATTAATTGGCTTTACGCGGTCATGACAATTTTTGCTAAACGGTTCAACATTTGCAGTCCAAAATCTGGGGGAAGACTGCACCTTTCGCCTCCATCTGATTGCAACAGTGACTAATGGCTATGTGGTCTTGATTCTTTTGTTGCAATTGCAAACCCGTAGACAGCTCAGGCTGGCCACGAAAACACGAATTTGGTATGGTTAGCGAAATCTGCAACCGACAGCAAAAAGCGTACCTTATTGGTTAGATCAGGGTCGCCAAATTTTTTGTCAGCGGGCCACATTAGCTATTAGCTGTTAAACATTAGTTCCACGGCCGGACATCTCACGTAATGTAATCAGTGGCGTTGAAATTGATTTCACCGGGGAGACAGAGGTTGAGTTTGGAGGTATTCATTGTGAATTTAAGGGTTAGCCCGCCTGCTTCCACTTTTGATGAACAGGTCACAACATGTTTCATAACCTGAACAAGTGGGATCGATGTTTTTTTTTTCTTCACATCAGCAGTTCAATGTCGAAATATGTGAAACGGCAACACTATATCGAAATTCGACTTTGATTAGTGGCGTTAAACATATTTTGGGGCATTATGTTTCAAGCCCTGTGTCAATCTATCATGCATTTGCGAGATTGTTTTTCACGATAGTCTGCAGAGCTACTTAAAATGGGAAAAATGTCGTAGTAAATGCCTTTCATTCAGGTTTTGTTTTTGAATTGTCACTTGAGCAATTCTTAATGTTTTCCATGTAACCTGTAATTGCACAAGCTTTGTCTGGAAACGCGATTGGTATTTAGCTATGTTTAGACTTCTATTGATTAGACTCCTATCGTGGGACTTGAGTTGACACTTCCAAGGGGAAGAACCATTCTGATTCTAACCAGTCGGGAATACGCTGTAGACATTTTTTTTCTGATCTACGGATATCCAAAATAGTGTCAAACACCAGTGTGCAGCATGCTTTAGGGTGAATTTTTTATATTTTTGGAGATATTAGAGATTGTTGGGACACCAACAGTGTTCTCAGTTATGTGTAGCTTTGAAAAAGGAGGCATATTTTTGGGACCCGCTTCAAACGTTTTCTGAATTAATATAAAAAGCGCGTATAAACTGCAGCTATTCCCTGAAAGATCACATAGTTCGGTCAACAAAAAAGCCACTTCCTTGGCCCACCAAAGGCAGGGCCGGTTTTAAGCCGATTTGGCCGATTTCGTCTAAGTGGGCCCCGCGCTACTCCTAACAAACGCAAACCTACATTTTCTATCGAAGCTACTTGTGCATAGTGCCGACACGGAACTCAGTGTTTTTTGAGGTGCTTTAAGAGACTAAAATGGTTCTCAGTTTTTATCCAACGATCTCTCAAAATATAGCATAAACTCGCTTCACTACCACCATCAAAGTACACCAAAACCTTGCTTTACAATCATCTCAGTATGCAGATCAAACAGTTGCGGTTTCTCAAAACATCTTGTAGTCAGCGAAGGTTAAACCTTTAAGAAAAACCCTGGCGGAGCCCACAGTATTTTGTAAGCGTGGATTTGTTGCCAACGAAATTTCAAATGAACTGCGTTTTTATATGCAATCATCAAAATTCTATAGAACGAATGGTCATTGTTTTCAGTAATGTGTAGAGATTGCTTGTCAACAGCACCTCGAGATTGTTTTTTCAATGGAAGAGAGGGCTTAAGTTTTGAAACTGTTTTCTGCTTCATTTGAAAAAGCGTTTCGTTTTTGGCAGGTCAGGTTTCAATAGTTGCTGCAAAATACGGTTCGATAGTTGGTATCTCAAAACTTCGTAATGGCAAATGCGTGTTGTTCAGTCCGTCTTTTTATAGCGTTCTTCAGTTTCTCTCTCGTAACGGTTTGATGAGGCAACCCGAGATTGGCGAAAATGATTGAAATAAACCTAATTTTAATTATGAATGACTATTTCAGGTGTGCAAAACATAACGGTTCTAGAAAAAGAAATTACCAACAATTAAGCCATTTGCAAAGTAACAGAAGTGACAATTTGGTTCAAGTGATGTAAGCGTAATGATGTTCGTGTGGTGACAACTGCATAATGAAATACTACCGAAACAAGGATTATGGCATCAATCTCACAGATTGGCTTCGTAATTTCTGAGAAACCTAAAAAATGAAAGCTGCGAATAGTCTGAAAAGGTGGAAAGTGGAATAACTTTTGTGGAAGTTTGAGGTTACTACAGTACTTGCCTGTTTTGAAAAACTATTAAGTATGTTTAAATTTACTGGGACATCTGCAATCACTTCATATATTTATTTATTATTAATAGAGAAAATAAATTTTTACCTTTTCCGGGATATTCAAACTCTGTTATAATAAGCAGTTTGTACTCCTATAAATTGTACTCTGTAAGTGGTTTTCACTGTAACCATTTTCTACGTGTAAAGTATTAGTGATAGGCAGGTGGTTTGTTTTTTTTAGCAGTCACATTTGGGCTATTTATTAAAGAATATGTTTTGTCTGTAACTAAGCTAAATATGATAAGTCAAAGACCAAGAGACATAAGTCCAAAATGTCGAGTGCCAGCCAAAAGAGGTTAAAGCTAAAGCAAACACAGACTGAAACAGAAAAAGAAAGTGCGTTGGACAAGTATTTCAACCACTGAGAGTATGCCACGTAATGCCACACCACATTGAGGATGGCCCAAACATAGGCAGCCAGCCCGGTCATATTACACCTGATAAGCAAAGTGGAAGGTCATGTACGGGAAGTGATGTCTTTTCGAAAGTGTTGATTTTCTGGCAAAAAAAGGAACTTCATCGGGTGGTGCAATTGATGATGGATGCAAGCAAGAAACTTCAAAATTTGGACGAACAAAGATCGTGCTGCTTAGCGAGGTGTCTTGAGTCGGAACGTTAGGGATGAATCTGGTCTATTTAGCCCAAATAGGACAGCTTTCAATTATAATAGAAGTTTTCCACAGAAACGAAAGTGATGGGGCACGGTTTTCTAAGCTTCTCTGCAAAATAATACCATCAAATGATGAAATGGCAGGTCATCCATGGCTAATATTCCTGGCCTGGAAACGTGAAATCTTTTGCTACTACTGCAAACTTCTCAGCCCTGGGTATGCACTGTAGCACAGCACTCAGTACTTCTCCTCTCTGCAGGTACTACACTCGTACCTCCGTTCTGGTCAGGGAAGCTCCTGGCCAGAGAGGAGGTATTGATGAGGGTTTTAATCCTTAGGTTTATTGGGATTTACGGCGCTGTCCATTGAAGTCTCTGCTGGAGAAGTCTTCGCGACATCCTTTCGGGCCGCGCCTTTTTAATATCACCGATTTATGTCATTATGACTTGATGCACCCTCTCAAAAATTTCTACACACCAGAGTGGGCCCCCGCAAAAAGGTTTCTAATCAGGCCCCGCGCTTACTAACGCCGGCCCTGACCAAAGGTAACCACTTTTGTGTGATACAGTGGAACTTGTCTAATTCTTCATCGTTTAATTCGTCAATTCGTTACTTTTTCGTCGGTCCCGGCAGAATCCCCATCTTTTGCGTACATTTCTGTTCGCCTAATTCGCCATCGTCTAATTCGTCACCTCTTTCTATCCCTTAGGAGCGTTTTGTTCGTCTAATTCGTCGTTTGCAGTTTCGCTTTTGATGTCTAAGCAGCTAGTACGTGTGGGAATTCAAACAAATTAGATCTTTATCTGAAAATTGTTGCACCTCGCAATTTGTTTATCGAGTTTATACACGAGGTGCGAAGCGCGACCTGACTCCCCATTGAGAGAAGGTGGAAAGTCTTTAAAGTTTGTTAAAGATTTAAAAGGTGTTAGATTAAATGGAGTGTGGATAGAGCAGAGGAATCAGTTGTTGTATTCAACCATAACTACATACACTTGTATTTTACTGCAAATAAAAGCACTACGTATACGAGTTACTATAATAAGTATACGAGCTTCCATGATAGAGTTTTCTGTTTACATAATTCCTCACTTTGCATAAATAGTCACTTTTTTCTAATCCCCTTGAGGTGACGAATGAGGCAAATTCTACTGTACCCAACAATTGTAGCCGGCAACCCTGGGTATTTAAATAACTGAGACTTTTTGGCGCCCCATTATTTGACTGACGCCCGG
>Ga0210059_1015402_pt1 | contig 11172 bp, 7 predicted proteins | sample Ectturendosymbi2_FD_188042 | JGI IMG/M metagenome (GOLD analysis project Ga0210059, IMG submission 188042) | Ecteinascidia turbinata endosymbiont from Florida, USA - Sample 2 (SPAdes) (version 2) | ecosystem: Host-associated > Tunicates > Ascidians > Unclassified | place: Key West, Florida... | reverse complement strand
TGTCATCCGCAAAAAGTGTAGGAGTCAGTTTTGTTGTCGATGGTAAATCATTTATATAAAGTGCAAATAACAAGGGGCCAAGCGATGAGCCCTGAGGGACCCCTTGGGTTATATTCAGAGTAGCTGGTGTACAGCCATCAATGACAGTGTACTGCTGTCGTCCTTGCAAGTAGCTAGCCAGCAATTTGAGAGGTAAACCTCTTATTCCAAAAATATATTCAATTTCCACAGTAGCACATCATGATCTATAGTATCAAATGCTTTAGACAAGTCACAAAAGATAGTACAAGTAATGAAACCCTTTTCTAGATTCTCCAGGATATTCCCCTGCATATCATATATTGCCAATGTTGTAGACAGACCCATTCGAAAACCACATTGATGGCTAGATAGCATACTATTCTGCTCAAGATAGGTGTACAAGCGGCTGTAGATAAGTTTTTCAAAAATTGACCCAAAGTTTTTTACTGTATATGTCAACCAAACGAACTTAACGGGAAATTAAGAAAAAAACTGGGGGGCCATGGCCTACCCTTAGAATCGCCACTGTCCACGGCGGTCATCTAGTCAACGAGCGCCTTTATCACTTTTTGAAAAGTGTTGGAAAACAACAGCTGGAGTTCAAATAAACACAGTTAGAAAAACAAACAAACAAACACAGAACATGGTGAAGGAAATTTATAGATGAAAGAGAATGCCTATGTAGCCTACACAAAAGAGTGGATGAAATGTAATTGTGGAAATTTGGTGCTGTTAAAAAAGTTGCCCTGTTTGCACGTGTTAAGAGTTGGCTCTGAGCAAAATACCTTTACTTTTTACGATACCTAACAGTCTTTTACATAGTCGGCGATCGACGGGACTTTTTGTCTGCAAAATCGCTTAGGCCTATAATTTTATCGTACTTTATCTTTCTAGCTAAGGCGATTTCAACATACAGAATAGCAAGACTTTTTAGTCTTTTCTGGCCCATGGTAGATTGCATGCATGATTTCAGCCGTGCTTCTAAGTCTGAGCATAGAAAAACTGCGCTCGCCAGAGCAGTTGGTAATCATCAGTGATAAATACATGCGGTATCCGATGAGAACACTTGGGAATACTTTAGCTAATTCATTACGTATCAAGACTTTAACACTTAAAGCTACATCGACGTTGTATCTTGCATAGATGAAGATAACCTCACAGACAGTGTTACAGTTCCTAAAGTAAACAGCAAAGTTTACTAGCTCTTCAACAAATCATGATTCAAGATCTTCATTATGCAGTTCAATTGAGCTCCTTCCCTCCTGCTATAAGCTCTTCGTCATTTCCATGATGCAACTTGCCTAAGGAACCAAATGAATCGCAAGTATTCTTGTTGTAAAGAAATTCTATATCCGACTCACGCTTATCCAAAAAATGGTGAAGGGATCAATGCGAAAGTTCTCACGGCCATTGTAAACAGTTTGAGAAAAAAGCGTTCGCTGAACCAAAACAAAAATACAAATATAATTACTTACAAAACTGCTGGAAATTTACCTTACTGCCAAAATTTCGCCCTACACTTAAAGCCTTTTTAGCCTAACGGTAAATCCGCGCCTGATAGTTGGCCACAGTCAGACCAGGAAGCATTATTGGAATGATACGCTGGTGGTACAAATAGATAGTCTAATTATCCAATCTGACATCCCTGCGTAGCCACACCTGCTCTATTCCCATGCTGGTGTTACATCACCACATTGGTGGTAGTAGGCTATTTATGCCGACAACTTCAACCACATTTTTTGCTGTTTGGTTTTCTACCAACTGACTTTTTTGACACTGCATAGAATCTCACTACCTGTCAAAAGTAAGGCAGCTTTATGATTTCAGTATAAGTTAATTCAACGGCAGGCAAACTTGCAACTGAGTGGGCAGCTTCAGTGGGCCTTGAAGGTCAAAGTTTCGAAGCTTTCAAAATCTGCTAGTAGCCTACAGTTTAAGATAACACAAACTTATAGACAGCAGAGGTGGACGGGGTTTCATTATTTTTAATCCACATCTGCTCCGACTCCGAAGAGTTATCATGGAAATAAAACACAATCATGGAAATATTCAAGTCCAACTCCACCAAGTTCCAAATTCTACAGTAACATCTGTGCATGTTGTTCTCTTGCTCAACATCCTTCCTTGCAATGTCAAACTGCACAACTTTTTTTCTGTTAAAATCGAAGTCTTTGCCTGCTTGAATCAATCAACTTCAATGTAGATCATCATAAAAGAATGAAGAAGCGGCTTGCCTGCGCACTTACGCACTAGGCTAAAGGAAGCTCCCAGTAGCTTTCGTGCTGCTAGGGATGTTATGTTTAGCGCGTCACATGTAGCAGCCACCGCGCTGCTACAAGAATACCTCATACGCTTGCTTTGTAACACTTTTAAATCATTCCATTTTATCCTGTTGCAAGACAATAAGTTCCCTTCCTATCTGGCTCAGTATGAATCAGAGATGATCACTGCCCAGTTTGCTGGTTGGATATCCGACAACACAGCAATTTTCAATCGGATATATGCAGGGTGTAGTGCTAAAACAAGAGGTGTGGGAAGAGCGTTCCTACACCAAATTAAAAGGAAGACTGCACTAAATCCGAACTAGTTTTCGAACTAGTTCGAATAAAGTAAGCATTCGCCTACAAGAATTTCCACTCTTTGTGACATCAGTGATGTCACAAACTAATTACACAACAATGCTACGGTGGCACATACGAGATAACTTGTCATTTATTCATTTACGCTGCTCCAGGCGTTTCAAGTAACGTTATCATGGCTAAAAGGTGTGGGAACGCGTTCCCACTCCAAAAAAGGTGTGGGAACGCCGTGTTCCCACCCCACTACACCCCTGGATGTATGTATCTCCAAAAACTGTTTTGAAGCTGGAACCGCATACGGATAAGGATATCCGATCTGACACATTTTATTTGATATTTTGAGGATTGAGCCGGTGAAACAAATTTTGGTCACTTTTAACCTCTTACAGAAAGTTTCACATTGCACAATCATTTATTTACCATCTTCGGAAGCATCGTTTCAGCTTTCTACGCTATGCCTTCGAGTCTATCTGTCGATACACTTTTTGATTCTGTCTTTCGAAACACTCTTGGATAGTTTTCGGATACGGATAGTATATTTCAGATAGTATTTCTGACTTGCGAAATTTCTGACTTCACGCCATATGAGCATGCACAGAGTAATATTTTACATATCAAATACGCTGAGAAAACTGATAATTAGGGCTTAGGGCTTTGTGTTTGGGTAAGTGCGTCGGGTTAGGATTTGGGTTAGGGTAGAAAAAGAAAAATAATTCAAGTCTAAGACTAAGTCCAATATTTTTCAGTGGTTATAGTAATTCCGGTACTATAGCTTGTTCTTGCTGTGGGTATCTGACATCTAACCAAAACGTTTTAATTTACACAACGCACATCAGAAAAGTAATCGCCAAACTTTGTTCATTTGCTCTGAGAAGCAAAATAACTGACAAACAATAATACGTCAGAAATTTCGCTTGATACAGGTTCGACTCTCACCTTGCCTTTTTTTTTCTTTACTTTTTTTCAGGCTTACGTTTTATCTTTACAGGTTAGTGTTGGGTTAGGGTTTATCTTTTATGTTTACTTCGTTTCTATCATGCCTACTGCACTCTGGTCGTGCGTTACTGTTACGTCACAGGTGGTGTATGAATAAGTTTTCAAATTTCAAGATCCACAGGTGTATCCATAACCACTGCCTATAAAAAACACAGCAAAGAAAACACTGCCACATTCATTTGTGACAACTTGAATGACGTAGAGATGGCACGGTCCAAGATTTTTCAGCCCCGGACCGCCCGTAGCCTGCAACATTCAGCCCATTAACTGCCCGTGGACCGACGACATTTATTCTTTTCCAAACCGGCCCGCCCATGGCCTGCTAAGCAATTGCCAGTCTTGTCTATTTTGTCGCCTGAGGCAAAATATTTTCAAGGGCTAATTTGCCTTCTGAGGCAAAAATCTGCTGAAACTATTTTGCCTTTTGTGGAACGTGATTGGTTGAAGAGGACATATCATGTGACAAGTGCAATAAACAAAGTTACATGTTTTGATTCGTGTGTAAGCCTAAAACCATAAACCTAAGACCTTAAACCTAAAACCCCAAACCTAAAACCCAAAACGTAAACTAAAAACCCTAAACCTAAAGTCCTAACCACAAAACTTTAATATAAATCCCTAAACCCTAAACCTGAAAATAAAACCCTCAACCAGTCCCGTCACCATGGTATAGCTTTTTTGGGCTTAGCCCACCCAAAGGAAGCTCCAAGCCCCCACAAACTGAAATATGAAACTATACTGTAGAAATCAGTGGATTTGTTGTCAATTTTAGAATGTCAAGACCCCCGCACAAAAGTAAAGCTCCCCAATTGAATACTTTCTGGAGGCCGTTCTGCTCTCAACCTAAAACTCTCATCCTACAAGCCTACTGTAAACCTGAACCCTCACCATGAAACCTTCAACCTTTAGCCTAAACCTAAATCCCTAAACCTAAAACTCTAAACGTAAAACCCCGCAACCTTACTTACAAAGCGATTATGATAAGGTGCATATATCAAACACACCTATAGCACACCATCAGAATGTTGCACAACACGTTTCCTCCAAGAAGCAACTCAGCACCAAAACCGCTGACCGTCACGTTCATGCAAGAAGTTACCACCATGCACGAAAAGTTTCTTAAAGTGTACCTGCCAGCCGCGCCTGAGGCTGGCAAGTGTATCTGCCAGCCGCGCCTGAGGCTTCTTATAGTGTACCTGCCAGCCGCGCTCACATATGAGAAAAGCAAATTTGCCTTGAAATACAGCAACGGTAAAGCAATGCCAAGGGGTTTCAGTCACTTTTATTGCCACCGCGTGGTTCTTTCAATTCAAAAAAATTTTGAAGTTTTTTTCAACATCAGCGGGCGGCTCGTAGCGGCTTGGTGAAGTCCATCCGCTAAAAATATCGTTAGCGGCCCGCTCGTTCAACCTCAGCGGCCCGCCCAAAATCCGGACCATTAGCGGCCCGTGCCATCTCTAGAATAACTCTCGGGAAAATTTCGTTATGGAAATCAAACCAATATCCTGATCCTGTCCTGATCCATTTTTTTTTCAAAATGAATATCCAAATCCAATCCTGATCCAAAAAAATCGCAAGTGTCCTGTAGGATATCCAATCCTGATCCTGTCCATGCTCACCTCCGATATTCAGCAATATTTGTGATGAATAGAGGTGTGCTAACATTGATTTTTTGAGCCGGTCCCTTCCTATTTCGCACATGTTGAATCCGAATCCGTCCCTGATCCGTAGACACCTGAGATGTGCAGACTGTGAAAATTTTCAGTCCGAGTCCGATCCTGATCCGAAAAAAATGAATCCGATCCAGTCCTGATCCGTAAAATTTGTGAAAATTATCAGTCCGATTCAGACCTGATCCGGCCATTAGAGATGGCATGGTCCAAGATTTTTCAGACCTGGACCGCCCACACCTCATAACATTCAGCCCATTAACTTCCCGTGGATCGAGGACATTTATTCTTTTCCAAACCGGCCGCCCATGGCCCACTAAAGAATTAGTAGACTTGTCTATTTTGCCTCATGAAGCAAAATAAGTGACAGGGCTATTTGATTTCCGAGGTGGAACATGATTGGTTGAAGTGGTCATGTCATATGACAAGCACAATATACAAAGCTACATGCTTGGATTAGTATGTAGGCCTACACCTAAAACCCTAAACCTAAAAGCCTCAGCCAGTCCTGTCTCCACGGGGTAGGTTTGTTGGGCTTAGATCCCCAAACAAAGCTACAAGACCCCCAAACTGAAATGTGAAACACTACTGTACAAATCAGTGGAGTTTTTGTCAATTTTAGAATGTTCCGAACGCATGACCTACTTAGTCTACCGTGACATCTCCAATGGCTCAGTTCGAGATGCACGAATGAATTTTGTCATGGTTTCAGTACTGGCAAGCTTTTGGCAGCTTCTTTTCTGCATTGCGTGAACTGTAGTCTAAATCTTACACAAATCATGAGCCCTTCCACTACACTCTAAATCATTATCGCGGCATATTGTAACTTCCACATAAACACAAAGCACAGGTAATTGTGTTCGACTAAAGGTAAAATAGCTCCAGCACGCTTTCACCTCGACCTCATGAGGCAAAACAAGCACTACCATATATACTGTATATCGCATAACGTTTTTCTGTGAAAAGACAACTGTTTATCTGCTTGAAACAAACAATTTCAAGTGGACCGCAGCTGACAGTATCATAAAACTGATTTTTCATCAGTTCAGTCACTGACAACTAGGCACCGTAATGCTAACAACATACTGTCAAAAATATATTTGAAATACTATGACTTCAAAATATAATTGCACTGCATGTTGAACTACCACTCACTTCATACTTGATGCTTCAACATCGGATGAACATTACATAACTCTACACTGTTACACAGCAATGCTTTTGCCAGGGTCTCCAAAATACGGCCTGCGGACCAAATCCTGCCCTCGAAGCCATTTCAACCGTCCCGCAAAGCCATTTTGTCAATATTGAAAAAGAAATACATCTGCGAAAAATTTGTTGGTTTGGTAGAATGTAACATATCATGAAACAATCACATTACGTGAGATGTCCGGCCCTCGAACTGTTGTGTAATAGCTCAGGTGGTCCTCTGAGAAAAAAGTTTGGAGATCTCTGTTTTAGCCAGTGATACAATTCTAAGTGAGGCACAGTCGATGACCGCCAAAAACTTCCTCGTTTTGGTACTGCATTGACTCAAGTAAAACGTTGTAGGTAGCCTAAGCCACATGCAAGAAAGTTGGCAATAGCCATGAATCACACAAAAACCATGAGCAAACAACGCAACGTGGTTTCGGGTACGATGGCAAGTTAACCACGAATGGGCGTAACGGTATTGTTCAGCTGTAGCCAAAAGACTGCTTCACTGAAACGTTGAAATGAACAGATTGCAAAACCACATGTTCAGTATGAATATGACTATTACTAAAAGATTGTAGGGCGACCACACGAGTAGGCCTAGGTGCTTCAGTTTGAATGTCCAAAATAGTATTAGACTTCGCATACACTGAGCAACACGAGATGCAAAATTAAGCTTATGACCATAGAAAAGCTCAGTGAATACTATGTCAGCAAAGCGAATCCTCCATGAAACTTAACAAGAAAAATTGAAGCAATCATGGGTTTCAAATTTGCAAAGAAAAATAAGAAAAAAATTAACTCCTCCTCCGCTGACAAAGAAACTTTTTGGACTCCGCATCTGCAAAAAAAACATGCGGAGCCCTCTTCCACGGATTCCAAACTCCGCTTTTTGTCCATCTCTGGTCACCATACACGAAACGTTTCTTAAAGTGTACCTGCCAGTCGTGCCTGACGGAGTGCTAAGCTCAAATATGGGAAAAGGAAATTTGCCTAAAAATGCAGCATCGACAAAGCAGTGGCAAGCAGATGCCAAGTGGTTTCACACACTTTTATTGCCACGGAGTAGTTCTTTTAACACAAAAATTATTTATAGGTTTTTTCAACATTAGCAGGTGGCTCATAAGGGCTCAGTGACATCCAACCGCTAAACATATCATCAGCGGCTCGCTCGTTCAACCTGAGCGGTCCGCCCAAAATCCGAACCATTAGCTGCCCGTGCCATCTCTGCTGCCCATGTAAAACCACGTATTTTTATTTTGCCTCATGAGGCAAAAGTACTCCTGAAGCTAATTTGCTGTTAGGTTGAAGGTAAAATAGTTCAAGATGTGCTTTTGCCTCGTGGGGCAAAAGAGACACAGCCTTTTGCATATCCAAAATTTAACAAGGCAGTGTCTATTTTGCCATCAGAGGCAAAAGCACCTACTATAGTTATTTTGCCGTTAGGCAAACCTGATTGGTTGAATTGGTCAAGTGACGAGGAAAATACACTTGGATTAGCATCCTAAACGTAAACGTAAACCCAAAATCTAAACCAAACACCCGAAACCTAAACCTTCACCCTAAATGTAAACCTTAAACCTAAACCCGAAACTTTTTGAAGAAGTAGGCCTGAGCTACATAAAAAAACGATCCCATCAAAAGTGAAATCTCAACCAGCTAAGTCAAAGAAAATGGTGAGAGCAGAACTGACGGCCCACTCGCAGAGCAGACATAGACACTTACCACTCGACTACGTCCACCTTGCTACTGTTGCAACCCCTCCATTGGCGTTACGTTGAATGTGCAATTCACCACGAACGGGATGTGCGCGAAGAACAACACCTATATATATGTGGCGCGAACAAGCAATAATAGAGTGATCTCGTGGGGTGAACTTTATTGTTGCTTGCTGCCACAGTGCAAAGCTTTGCGCACATGCCGCTCGGGGTTTCTGATCGCAACAAAATGGTGCAGGTCTTGCCAGGTATTGTGAAGGTCTTGCCAGGTACAGCCTTTGAAAAAAGAGCGTGCGATCGGTGCGGTTCCTTGTAAAAAAGAGGGGATGTTGTTGCAACCTCTCTGTTGGCGTTGCGTTGAATGTGCGGTTCACCACGAACGGGATGTGAGCGAAGAACAACACCCATATATGTGGAGCGAACAAGCAATAATACAGTGATCGTGGCATGTGAACTCTGTTGTTGCATGCTGCCACATTGCAAATCTTCGAGCACATGCCGCTCGGGCTTGCCGATCGCAACACTACTAGTCATAAGACTCAATGTTATATGTGGACAAAGGTGGGTTCATTTCGAATAGCAAAATATGCAGCAGAGCTTTTGTCGTTGATGGCAAAATATAGCCTACACTACCATTCAACAAATCTGTAAAATGGAATTCCAACTGCATTTTTTGATGCGGTTAGAATAATCACATTAAAACAACATAATGTTTCTCAGTCCGATCCAGTTCTGATCCGCCAATTAAAAAAAAATTGCAGTTCGATCCAGTCTTGTTCCCGCCAAAATTGGCTTCAGTCCTGATCCAGTCCAATCCAGTCCTAATCCGTGTTCATCTCTGCTAGACACAAGCTATCCTACTCCTGTTTGACTCTGGTTAAATACCAGTCAAGCAAACAACCAGTAATATTTTTTCAGCAAACACATAATCTAAATCCAATCCGGCTTCTGCTACAACAAAGAAAACCTCAATCCTGATCCTGTTAGAGGTAGCAGGAGTCCGGATTTAAGATGTCCAGTCCATTTACACTTCTGATATTTCCAGGTCATGCCTTTCGCAAGCGGTAGCTGAGGCAGAGTTGCTAGATTGGAAGTTTTGCGGCCAAATTTCTGAAATTTGCCCGTATTTCTGGTTGGTTGGCCGTGCGATTTTTGGTTCGGCCGTTTGGCTTTTATTCGTCCGTTGTCACGGTTGTTGGGCCGAAAATTTTTTCTCTTGGCCAATTTTGAAAATATGTCTATATTCTAGGGTTAAAACCGTCAATGACAACACATTTATTTCAAAATTCATGTCCCTTGTGTGCACGTTTGGTCTTGCGTAGTGAAAGTAAGGCAGTGTGAGTGTGCGATTGTGGTTACTGCATAGTGCAGGCCAAACTGTTGTGCTTGTGCGTCTAGTTGTTTATGACTATCGCTTGTAACAGACCATGCATAGTGTTGATATGGCTTGTAACAATTGAACAATCCATATTGTTGATATACCTTGTGACCAAACGTGCTCTCGATATTGTTGTCATAATATTGTTCACTGTCTGTGTTACTGTTCGATTTTCACAGTCTTTTTCATGTTACCACTAATTCATTTCCGAATGATCTCGGAATTATGCCATGCCTGTAGTTTTTAACGGTGGGATTTTATGGTGACACACAAATACTTTCTACCTAGCCGTGAATCCTTTCATGCTGCCTATGCAATGCATTCAAATGTTAGCCTATTTGGAATTTTATGCAATCAATGTGTCCACAACCACTGTGTTTTTATGAAGTGCCCATTCCTTCAGAAGTATGGTTCTTGTTTTTGACGTCAGTGTCGGTGCAAATGAAAACGAACTTTGGTTTCAATGCACTGTCTATGCAAAGAAAAAAACCCTTTCTCAGCAAAGAATCAGACACTAAGATGTTACAGAGTGTATGATTTGAATACATTTTGACTTGTTATAGTGAACTGCAAGTTCTGCTTTTGAAGTGTTCGAAGTTTGAGTGATGATGCTAAAGTAACTTTATTTTTCAGGTACTTTTATTTAAGTGTTTTTGAAAAATAAAATCTCTGGCATTTTTCTATCATGCATAAGTGACTAATTCTGAAAATAATATTTATTTGATTGCTTTTTGATTTTCATGCGAATTTCAGTTGTGGAGGCAAATTGTTTAATAAATTTGGCTTTGTCAAGTGAAGAGTTTGGCTTTTTTGGCCATTTTACATGAGTGTTTGGCTTTTTTAGCAAATTTGTTGGCCGTTTTTGGCCTTTTTTACCGAAGGCTTGGCCTTTTTAAAAAATAAATCTGGCAATCCTGCCCGTGAGGTTCTTCACCGAGATATCAAATAATATGCCTAGAACTCATGGATTATAGGGGTTTACGGTTTTGTCTAGGTTTAGAAAAAAAATGAGGTCTGGGACTAAGTCAAATTTTAAATGATTTGAAATGGTTAATCATTCCCAAACTTTCGCTTCTTGTGGACTATCTGACATCTTACCAAAAGGTTTTATTTGTAGGGTTTTCTTTGGTGTAGGAACCCAATGTTGAGGTTTGGGGTGTTGCCCAGCGTAGACGTTGCTTGCGAGGAATGCTGTCGTTGCATGCAGAGATGCTAGTTTCCCCAAACGCTACCAACGAGGCAGTCTAGTCGTTGTATGAGTATTGATCTAACTCCTGACTAAAACTGCCTGACATTTTAAGTTGCCAAGCCGAAGCAAGGCGTTTGGCTCTCACCACTTTGATAGTTCGTTTCACAGATTTCCTGGTGCACAAATCTTTATTTGCAAAAGGCTTCTGATTAGCAGCAGCAGAAAAGCTTTACGATGGCGCTACAGCAGAAACAGCCAACGTGGTCCGTGCTCTAGCGATACACAACTCGACTCTCTGACAGCGTGGTGTCCACGCCGATGGACAAAAACGAATCATGCAATGCGTATCGAGGTCATGCGCGGACACACGAAATCCCTTGACGCGAATGACAAGTTGATACAAACCAGATCTCACGTACGGAATGCA
>Ga0210059_1015401_pt1 | contig 11173 bp, 5 predicted proteins | sample Ectturendosymbi2_FD_188042 | JGI IMG/M metagenome (GOLD analysis project Ga0210059, IMG submission 188042) | Ecteinascidia turbinata endosymbiont from Florida, USA - Sample 2 (SPAdes) (version 2) | ecosystem: Host-associated > Tunicates > Ascidians > Unclassified | place: Key West, Florida... | reverse complement strand
GTTAGAAATGCTAATATGTGCGCTTGCTTCAAAGTTTGAATTATGTATTGACGCCATTCAGTGTGACGACATAGAGGTCGCAAACAAACACGTTCTGTACAAACTTGAAGTTCCACGACATGGTGTTAGTCATTGTGGTAGTAGTAAACAAGGCTGGTTAAGGTTTTCCTACATTTAAGTTTAGACGGTTTTTGCGATTCAAGAACTTATGTTTTCCAAATCGTTATTTTCCGTCGGCCACCTGCAGCTCGTGGTTCAGATGCATCAAATTGACTGGTTTAACATAATGATAAAACCCAGCCTCTTCAGCATCTACCAAATAAAACAAATTCTCTGAGGCATTATCGCTGATAAAAGTTGAAAACCTTGAAAAGGTGTTGCATACGCAGTGTTCAAACTTATGACGAATCTGATTATTTGAAAATAAGGGCGTTGTACCCAATGGTTTTTCTTGCATTTCGTTGACTTACGATGGGCGTCTGCGGTCAATAACTAAATGTGCAGAAGGGCTACAACCAGCAATAAGACATGCGGTTGTCATGGCCAAAAAAATACAAAAGTGAAAGTGCGACTCTAACCAGCTAAGATACATTTGAATAACAACGGCAAGGAGAAACTCGCAGTTGCCACAGAAATGCTCGATGCTGGCATATTTGCTGGAACCGCCTGATAATAATCTGCTTATCGCATTTCATGTGTACTTTCTCGCGCACTCTTAGCGTTTAGACATTTCTCTTCAAGGCATTATCTCTTAACGGCTGTGTTTAGATGTCTGGCAGGGTGACGAGCCTGGGGCTAGGAAAAAATAGCACAGCACTACCTGACAATGTCACGTGCACGGGAGTATAGAAAATAAACTCAAGCTTTTTTACAACTGTTTCGAAAAATTTAAAGTTATTTCCACTGAATTATAATTGCTACGAATCGTACATACTGTATATTTTTTAGTTTCGTTGACAATATATAAAACATATAAAAAGCATGTCCGCTCTCATGTAGCCTGCAGGAACGATTGAAAAAAACATTTTAAGGTCGGTTTCGTGATTGCACTGTTGGTTCAAAGTTGAAACAATATGTATCTCACGTATCCGCGTAATTCAAACGGCTGGAACGGATAACGATGCACAGATCTTAAAATAAACAGGGTTAAACCAATGCAAAATTGTGAAAGCGACCTGGACCTGTTAAAGAACTAGGTCAATGAAGATTCTGATAATAACAAAAAAGCATTGTAATGTGCTCGTAAGGATGGGGGTAATAACAATATTTTGAGGCAGCAATGAATTGTATTTTTTCATAGAGACCACAAAGTGCAAAAAACTGCATAAAAATAATTTATTTTAACCAACTTCATTGTCCTTTGAATTTTTTTTTTGCAATTGCACCCCGCTGATTCAAAATTTCTTGCAAAAATCTTAGTTATGAAGGTGAGCTTAACCGCTTGGCAGTTCTGTGTTGAACTGCTACGCTGCTAAAGAATCATACACAAACTGCGGTTACGAAACGAAAAACAGTATGAGTGAAACACCAAACAAAAATTGCTAAAAAAGTTCGTTCGTGTGAAACCCCCCAACGCTTCAATTATAGCACAAGTTGATTCACAGCCTCGTTGTTTCGCTTTGTCAGGAAATTTTCCGCGGTGGCTTACGTGAACATGATATGCGTGGTTGGTTTTTCACCATGTTGAATCAATGAGAATTCATTTCTGGTTGAAACGTGCGTTTGATGCGGAATGCGGATTATGGAATGCTCACTCCTATGGAATATAATTATGGAATGCTCACTCCTTGCTAATTGGATTGATACTGCGTCACAGTTGACAGAAATTATAAATATTGACCAAAGTAGAACATTAATTTGTTTCCGAGGCCCTTCAAAAGGTAATTGGCACTTATTGTTTCTGATGTTATGCTTGACATCCTTTTCGGCCGCAAACCATTCTACATCGAGCCTCTGGTAGGCCTATCCCCGCAAGCGTAGTTCAGCAGAAAGTCGATTTGGACGAATCGAGAATGAGTTTGGATCCACGGAAGATAAAGTCTTTACTGCAGAATGCTGTTTAGCACATTTGTAGTATTTTCATACAGTGAAGGAATTTCAAACGAAAATGAACATTCATGAATATTTTCTACTTTGTTTCGCAGATGTAATCCTTCCAGTGTAATCAGATAATTTAGTTTTAAGTGAAATAAGGAAAGAAAAGCGATTTGTCAGGGGAGAGTTACTATTTTTCGGAAAGAAGCTTAGGATATGACAAATGCAATCGTCCGTATCGAAGATAAGCGCCATCACGACAGCCATTAAAATATCTCGCATCTCATTCACGCTTCCTAGCAGCATAGCCTGGGAACAAAACTGGAGACCTCGTGTAATCATCTAAGCGTTTTAGACACTCAAGTTGATTCGGTTTTCTGTATATCTCAACCGCACCCGCGAGGCAAACTCGTGATAAAGGACCGCGTGGTTTACTTTTCTCGAAATTTATGGATTCGCTCCATTTGTATTTCTATTTGCAACTGTAGAGGGAATGAAAACAACCACCGGTACTTCTGTCTGCCCGTTGTTGGGCAGAGAATGTCATATCCGGGTTAAGACCGATGAACCAAGGCGAACAATTTAGAGCTTAGATGCAAAGCAAACTTGAGATTGTTTTTCTACAAGCACTTACCCTGAGACGCGTAGTATTTATACAGTTCCACTGGGTTACAATACCACCCTGTTAACCTTGCAAAAGTGCGTGGCGAAATTTTCGCTCAGTATGTTCTATGCAGTTTGCGCAGCTGTCGTTTGAGGTTTCATTTTGAGGGTACACTTGCAATGGAAAATAGTAATTTTACATAAGATTCCCTTTCTAAAAAAAATATTTGCACTAAAAAAAAAATATTTGCACCTTTCTAAAATATTTGCACTAAGCAAAGACCACTGACTTAAAACTCATCCCGGTTCGTGTTTTATTCATCGAAGGAACGTTGTTTGAAAAATAATTTTGTAAACAGGGAAATTAAATCAGAATGTTAGACTTGACATTTGCTAATAGACCATTTTTTCGCTTTGTTGAAAACATCAGATAAAAATCTTTTAGGAATTGAGTCATGTTTCAGAACTTAGATGAAACTGTTTCTCGGTGACCCTCCTCCGCAGTCTTTGAGAATCCTACGATAAACATCTTAGGACGGAAGTTGTTCTGACTTAATTAAAAGTACACCATAAGATACGTTTCCTTGAGTGATATTTTCCCACAACCTACGTAAAAGGTTGCCGAAAAAAAACCGTGGTTTGCCGTGGACATGCAAACTCTTTTCCAGGATTGACACATTTTAAAATGGGAAGTTCTCCAGCGCCGAAAAACAGACACTGCTAAAATTATTTTTCACTACAAAAGGTTCATCTGAGAGCCGCCTAATTTAACATTGTCATTTTTCATTGTCATTTTTCAACAGTAAAAGGTATACAAACGTAAGCATTTAAACCCATGTACCACGGCGTACAAGTTATTTTGCAACATTGGCGGAAGTTGAAAGCTTCCTTACTTCCTGGAAGTAATGTAGCGCATCACGACTTTTCTTACATTCAGTAGGCATGGAAATCGTAGCTACAAAATCAAATTCGTTATTTTCTGTGCACCTATCGCGTCAGTGCTCCGTAACTAGGGGATTTTCACACCACCAGCGAGATCGGACCTTGAATGGTGACTAGATACTGAATCACTCGGATTGTTTATTAAAGTACAGTAACTGTACTCATTTCATTTGGTTGTTTGTAAATTTCAATGTATTCTGCCTGTTTCTTTCTACTTATGTGAATAAGCAATAAAGACGCACCATAATTTTGTCATTTACGCATGAAATCAATACTGCTTCACATTCATTCCAGAAGTGGTGCGATTGAAATGAATGTAAAGCGTGCACAAACAACGAAAAAGTTTACAAATCATTGACCTATACAGCATTATTCAAGCCAAAAGTGGATGATTTTGCAATGATTACATAACTATTGTTCCATCGTTTTTCTCGCGGCTTTTTTTCACCACTGTTCGCAAATACAGCCGCGATGAGTTTAGTAGAAACACAACATGTTGGATTGTGGTATATGGTTTTTTTCTTCTCTTTGTGTCTACGGTGCAGTCGAAGTAAAACACAATTTGAAGCAAACAGCAAGACGCGATTAAGCATACAACTCTGATCTGTACTTCAACTCCATTCTAACGAGGCCGATTGCAATGCTTCGTCGTAATACTCATTCTATCTTTGCACATTTCAGTGTTTGATCGAAACGTTTGACTAAAGTACAGTTGCACCTTTTCCGTGCTGTCTCACGATAAGAAAAAAGTTCTTGCCGTGGATAAAGTTGCGTTCACCCAAATATATTCAAAATTTGAAGTTACAGAAATAGTGTTTTTCTGAAAAGCCTTCCAATCAACAGCTGAGCAATAAGCATGCCGTCGCTGCAATTATATATCTCTTGATGGATTCCGGATGTGACGTAACGCCGGTGACATCCGCTGCTTGTCCATTGCAAACTAGAATGCTTGTTCAATCAGTGAAGGAAGGCTGAAAGAAAAGGAGTCGATGGTGAAACAGTGTGGAATGGTGGTCTTAATGAGGTACATTTTAGGATTTACAACCGCAGCTTACCTGAGGCTGGCTGCCGTTTTTGAGGCGACAAACATGATTAGGATAATCTCAAGTATATGTAGAGTGAGAAGTTACTTTTGATATCATGAAAGCAGGAAGAGTGGACCAAACACATTAACAGAAAGTTTAATGTATTGAAAACTCGTTCGTGCAAGCCGCAATCGGATCGTGTTGCAGGTTATTTGACAGTTGAATAATTAATCAATAAAGTTTTCTTTGGTGTTGCATCAAATGCAAGTTTGGTGTTGTATCGCCTCAAAGTAAAGCTGCAGTGATTTAGTTGCTAAACTTTGAAAACGCTTTGAACGTTTCTTTTGCGGAGATTAAAAACGCGTACAAACTTCCGTGAAGGTTTTTGAAAGGACTGACTTTTCAAAGGAGAAAACATAATGCAGACATAACTATCTTCCTTGATCAAAAGATTGTTTTAATATTGATTTCACGACTTGGCCAAAACGTCAGCTGTTAAAGTATTGTAAAAAACACTGGATTTGCGGATTCGAAAACCTTGCTTGCTAAGGATTTTTTTGTTTGACGTGCCTCTCTGAAGAAAATACTTCAAAGACAAGGACTCTTAGGTACCCCACGTACGTGCGAAAGTTTTCTTTTGCTCTGATGTCTACGCATATGAACTACCGGGAGGTGCGGTCTCGACTTCAGCCAATGAAAAGAATGGATCTTGAAGCAGAACACGTTTGTTTTACGTCACAATCACACCTATCGTACGTTTAGCTGACCTTTTACTACGACGGTTCGCAGCCTCATTTGGAGTAAGCCGCTATTACACCTTCTGGATGTGGTCAAGACTTTCCCTTTTCAGCTTTAGATGTGCAGTCAACTGTGCATTCACTGACTTTTTGGCCAAAGTGAGAGTGGCCTTGAAGCGGCTACTGCTAATAACCAAGTCAGAACGTTCGTTTGTGTATGTATGCCAGTATTTTTCCCTAGCAGCGCAGAGCAACAACTTACCGACAGATCCAATGAATTAATGTGCAGAGGTCCCATTTCCTCCCAAACGATCTGAGTAATTTTGAAAATATGGTCGCTTTTCAAAAACTCTGCGTCTACATCAGATGGTTGGACGTTTCTGTTTTTCTCTTGGATTTCGCTGATTTCAAGTGAATGGCTTCTTTGGCTACCTTCCCCCAAATAGTGGGTCTTGATTCACCATAAACCTGACGTAGGCAAAAATCATTTGTTATTCAAGATGGGAACGTGGTTTACTTTCAGTTTTTTTCAAGAGAAACTGCAAAACGTCTGCTTAAAACTTTTTATGGCTTTTTCAGATGCTGTTGATAACTTTTCATGCCTATGAAAGTGGGTACATCTATTTGACGCATTGCGTCGTTGATAAAATCATCCGCTGATTTCTCCTGTTGTGTTACTTTTTCGCTTCACAGCTATTTTATTCTATGTTCTACGTAAGTTTGTTGGTTTGTTGAAAATTTCAACAACACAATCTTATTTTTTTCTTTGTTTTTGACGCATTTGTCCCAAAATAAAAAGCGCAATGCGGAAATAATGCTCTAATATCAGGAACACTACTACAGGAAACGTTATCCTACTCTTTGGACGGTGTTCTTAATGAATGTAATGTAAATTCAGGTGTAAGAGTTTTCAATATTTGGTTAATACCCAGATTTACTGGCAGCGCTCTGGAATCCTCAGACATAAAAACGGAAATATCAAGGTATGCACGAAAACCTGCTAAACTTGTTAGACCCGCCGCGATCAATCAATGAGTAAAGGGAGTGGTGCAATGTGACGCACAATCAAATCCTGTCGCCTCATCAGCAGCATGCGTCAGGCCGGTGGAACTGCATGATGAAAAGAACTTATGCGCCGTCAATGTTTGCCTCAACGACAACAAACGTAGCCGTACCTAGAAACACTTTACGTTGACCCTGCACAGCTATACATAAAAAGCAAAGTAGAAGTTGCAGATGTTCCACAGTATCAATTATGAAGTAAGCAGGTCACAAGATTAGGAATGCTGGAAACGGTGAGTGAGTTTATTGTTTTTTTGCGACTAAATAATGGTTCACACAGTCAATAGATCATACAGCATTGCGTAGAATTCAGGCTAATGCAGAAGCTAAGCATAATTTAAAAGCAAAGTTCTACACAAGCAATAAATTACCTTTTGAATTACCTTTTCGCGCATCAAAACAAAATGACGTAAGAAAACAGACGTTGGGATATTTCTCTGATGAGCGGGATTGTTTAATTTATCGAGCATAGTTTGGGTCTTCAGACTTAAGGCAGGTCATCAAGTTTATTTCATTTCGTCAATGTCAGGGCCAGGCAAAAGGTCTCGCGGTAGAGCGAGAGTGCTTTTGCAGACAGCTGCAGAAGATATTTTCCGTCAAAATTTTTCCCTGTACAGCACGTTTCATTACCCGCTGAATTATAAGCTACACAAACGGCTCTTACCCACCAGAGGTGAGCCAGTTTAGCTATCGGACTTTTTCGAAAGGTTTGACATGATGTCAATACCTAACAGATCGCATGCGAGACGCGTAGGACCGTCTGTGTCGATAAAAATTATTTATTGTTTATATAGTGTTATTAATAACACAGTATAGACCAGGGGTTCCCAAACTTACTCTGGCCATGTACCCTTTCAGCATTTCGATAGATGAGCATGTACCCCTAAAATTTCTTATGACAAGAAGGCTGAGGAAAATAACAAAAATATGTGTACCAACAAGGATATAATTATATTTCAACAATAATATTCACCATGGGCGTCCACAGGGGGGAAAACGAGCATTTGCCCCCTTGGAAATTCGGACTAAGAATCAAAACTTTCTAGAAAATATGAAGTCAGCATCTTAATTCCGATGAATTTATGTAATTCTTGATTGACAGTTTTTTTGTCGGTATGACACTCACACTGCACAAGAGCCAGAGGGCAGGTTGCGAAACTTGCGACGGACTGTTCTATCGTTGGTCTCTATTGTGTAACAATAACATGGCAACAAATCTTCAAAGATTCAGTTTAAGTAACTGTAGGTGTTTAGCCCGCATGTGACAGTTGAATACAGACATCTGTGGCAGGTAATGCAGCGACGCAGTGACCGCTGATAACCGAAATGCACGTAGTTTTACACTGTGTGAAAAAAAGGTGAATCTGTAGCAATGCTTCCACAAGGAGACTTTGAGTGGGAACCTGGGTTTACTTTTTAAGTTATAGACCAAATTTGTTTTAAATAACCAAAAAAAATCATGTCCATTCGGTTATAAAGCCTGAACAGAAAGGCTAGTGAAGACTGTTGCGGCGAGTTTTAATACGATGGAACAAATGACCGAAATGTCTCAGCGAAAAAATTACAGGTGTGGACAATTTGCCTCGAGTGAATAGCTTAATCAAACTAAGCTTATACAGGCTTCTTTTCACACAGTATGAAACTGCGTGACTTGTTAGAATACGTCTATGCAGGTTTGTGGGAATACATCTTAATCGTTAAGGTTTATTTCTGACTTCTGAGTGAGAATTGAGTGCAAAGATACATTTGCTTGTGGCGACTCTTCATAATTTATCTGCTAAATTTATTTAAGCCTGCATGATATTCTAACTTCAGTGACTTGTCCAATAGTCGTGTCAACATACCGGTCTACTTGTCTGGTTTATGTATGATGACTATGAGCATTCCCCATGAAAAATCAATCAAAGACAAGTAAGGTTATATTTAAAATATGATTGATCGCTTTGGACAAGATCTCAGACGTTTGCAGCTCCTGTTTCTAAATGACGCAAACAAGTCTTGCTAAATCGTAATTTGTGGTTTTGTTAGTCGTAATGGCAATACTTCTGTGAAAAAAGTACCTTGTTTTGAAAATCTGCAGGTAGCCTATGGTGAAAATTATCATAATATACCTGGCTATGGCTGCTAGCGAAGCACATTTTTTGCGACTGTTGCCATAACATGCGGCATTTTCTTTGTGGTGTAGAAAGGGTAAACTTTTTTGTGAACATCCATTTACATTGCATCTTTTGCAACCTAAAATAGGTAAGGAAAATGCCGACGTTGTCCCTGATGGAAAAAAAATTTAGAGTCTCATTGTGTTCACTGATATATGCATAAATAATAGGAAATGAATAATATATAAACATATTTTCCCCTTCGATTGCTAACTTCAAATGTACCCCTTCCGATAGGCAAATGTACCCCGAAGGGTACATCTACCCCAGTTTGGGAACCCCTGGTATGGACAGTGGTACCAACACCTCAGCGGTTTGGTCATGCTTCGTTTCCTTAAGCTCCGATTGGCTGCATGTTAAAGGTGTTTCACTGTCTTGTTTGGAGAAGTGTGACCGGTCAGCGTGGCGGCTCTCACAAAGTAGCCTACTCACGTGGATAGAAAATTCGCCGTTTCGCCGTTTCCTGTGACTGACTGAAAACGTAAAGCAGGCGGTCATCGGAATCGCCATGTCATTCGACAAAAAAAGCAATAATCGGTTGGGCGGCTCACTTCTTGCTTCTGACATGCGTTTGCTGAAGTTTCTATTCATAGATGTCAAAGACGTACAGTATGTTTAAAAGTGGTTGTCGAACTTTGTGAGTGGTAAGCAGGAGCAAGAAGCTATGAAACGTGGTTAACTACAACACTTGCAACACGACTGGTTTTGGTTTGTGGCCCAAAATTTCCTTTTTCCACCTCTAGACAGGAACATTTTGAAACGTTCCATCAGATTTTTAACCGCAGAGAAACTTTGCTCCTTGGTTTCATTCATCGCATTCATTGTCAAAGTGTTTGTCTAGATCCGTATCCACGTTGAAAGGTTTGGTGGGTCAAAATACAGTTGTGGGGGGAAGATTTTTGTTTTTATTATATGTTTAAAACAAAATGTTATGAGAAAAAAATTGGGGGGAATATTGGGAGAAATGCCCCCTAATGACCCCTGTTGATACGAGCCTGTGTTTTTCACCATCCTCTCTTTTTCTCCATCCTCAACTTCTTTGTCACTAATGTCTTTGTCAGTGTCCTGGGACGGTTTTTAATCCTCAACAGTAGTTTTTCATAAAATACCATGCAAGGTTGCACAGTCTAGCGACACTGCTCAATATCGAGTTACTACTACGGCCCACAATAGCCCATGGTGGCCCCTGGTGGCCGACAAACGAGTTTGACAACCATTTTTCGCTCCCGATTCTCTAATAATGGAGTAAAGTCATGAGGAACACCCAAATGTACAAACGCAAGGCGTGCAGGCAGTTGGGGTGTCCTGAGGTTAACTATTCATGCTTGATTGATTTATTGATTGATTGGTTTATTGTTACATATGACTCAGCTAATAAATAAGCAATACAATACGCCATCGCGCAATAAGTATACCAACTGTCAGTCAACGTTAATCAGAGCAAATGAAAATGCAATGGCATAATAGCTGATTAATGCGAACAAAGTGGCATTGCATCATATTGGCACATCCACTGGTTAACACAACATCTTCCGAAAGAAAGGTCATCATCAACATCAAAATCTAAGCGAGTTTCAATTATTTTGTAAGTGTTTTGACCTATCTGCTGTGTGTTTGGGTTGTTCTATGAAATGCGTCAAGCTATGATCGAATATTCTTTCCCACTTCCGTCTTTTCTCGCAATAAGTCACACTTTACCGAGCCTCCTGGACAGTGCTGGCGTAACTCTAGGTGTTTGTGTCAGGTGGAAAACCTAGCTGAAAGGGGCCCATTGCGTACAGCATGGGGCTCACTAACCAACACTCAGAAAAATACCTGAAAACTGATAGCGAATCGGGATGTGGATGGTTATTCTAAAATCCTAAATCAACGGAAAATACCCTGAAAAACGCACAAAAACAACAACCTACTGAAAACCAAAAGAGTACTAAAGCCGAAATATAAGCTAAGTAGAGGCCCTGGTTTTAGATTCAGCTTGCCAGGGGAGGATTCGCCCCTTTGCCCCCCATTAGTTACGCCACTGCTCCTGTAGTTTACTGTCACAATTTGCTCACCCTCCCACTTGAAGGAATCGAAATGCTATGCGTCTGATGCGGCGGGGCGAACTCCGCGCTCCGTGACGTTATTGATAAAAAAGGAAGCACTTCGTGTGCATCAAGACTGAAGGGTACATGGGGGGTGTAAAATAAAGCAGGGTTGCGGTAGCGATTTTGCTACTTGATAGAGCAACATTTCTGATGTGCTGTAAGACAGGGCTTCCCAAACTTTTTTGCGTGCGACCTCTTTCCACATGTCAAAAATGTTCGTGGCCCCTTTATGGTTTTACGCTTAAGCTTAAAAAATTGTCAGAATGTACTGTTACTCAAAACAAAAAAGTAAACAAACAACGACATTTACGAACATCAACAAAACGGGCTATTCAGTGAGATGCGTGGTTCTGCATATTTTTGCACAGTAAGTCGAACCTCGGTTCAATGTTTGCTAGTGCTGATCTCATAGCAGTTTCGATGTCTAATGCTTGCGCGATACTTTGTTTTGATAGATATCAAAGTTGAAAAAGCAGACGCACATAAATACGTTGAAACAAATGGGAGAAGAACACTTATTGCTCAAT
>Ga0210059_1015399_pt1 | contig 11173 bp, 8 predicted proteins | sample Ectturendosymbi2_FD_188042 | JGI IMG/M metagenome (GOLD analysis project Ga0210059, IMG submission 188042) | Ecteinascidia turbinata endosymbiont from Florida, USA - Sample 2 (SPAdes) (version 2) | ecosystem: Host-associated > Tunicates > Ascidians > Unclassified | place: Key West, Florida... | reverse complement strand
AAACCTTTGACGAGGGGGACTATGATTTTTGCGTCACACTGCTCTGACGCAAGTGCGATGGAGTGAACCTGGCCTGTTGCTACTTGTTGCTACATCCAGATCTGCCAGTGTTCTTACCGTTGTGCGTCCGCGCCTTTCGTAAGAGGGTCCCAACATTTTATGCAAAAACACGTTGACAGTCAGCTCTGACGTCATAAGAGCAGTTTTGTTTCAAATGCAAATCATCGAGCGAAGCCAAACAACCTTTTCAAACTGTCAACAAGTCTTTATTTCTATACTGCTGGCGCATCTTAAGACGTCAAGTTGACCGAGATTATTACGATTAACTTTACCCGCCGTTTCACATTTGATGGACGTTGGTCTGCTGTCATTGTTTGCGCGAAATCTTCCATTTTGGTTTGTTATTCGGATTCTTTGTTATTGCGAGTACTTTCAAATAATTCTTATTCCAAACTTCTCTACAAGCGACAAGCAAAGAGTCGAAACCTCAACAAGTGGAACTGCATCATTCAAACGCTCTTTTCCGAAGAGCCATCATTCACACCTACCAGAAAATGTTTCAAAAATTGTGCTCAAGCTCCAAAAACTTGTACAGCCCAACTTCATAACATAACCTTCGCAACAGTTGTGGTATTTGACGTAATATAAACATCAAACCGCATTTTCATGGAGCTCCAGACCGAAATGTTGGACATTTCAAAACACTGTTTTCGCAATGCTTATATCACTGCTCTCTTTTAAAAAAAAGTGCGAACCTGTTTTGTCTTCATTCGGAAGCAGTTTGAACCGGTTCAAGGCGGTGAATACCGACGGGAGCTGACGGGAATGAATCACCACCTGCGAATGAATAAGTCATGAACATTGTCGAGGCCGGTAAGCGGTGGGGGTTCGCGACCTCCAGAGGGGTCGTAAACCATTTTTGGGGGGGTCGCGAGTAGATCTTTTACGTGCACAGCTGTGTTACATTTGATTTATTCGAGTTTTAAATCAGCCTTGGCATTGTTGGCAAGTGTTTATGTAGGGACGATAGTCACGGCACCCCTAATCAGGAACCTGAAAAAATTCACTGCATTCACGTTTGACGCCTAACTAACGCAGTAGATGAATGTAACCTTTGCCAGCGCTATGCAGCGGTCCACATTGCTGGGTTGCGATGTGAAACAACAAAAGCGACATTTCGTCAACGATAAAGCGAACCAACTCTTCTGGTGAAACCGTGTTAAACAAGTAGTTGCGACAGGAACGCATGGAACAATACGATGGATTGTACAGCGCGACAATGTAAGGCTAAGCTCAATCCCGATTGTTGCGGGGGCACATGGGACATGTACGACAAACGCTCCTTGTTTGCTTACCGGGCCCAGGTTCAGAAGGTCACCAACAGTCCGGAGGGCTTCGTGGGAAGAGGCCGAGCTTGAACTGACCAACAGATCAAAGACATCTCTGAGAAACTTTAGGCAGATGAGATTCTTGTCACTGGAAGACTCTGAGTTTTCTGCGGCGAGAAGTACTTTCTTACGTCACAATAACCGTTGTTTGAAATTTAAAAAAACACGCGATTGTTGTCTTTATTGCGTGCGAAGGATTTTCTTGATTTTAACAGTTACAGAATCAAAAAAAAATTAAAAGGTCAGCTCAAGAAGTTTCATCAACAGAACGACTACACCCCAATACTGGGACGAACCTTTCGGATTTGAGGAAATCGGAAAAAAAATCCGCGATCTGACGTCATAGGTTGAAGCAAGCAACGACACGAACGAACATAGTGACGAAATACGCGGGTGGGCGTCGTCTTGATGTACGTCAGTGATGATTCGTGCGAACAACACTGAAACGCAGTGTTTCTTCGTTATAATGGTTGCCATGGTGTTTCGTGAACAACATGAATGTGAAACTCTTTTGCACAATGCAGACGTTTTAACAAAAGTAACGTGAATTACGACAAGTTTCAACAAAAATCTACACTTCATAGTAACTTACAATTTGTAAGCTTTAGCTTAAAAATTACCAAAAAAAGTAGTTCTTACTGAGCGTTGAAAAAAATGTGCGTATTTCACAAATACAAGAACCTTTGCTTGCATTCACACAAAAACAAGACTATGAGCTTCACACAAAAACAAGACTATGAGCTCTTCAGGCCTTGGCCTGCTCATAGTCTTGTTTTTTTGTGCTTCACACAAAAACAAGACTATGAGCTCTTCAGGCCTTGGCCTGCCTTCATTGGCTGTTTGTCAATAAATTCAAAATTCAAATTCAACAAGACTATCTACTCGCCTTTGCGAAATGTAAGCTCGAAAGCTCGTGTAATAGTTTTCACAGTGTTGCCGGTGTCACCAAATTTACATAAAGAAACACAGTGGCCTGTGCTACGAAACAGCTGAGCAGCAATTGTTGACAACACAATGCATTTTTTAAAATATCGCTCAGAAACTTAACTCGGATGAAATTCCGGAAGAGAGAGCTGCGCAAAAGCAAAAGAGCAATGTACTGCTGTTTTTCGTTCCGAGTGCGAGGCTGCACGACATGAAGTCATGGCTACATTTTTTTAGCATGGCCATTCGCAAAAACTGATTGGGTCTAGTTTGCCTTCACTGCACAAAAATTTTTAAACCTCTGATATCGCCCGCACCATTTAGAACATTTTGATTTTCCTCGACACTTACCATTCAAGCAATTTGGGTCTGGCAAGGTTTGCAAACGAATGACGATCAGTCTGTTGATCATCAGGCTCGTTTTCACACCGTTCGATGACGAAGCGAATACCAATCGATACAAAGCTTCAATCCACGCATCAGTCGAAGTATCAGTTGCTTCTTCAAAAACCGGCGCCTGCATATACACAAGCCTTGACTTGTACATTCTCGCAAAATATGAAAACGCTTTTGCTGTGACAACGATTTAAAACTAACAAAAAGATATTTTGGTCTCTACAACTAAAAAAACTCCGCTTTGATCCAACATTGGTGAGGAAAGAAATTGTTTGTGCACTCCCATCCGTGCAAAATGGCCGACGTTTTGATTATTTTAGTGATTTAACACGACAACAATTTACTCTGTCACTCTCTAAATTGCATGTATCTTTGGTAACGCCAAACGTGCGCGTAAGAACAATGGCGAACGTAATAGTTGTAGCAGAAGTAGATAAAAGGACAGCAACAACGAGACAGTTGCAACAGAAACCACAAATTATGAATCACAAAAGTTTTAGTAAATAAAAACTTTTCTAAAAGTGCGAACCTTCCAATCTTCATTTCTCGCGAATATTCGGATTTCTTCGGACAAGAGTAAGACTCTGATTTTTTCAATACTTCCCAAATCCCTGCAAATGAACATTTCTATTTTATGAAATCATGCTCATGAAGTATTTTACTCCAGGAAGAGCGGTTTCGAATTCAAGGAACAATCCAAGGTAACGTACAGCGTTGCAACCTCTCCGGTGGCGTTGCGTTGATTGTGTGATTCACCACGAACGGGATTTGCGTGAAGAATAACACCATTATACATGTAGCGCGAGCAAGCAATAGTAAGAGAGATTGCGAGCATGATCTCTATTGTTGCTTGCTGCCACGGTGCGAAGCTTTGCGCACATGCCACTCGGGATTTCCCATCGCAAGCCAGCCCTGAACTGGACGCAAATCCCTGTCGTTTTCATAGCCGCATGGTCTGAGTTCCACTCAACTCAGCACTACTCAGATTCCTGGTGGGCTTGTTCCGTCGTTAGTAACTTGCGCCAGATAGGGCGACGATCACCGACCTTTGCCTGCTTATGGACCGGGGCTTCAAACCGAAATTCTGATTTCAGGTTTGGAAACGGAAACCAACCTAAGCTGGAATTTTACGCCGTCGTTGAGACAGGTTACTTTTACTCTACTGGTGTGAAGTGTTGTTATGACAGTAATTCTGATCAGTATCAGAGGAAGCGCAGATTCAGACATTTGGCTCATGTGCTTGGCTGATAAGCCAATGGTGCGAAGCTACCATCCGACGGATTATGACGCGAAGCTACCATCCGACGGATTATGACGCGAAGCTACCATCGGACGGATTATGACTGCACGCCTCTACGTCAGAATCCCGCCTGGAAGACGACGATGCACTCGTGTTCCGTCGGCGACGGGCACAGTTAGACGGCCTCTGGACCTCATTGGAGCCGATATCCGACCTTACGCGAGCGTGGCAAGGACCGCTCCCTGGTTGGTGCTTCCTCCTGTTCGAAAGGCGGGGTGCTAAATCATTCGCAAACGACCTAGTTGAAGATCAGATTGTCGCGCCCACTACAGGAGTCTTTTCACTGCGATTTGTTGGGAATGAGCCTCAAAAGCTATCGAGATGTCCGCCTGGAGCGCGCGGGAGCTGAACTATGTCTTTCGCGAATTGTCGAGATCGGTCACGGATAAATAAACCTTAACGTATAAGCATCCCGATGGGTTATGGTTAAATGCTGGACACTACCTACTGAGTGAAGGCCTCAACCAGGGGGTCCAAAATACGCGGCCCATATGTGGCCCGCGAAGGCGTTTTGTGCGGCCCGCGATGTTTTTTGGGTATTTTCAAGTGATTAACAATTATGTGACTTAGTTCATTCACCGGTGTTTAAAAGTGCTCGGCTGGCGAGTGAACAAGTTGTTTTTAAACGAACGTACAAAAGGCTAGAAATGATTTGCTCACAACTCACGATAACTTTCGCAGGAAATAAAATGTAAATAAAGCTGTTTCTACTGAGGTTCAGGCACCGCAGCTGTTTCGTCAGCGTCACGTTGCGGCCCTCGGGTTATTTTGCAAGCCCTCTTTTGGCCCTCGGTGAAATTGGAGAAATGAGGCCTCTGGCTTAAACGAATGTTTTGGACGAGTGTAACACATTTCATCTATTCACGTCGTTGTTCCTGTAACCAGGACATTTCGATACAACGCAGTAACCTTTGACCCAACTGACAAAAAGTTTCAGAATGGCAGCGTCAGTTGTACGTTCACACAGCAAATACGAGAACTGAACAATAACTGTATTTTAGTAATGTCTGCATTAGTGACCGAGCAAAAAGATTCAAAAATCTCGAAAATTACTTACGTTTTGTTCGCACACGTCTCACAGTGACTCAAGAGATCTTTTAGAGTCGAACGGTTTTCTTCATAAAGCACCACAGCGAACGTTCCCAGTAAGCGTGAAACTGCCATTTCGCTTGCACATGATGTCAAATGCGAAGTTTCTGATGTGAAGCAACACACAGCCACCGTCAACACATGCTTTCAAACACTATTTGCGGCAGTTCACACAGTATTCATAGAGGTCAGCTCCGGGCCGGAGTACATACTGTAGATGCTGAGATCACACACTGATGATTACCGGCACCCTCAGTGATTTTTTGAATCGATTTTCTGCTATGACAACGCTATGTTGCTTGACAAGTGGTTCCCATAAAAAATAAACAAATTATCATGAGTTTTTCCAACGAAGCAGACAAAAGATGCAACCCCTGTTTTGTGCAAGGCAACAGCAATGCAGCATTTATTGCAACATTATGTAACTATGTATGTCCACTGCCCGAGACGTGCCTTGTCACAGCGTAATGAGTTCATTGGCCAAGACTTGCGCACAGTGGGTCCAGCAACTGTGAACTGATGAATCAAAATCGTTTAAGAATTCGTGAGACCAGAACTTTTTTTTAAGAACATGTCGTGTGCTTGGTCGAAAATTTTGAAAAAGGGAAAATAAGGTAATTTACACAAGCTACGTCAACCCTTGCGTTTACTTTAACTCTACTACTATTGAATTCAACATGTTGGAAGCGAAGTAGGGGGCGTTGCTTGCCTTTTCTGGGTTTCAGTGGGAATAAATTTGATTCATAACTTCTACATTTCTTCCGACAACAACCAGCAAGTGATAAAAACAGCAACACACAGCTATCCGAACAATAGCTTGTCAGTGACGACTGTTTTACCACATTGATCTTCGTTGGTTTGACAAGAAAAAGAAGTTCAAATCCAAACAGCTGTGTCTTAGAAAATTCGGTTTAATGGGCGTTTGTTTCGTAAGTTACCGAAAGTATTATCCCATCACATTACGATCCAAATTCGATTTATGTCTGTTTCATCAGGGTTTTTTTAAGGAAAATGTTAGGTACCCAATATGAACCTGGAGGTACCCGATTTCTCTGATTCTAGGGACCCTATTTTCCTTGATTCTAGGGACCCGATTTTCAATTCTAGGGACCCGAATCGGGTCCCTAAAACACCATAAAAAAACTTGGTTTCATTTATGTGGCCATTTCAAAGCCACCTGGTCAAATGCGGAAATTGGCATTCATTACGTGAGTGTATTTGATTGACAGATAAGAGAGATTTAACATAAAGCTACCACCTGCATGCGATCTAACAACTTGGTTGGCGCTAACTTCCCTTAAATGATGCGGCAAATTGCGAGAAGGAAGGGGGGGGCGACGGACCACTTGGAAAAAGTCAGTTGCAAAGATGGCTGTGAAACTCGACGAAAATTTTTCCCATTCTTCCCATGATATAAAAAAGTACAAAGCCAACGAAACGCACCTGCCATTAGAAAAACAAACAATTCACAAAAGACCCCTCATAAAAGAAAAAAAACAAATTAGGCTCTCCCCCATAAAAGACAAAGCCAAAAAGAAGATCCCCAAGTAATTTACCCACCTGCGACTTCGCCCGCCCCCTCTCCATATACAACAAAAACAAGAAACCAAACAAAGACCTTGCCGTGAAAAGCATGTGGTAAGTTTATGAGACGGTTCTAAAGTTTTTGTTACTTGTTGCCGTAGGTTTTGCCAAATTAATAAAAACCGAACAGCTGAAAAAGCGAGTCGAGCTGACAACGAGCATCGTAAAACGCTGAGAGCTGACGCCTGGTGTGAACCTATCGTGGAAACATTTTTAACACAAACAGAAACGAACAGCTCGTTACTTGCCCGGGATTCAGACGGCAACTTAACAAACCTAGATTCAATTATTACCTCGTAACAACTGTTCTATCAAAGCGCACGATCTTCTGTCTTTTTCCGAAGCAACTGATTTCTCGTTCCTTCTTTTGAACAACGCTTTTTTGACGTCAACACCTCCCACATCGGCGTCCTGAAAAGCAAAATATCGCGTTGAATCGATTGATGGAGGAAGGTCATCAGGGATGAGTCGGAACACAAATTTCAAGCTCCGGGTCCAACTCTGAAAGTTTTTGGCTCAGGCTCGAAAATGATTTGGTTCACTGCACAGCAAACCAAGGTCTTTCAGTTGACCAAATTGTGATGCAGCCTTTTTCATGACGTTTGAATTTGCACAGCAAAAATTGATCTTTTTACAATGTTTGCAAATATAAATTGAATTCTGCACGATAAACTACAGAAAAAATTTTTACAAAATATTTTGGTGAAACTTAAATTGCCAAGCTTTCTAACCAGAAATCATTAAGGCATGTACAATGTTTTGGGCAGTCAAACAAAATTTCTGCAAATTTGACTCTTTTCAGTATTGCGACACGTTGTCTTTCCACAATGTGTTCTTGCGACACGTTCGCTTTTCCACAAGGTGTTCCTGCAACACGTTTGGCTTCCACAATGTGTTCGTGCAACACGTTTGGCTTTCCACAACGTGTTCTTGCGACACTTTCCGCAAGGTGTTCAAAGATCGATTCGTTTTCACAAGTTCGCCCTACGTTGATCGAAATGCTGTTTCGGAAAATCTTGTGGTTTGTTTCAGTTAGCAGAGCGAAACCAGTTTGACCACTTCCTAGTGTTGACGGTCTGGAAACACTGAGTCGATGCAATCTACTTCTTGGATACATTCCACTTTAAAATACACGAGAAACACATTTAAATGATTAGACACCGCTTTACTTCGATTGATTGCTTAAAATCAGTTTCCTTTTGATATCAACAAACTTTACACTGCGCATTTGAACGTGCGACCACGTTTATATGCGTCACAATGAACAAACGTCATCGCAAAAGCACCTCCGAGTAGAAAAGGTCGACGTTTCTTGTTATAATCTTCGCAGACCGAAGAAGTTGGACAGCGCTAAATTTCAAGGTAGACGTCGCTATCAGCAGGCCACGACCTCTGACCTCAACGTCATCGCTGTGGGTCAACGGCGAAATCTGCCAGCAGAACACAAAACGTCAACAAAGGCATGAACAGACAGGCGTGCAGTCATGTAAGTCGGATAGCAGTGGTTGCTCTTGACGATGAGACAGCACGGCCTGACCCTTCTGGATATTGAGACAATCGAATGGCTGCTCAACACCTGCCCCGAGATCTAGTGCGGCCAAGCAGTGGTTTGAACAACTAGCTCGAAAGATAAAGATGTAAGTCGGAAGAATTTTTATTCAGGGGGGGGGCAATTTTGCCAAGACGGAAACTGAGAGAAAAACAATTTTATGCTAAAACTTTTAGCAAAACATCAAATTTTAAAATCCACGGGGATAAGCCACCCCTTTCCGAAGCCCATGCATGCAGCCGATTTGATATGCACGATGACCTCACCAACTCTATGACGCCGGCATCGCTTTCGTAGCAGCACGTGACCAGTGATGCGATGACGCGTTTTGCTTTCAACTTCACAGCTGGTCCTGACCTGAAACGAAGGTTACAACAGGTCACTGACCTGACCTGAAACGAAGTTACATCAGGTCACTGGCGCCGAAGACAGGAGGTTCGAGTCAGGGACAACCTTCTTCAGGCAGCTTACTTCAGGCAATGCTTCGAGATGATCGCCACCAGTCGCGTGCAGGGGAGGAATGGGAATACTCGTTCGGCGACGCTCTTTTCAGCTGGAAAAAGACATACTTAGCATTGACTCCTCAGGATTCGAAAACAGTCTACTCGCAGTCACAGACCCACCACACTGTGCTTGCTTCAGGCCCGTATCCAGGGGGGAAACCGGTCCATTGTCCCCATCCTTGAAATTTTAAATTGCATGTTTAGTTGTTACGTGCAACGAGTTACAGCCATTTTGCCCCCTCACGAAAATAGTACAAGTTACAATCATTTTGCCCCCCCCGAAATATCAGGTGGTTGCGTGTCTGACATCCACTGTGTGTTTACGAAACGTCAAAACAATACACTTCATACAACAAAACACAACCGTTGCGTCAAAAAAATACAAAGTTTTGCGAAAAGGCACAGAACAGCATGACGTCATCAGGGCAAATATTGAGGAGGGAAACAATGTTGTGTCATCCATAATGAAGGTTCTAATTGATTATCACAATTTTTGAAAGCACTTTCGCATTTTTTCCAGGACAACTTTGCTCGTCTATCGAAATATAATAAGCTGCAAAATCGTTTATTGTTGTTCTCTCATGACTTTCGCAATCACCAAACCGCAAAGCCATGAATGCACCAGTTGGTTACCGAGTAAAAGGTCCAAGGCGTTGACGCAGACATCAACAAAGACACGTTGGTGTTCTTCAGTTTTGTCCAACTTCAAGACAAGAACTGAAGCGAGAATCAACAACGGAGCGATCGATTCTCGGGGATGTTTGCAAAAGCGACTAAAAACTTCGGCAAACCTCAGACTTTTTCCAAAGTCTTTCCTGACCTGGAACAAAAGACAACACTTTACGTTCAGCTATTAAGTCGTACATGGTGGCGCGAAACCTTTCGCAACACACGACATGGAACTTTTCCCCAAGACAAAAATCTTAAAGGCGATTTACAGTTTGGTCAAGACTTAGTACAGCTCCAGTGACCAATTGAGACAGTGGGCAGGTTTTTTTTAAGGAAAATATTAGACCCAAATCGGGTCTCTAGAACAACTTAAAAACCCTGATAATACACAGTTCCAGCAATGAATTGGAACAATGTGAACATACTGCTACAAAACGAAGTAGCAAATCGAAAGGTTTCATGTTCAAGCCATGGCCAGCGTATCAGAATCAGAAAAAAAGCACAACACGGTTTCAGCACGCTGGGACACGGTTCCAACACGGTTTCAGCACGCTGTGACTCGCTGCCGTCCATTTACGGAACGAATGAAATAAGTCAAAAGTTTCAAAACGTAAAAATGTATCAGAACGGGAAAACTTACCACATGTTTTTGATGTGCGATCAATTTTTTCCATAAATTCTGAAGCTCTTCTGATGTCCCGACATTTTTTAGTATTTTCATGACGATCTTTTTCTCTTTCGATTCTTATGATGATGATAGGCATTATATATGCGAAGAAATTAAATAAATAAAAGTTATCTACACGTTCGAAATAAACTCTGCACAGAACATGGGTTGCGTCAATCAAGAAAGCAAATCGTCGAACCGCAGTTTGAACCAAAACAGCTTTCGTCTGCAAATCATTGCCTATTTTTAAATCACATTATCAACCATACTTCCAAATTTTCGCAAAACATCTAATAATCGTACATGGCGTAACGAAATACTAACCCTTGCGATTCTTCCCGTTTCGAGCCTATTTGGAATGTCGCTATTATCACAAAAACAGATCTTTACCTCAAAACTAAACAGCGATAAGTAGAACCACGATTCCAAACCACAATTATTACGAAAACCAACCATCTCTCTCACCAGTCATGTTTTCCACGTAGTATGACGTCAACTGTTTCGCAAACGCTTTGTGGAATGGAAGTGACGTGAAACAGGTCATCAAAACGTCATCGAGAGCATGGGGGTCCACTTCATCATTTGCGGCATTCTGTCTCGAGATACACGTGGCAGTTTATAAGGCGAAAAAATTTATCTGAAAACATTTCACGCCTTAACACTTACCGTCACGAAGGCAACGGTCAATTCCGCCAGTTCTTCATGTGCGTCGCAATGTGCGACAAAGACGTGAAGATTCTTCATCAGCAAGTTGAGCACAACACGGCTGGAGCTGTCTGCGGATAAGGTAGCGACTTTAGACTAGCTACCAGTTGTACAGGAAAGTACACCTCTTTCTAGGTTGGATTTCGGGGCGCAGCTTCCGGCGAGCGGTCCCCCCACATTTTCGAGGCTTCGTGAACTGCGTCGCCCATCGTTTGCGGGCTGCGAACGTTCGGCCTCGCCCACGCCTGGTGGCCGAGCAGCGGAGGTGGTCACGGATCCGGAGCCGACTCCAACCGGAGTCTACGGTTTTTGCCGGAACCCGACTCAGAAGTACAATAATAAACGGGGCCCGGAGTGGAATTATCAGTTCTCACGTGAGCCCGATAATAACTTTTATTA
>Ga0210059_1015397_pt1 | contig 11174 bp, 12 predicted proteins | sample Ectturendosymbi2_FD_188042 | JGI IMG/M metagenome (GOLD analysis project Ga0210059, IMG submission 188042) | Ecteinascidia turbinata endosymbiont from Florida, USA - Sample 2 (SPAdes) (version 2) | ecosystem: Host-associated > Tunicates > Ascidians > Unclassified | place: Key West, Florida... | reverse complement strand
TTTAATAGAACCAAGAAGACTTTCCGCATCCGTAGAGGGTTTGAACACCTCTCTAGCTGCTGCAGCTGGCGAGTTATAACAAAAAAACCTCGAGCCAATTAATTGGCTCCGGTGGTCGTTAAAGGGAACTGAACATCACCAGTTATTTCGGTTATTGCAGTGTCAGCGGCGTTTGCCTTCCAAAGTTTTACCGTACTGCCGATGACATGTTGCACTTTAACATGATGTCCGCTGCAATTATCTGCTTTAACTTTTTTGCTTTGATTTTTATCGCCGCTTCATACGCGTCGACGTACATAAAATCCACATATTCTCTTCCCACAGAAGAAGTTTCTGACAGAGTGAGAAATATGCAGAAAAATTACTATTTTGAGTTTGACAGATGTTGCTTGCTGGTTGCCTATTTGTGTGATGTCCTTTCTCAGAATGAGATCCATTGTCATCCCGTCAATACTTTACGCGGTTTCAGCCATAATTCTCTTGCCCATCAACAACTCTCTGATTTCAGAAATATACGCTGACGTCATTGCAAAAGATCGTTTACTTTCTTCTTCAAGTATTCATTAGTGTGGGAAATGCTCACGAAATTCGCAGTAATGCTTGTTGACATTTTTTCACATGCGGAAGAAGCCTGCAGCTCCTAGGAACTCAACGGATGGCTGAAATTGCTGCCAGCAGGTGCTTGGCAGTTTTTGATATGAACGAAAAGCTACTGTATTCATAGCGGATTTTGTTTGCTGCTGCCCACATCTCGTTTTGATTTAATGACAAATTCTCGATTTTTTAAACATTTGAAATTAAGGACTTAACTATATTTCCGCCTTGTAACAAGACGTTTGTCGCTCAAATGTGTGTGGTGCAGTTTTGCATGTCTAAATTGTTGTTTCACAAAAAACATTGTGATATCATAGTGACTCCGACAACATTAAGTAAATAATCTGTTTAGCACCTTAAAATTTTATGTCAATTAGTTTCAGTTATTGTTTCTGTGTCAACAACTTGTTGCAAATTATCTATTTCACGTGTCCTGAAAGGCTTCCTCAAATGTAAAAATGTAACAAATTGAAATGAGATTGAAAAAAGAAACCTTCATTCTTTGATTCATGCATTTTGCATTGCATTGTTTCGTGCGTTCGTGAAAATTTCGTGACCAAACAAGAAACATTTAAAACATGAAATCGTGTTTGAGAGCCATTTTTTTAGCAGTGGAAAAGAGAAATATCTTGCGATCACATGGTCTAACTGCACTTTTGTTTTTTCCTAATGTGCGTCAAACTTACAAAGATTGATACAGGATTGGTCCCCTTTGAAAGCAAGGTACTTTGCACATTGAAGTTGCAAAGGGACGCCCGAGGCAAGTGCCTCGCTTGCCTTCTCTTTAAACACACCACTGTATATAACCCTGGCAATGATCTTATATCAGAATATGAAACCGATTGAACACGTTCTGCTTCATCCGATATGCGTGCTTTCTCACCTGATGTGCGCATGTAAACAATGTAATGTACGGTTATCTTTTTGTACACACTGAAGTTGCTGATGTGTTTATTACTTCAAAAACACAGATTTCACGCGATTTTTCATGATTAAAGCGAGACACACACGTCGACTAAGAAATCAGATCTGGGTGGAAAAAATCAGTGGAAGCCCTGGTGACATGCGACAAAACGCCTACTACCACAACTTGAAGTGAACATTTGAAGATTTATTGCCGTGTTATTGTTACACAATAAAGACCGCGAGTACAACAACCCGCTAGCAAGTTTCGCAACCTGCCTCTGCAGGCAAAGGACTGAACTGCGTATTAGCATTGAACGTGTCGAGGGCCTCGCGGTCATGACTTTACTCCAGGCCCGTAACAATGGAGGACGCAGGGAGTCGAAGCCCTTCTCAATTTTTTTCGCCCTCCCGGGAAAAATGCGTTGGACATAGTTCAAAAATAACCCAAGTACACTTGTCAATACAGACACATTAAGGCCGTGAAGCGGCGAAAAGACACTTCGGTCATCCCGTCTGCCACCACCCAACCACGTGTTTTCAAAGACCCTAAACGAACGCTCGCACTAGCCCTGCGCTAACCAGCAGAAGCGAAAGCAAAGAGCACAACATTGTTTTAACCTTACTCAATCATACTTGTACAATCCAAATAATGACCACGACCAAGAAATAATGGATACGATCCACATGCAAGATAAGTTTCAAGTAAACGTTGCTCTGTAACATCACTAAACTATAAATCCCTGGAATGCAGGCGTCGTCTGTTTATATAGTGGCGAATTAAATGATTGGCATATTTTTTTTAAACAGCAGTAAAGGTTTTGATTTGATATCCGGTGGAACTTTTTGCCAGATCTTTGGGCCCCAATAAACTATTGCTTTTTTCCGGGATTCCGTTCTAATTTTCGGTAATATGTAGTTGACTTTGTTGGAGAGTCTGGTGTTAAAACTGTGTGTCCAATTTACTCGTTCAAAATTTTTTGAAATATAGTCTGGCAAGTACTCATTGTTTTCTATGTTTTGCATGACTTTAGCGATTTCCAATTTGAAAAGATCGTTTAGCGTCAGCAGGTTTAATTTGTGGAACAACGGCATTGAAGAAGCTTTATTTTGACTAAACGTCATAATACGTACCTTACGCTTCTGAAGTTTGATTGAAAGATCTAAGACAGACTTAGCAGCACATCCCTAGCTGGTTATACAATATTGAATATGCGGATAAAGTTAAAGGCCACAAAGGTGGCGGCAAGTAAATCAGTCACAGTTTATTGACGGGGAAACTAGTTTCGCGTTTTCCAACGCATCATCAGTCCTGTAAATGTAAGACAAATCTTACAGGCGAAATGTTGACACTTGAAAACAAGTAAAGAAAAACACACGAACTGTGGCTAGTTACAACGACATTTAATGTCGTAGACATAATCGAACCAAACGACATTTAATGTTTCAGTAGACATAATCGAACCAAGCGTTTCTCCGTGGCGTGCCCAATTGGTTATAGCTCAAAGTGAAAACCGTAAGAAGCGTCTATGTGTGGACTACAGCCAGACGGTAAACAAATTCACTCACCTGAACGCTTATCAGCTTCAATGCATGCAGGATATTGTAAGCAATGTGGCAAATTATAAGTGGTACTCCAGCTTAGATCTTCCATCCACGCAATACGTCACCGAGCGTTGACGACACTGTACTTGTTGAGCCTGCTGCCCAATCACCACCACCTGGTACCAGCGCCAATGCATTACGGCGATCGACACGTCATAGGTGACTAGTCGACCGCTATGGACTTGTTCTCTATCAATGACGTGATCACGTAGAACACTCGTAACGTTAATGCATATGTTGTCCGTTGTTTGTTTGTTCATGTTTATGAACCTTTGTTCTCAACTGAGCGGGGTAGAATGTTGTGTGATAACTTCCTAGTGATGGGCTGATAAGTGCTTGCGCCGAATTCTATTCGTGGAAAGCTTACTTCTGCGTGTGCATTGATTACCCTTCGAGGAATCTTGAGCGATTGGTGCCCTTGCGTGATTTGGTTCTCAATTCTGATCGTGGTGGTTCTTCAGGACAGTCGTGATCTGTACTACCTATAGTGTTCATCATCACGGACAGTCTCAGTGCATTACAGGCCATAAATAGCAGGTGCTGGACCTCCCACATCTTCGTTACCAAGATTGTCCGTTTGTCTTCAACTCTTGTCAAGGCTGGACGCGAAATAGCGTTCATGAGGGTTCCAGGCCATCGTGGTGTACCTGGAAATGAAATATCAGATTCCTTGTCCAGGTTGGCTACATCCAATAACCGACACCAGGACGTCTGCCAAATAAGACTCAAAACCGTGAACAACTGCGTGAGCTATGCAGACATATGTCAGCATCTGCGCGACCACTTTGATAACGTTTGGAAAACCCAGTATCAATGTGACCCGAATGGAACTTCGTACAAGGCCGTATTTCCCCGACGACGGAAAGAAGACTTGCGCCTAGTCCAAACAGGCACAGCTGCTTTGTTCCGGTTGAGAACAGGCCACTGCAGGCTGCACCTCCATTTTTTCGATTGGGTTATGTGATGCCTGTCACACACCAGAAACTGTTGCACATTTTTCTAATGGTTTGTCCTCAATACCACGCACAACGCGCAATCCTGCTGGTGAAACTGCGCAAGATCAGCGTCACTGCGAATACTGTAAACATCCTCCGCAACCCAGGACCATCGTGTCATGTTCAACACTTTGTCGACGCGACAAATCGAACACTCTGAACAGATTAACCAGCAGAAAGACGTGGCGCTAAAGGACCGGTGATGTCTAAGCGCAGACCTCCCCCCCCAAAATAATAATAATAATCGTGATCTGTACTTTCGAAGTGCACGTTACGTTTTAGCTGAATAAAGCCCAACTTGAGGTTATGCAGATCTCTTTTCATATCACAAACATAGTCTTATTTGGTCAAATGTATTACACCAGCATAGATGAGGTGTCACGAAATGATAAATGTCAGTGTAGTGCATCTACATGTTCGCGAGCTGCATGTGACCCGCAACAGTGTTTTCACTGGCCCGCGGAACCATTCAGGAAAAATATTCCAATATGAAATTTGTTGAAAAGCGTGTGAGGTTACTGTGTACTTGCACAGCAACAATGAATAATACCTTTTCTGTATAACATTTTGTTTTGTTCATTTATTTTACGATCAAATCATAAGGTACGTCGTGTCGCTTACCTTCCGCTGTGGCACCTGTCTGGATAACCTTTGTGTTTCTCGGTGCCCGGCGTTCGTTGCCTGAAAAAGTACAATAGGTGAAACGAACTCAGTACCGCCAAACGAACCTGTCTATCTATCCACTAAACGCGGCCTTCTCAAAGTGGCTCTCAAGCCAAATTAATTGTCCATCCCTGACAATAGGTGAATTTAATTAGAACAACAATACTTAAGTCACTGCTGTTACTTTGATATTGTTGCTGCATGATGGGTACAAGCTTGGATCATTGCAAGAAGATGGAAGTACCAGGCAGGAGATTCCTCAAACAGATGGCTGTAAAGCTGGAGATTGTTTTGTTGTTTAATTAGAACAAGCATAACATTTAATAAAAATGTATAATACTAAGGCTGTTAGAGACGATAGAGATTCTGGAAATTAGTCAGCAAATATAGATTTCCCCAATTTGAGGTTTTCGCGATGAAAATGAACTCGATGTTTGGAAGCACATAGGCGTGTGAAGTCCATTTTCTACCATGAAGCAACTCGCATCTAAAAACACAAATCGAATGGCAGACGCAACATTGGATGATAGTCTCCGACTTGCTAACACTAACATTGGTAATGATCAAAGAACGATAGTGTCAGAGAAGCCTCGACCAAAGGCATCCCACTGATAGGGATTTGCAATAAGTTGCTATATGCGTTTGTGTAATAATTCCAGTGGCGCACTCACTTATCTTCCCCTATGTAACGTTTAAATTTTGTGAATCTTTTGTTTCATACATAATGTCACTGGAAGTGGCCCGCGAGTTGTCACGTTGTTGTAAAAGGGCCCGTACCTCAAAAAGTAGTTGAACCACGGTGGTGTATGTGACGGATTGTGGGACATGTGCAAAAACTTTGAGTGTACCAGATTTACACACAAACGAGGTTCGGCATCTGAAGGATTTTTTTCAGGGAGGCAATAGTGTACTTTTTCAGGTGGTCAGGGTCGGCCAAGTTCTTGTGCAGCATTATAAAACAAGTCAACTGTTGCTTTTGTGAGATAACCTGTTATCATATTTTTTCGTTTGTTGATGTTATGTTGCTAAACTATTATATTTTATATTTCATGGCTGATTATATCAGGAAGTGTTGCTAATTTCATTTAGCACATGACCAGTACGCCTGTCGTACCCCACGGTAGAGATCTGGCCAGAGGAGGGAGTAAGTGTGCTAACTCATGGATTTATTTGATGTTATGGACATATCCGTCGAACGAACATGGAAGGTCTCATCTGCAGAGGTGAAGCTGAGGAGCATCCCCCAGACACCCTGGCTTGGCATTGCCCTTTTCGGGCCTCGCGCTTTCACCGCGTTCACATCACTCATGATTTTTATAATCTTAACTTGATGGCCATCCTCAAATTTCTGCACACGCCAATGAGTGGACCCCCGCAAAAGTTCTTCCAATCGAAACCCGCACGTGATTTGTATGGCCTTGTCAGCACCAAACATTTTAGCTTTGGTCAGGTACATATCAAGCACGAACAGGCACATGCTCTTTTGCCTGATTCCCACGTAACAATTGGTATAATTCGGTAAACACAGCCAACGGAACCATGAGTATGACGACACTATAGTCTCCACCGAGCTTAACTAGCGGATCATGCTGATATTCATGGAAATCCCGTTAGAAAACCTTGACGTTATCAAGACGAAATATGATGAAGTGAATAAAACCAGATTTCATGAATAGACTTAAATTGTTGACAAATATTTATCGAACTGATCTTATACCAGCAAATGGCTCAATGCCTACCACAGTTAGCTGGAGACCCTTGGATCTTGTGGCCCTAGGCTTAAGCTTACTCAGCCTATAGGTAAATCCGGCCCTGGATTCTCTCCACACAGAATAGAGCAAATAGTTTGAAGGCAATTCTCCGTCAGTCAACATGCTGCTATCTTCGAAGAAATGCAGAGATGAGACAAAAGATCAGTACCTTTGTTCAAGGTGTATTTTCAATGACTGACCAACCGCAGTCCATCGTATCGAACTGCTTTGAAACATTATGACACAGATACGATTTCGGAAATCAAAAGCTGGCGCCCAAAGAAGACCGATATATTACATGGGGTCGACATATGATATCAAATACCATCGTCAACTCCATTTAAACACACCTTTCTTTTATTTTCATTAGGGCAGTGCAGTCCCGTCGCCACGGAGGCTCTGGTGGATTTAGTCCCCCCAAAGAAAACTCCAAACCCCCAAATTGAGACATGAAACACCATAAATCAATGGAGTTTTTGTCATTTCCGAATCACAAGACCCCCCCGCACACAGGCAAAGACACCCTCCTGAAAAATGTCTGTCGACGGTGCGGAACAGTGATGTTACATATCCTGTGTAAGGGCATCTGGGTTTGACTTAAAGAAAAGCATCTAGCAACGCCCGAAAACGCATTTGTGTTGCTCGGCACAAATAAAGGTTTTCATGAAATGAATGATGCATATCCAATCGATTGAAAATAAAGACATGAGGAAGCATGATGAATAACAATGTAATAATGCCCTTGAAATTACACTGTTCAACCTAAAACGATTTTCATCAACATGACAAAAAAATCCCGCATGTAATAACATTGACGTAGATTTGTGTTAAAGCGCACAAAATAAGCTTATTTGTTCATTTTGATTTTCTTGCAGAGGCAAGCAACACGCTCACTGGGATTTTTGGATGCTTAGAAAAAACGATATATTAAAAAATAGGTTGCGGAACCAAACATACTTCCGGACGTGTAGACTAACACGTGATGAGCGTGCGGTGATGACAAACATGATTTCAGACTTGCGTTCTTTGTTTCATGCGGTTGCTGTTGATGTTACGAATTTCAAACATTATTAAACAGGTGACAGTAACCCATCTTGCAAGAAAAATTTGCTTTGAGAAAAATTTCAGCAATATATTCGAGGTCAGCTCAACACGATGAGGAAGTAGCCTGAGACCAACTGAAAGGGCAACGATTTCGGTTTTCAGCAGAGCTACAAGTGCATGGAAGATTATTTCCACCAGGGCGAAGTGTTTGAATCTATGAGTAAATTCCTTTATAATAGGAACCTGAGTTCACGTAACACTACGCATCTTCAGTCACACAATCTTATTCAATCATAATCTGATTTCTAATCTGTTTTCGTATTTAACTGATATTCGGATTCTGTATGAATAAGATGGCAGGACTGAATGTGCGTATTATGGCGTGAAATCGATTTCCTCTCACAAACAAATTTGCTGTTTGATTCAAACCTTAATGTTTGTGGAGACTAGTTACTTGAATTCAGATATGTGCAAGTTTGAATCATCGCAAAGAGATAAAAGCAGAACTCCGATGGTTAATTGCTCTAAAGCTTATAGCAACCTAGAGCTTTTGACGATAAACCATTTTCAAGTTCGTTTTCACTAGTGGCAAATATTAATTCATGAAGACTGCAACATCCACTGGAATAGGACGTATGGGAGCTAAGAACAGCCAGAATGAGTTCAACAGCATAAACAGTTTGTTAAAGATACTAAACGTTTTCAAAACTTTGCCATATTTGGTAAAGTTTAATGCTATTTTTAATGTTTTGTGATACAATTGCAAGATTATTGCTTTAATGGTCGATATTTGTTGCATTTAGCTTTGACGTGTTCTTGGCAAATTGCTGTCTAAAATAATCTTGTTACGCAAATATTTTGATTGATCATTGTTTTATTTAAACTAAGCAAAGTGTTTAATTTTCCAAAACATTTTATCCTTCAAACCTCTGGCAACGTCGTATGCGTTATATCAGCCTATTAACCGATGATAGAGTAAAAACAACACTAAAAATATCTTTTCATTCCTGTATGTGCATTGTTTTGGTTTTAGACACTGCTGCATAAAGCACAGTAGAAAAAGATGATATGGTCTTGCAGAAACACCGTTTTCGTTTGCCTACTCATGTGGATGCATCGATGTAAGTCTTTTCAACATCATGTTTGGAATTTATGGCATGCTAGTTAAATTGAAACAGAAAATATGTAAATCATAAATCAGTGAAATCATTCCAAGATTGAAATTTTTATTAATTCATTGATTTACAAATTTTCAAATGAAAGCAAATTTTCAGTTAATAACATTGATAGCATTGACGACGATGAAGTCAAAAGAAATAACAAACTTTCCGCCAAATATTAAGCCAAAGGAGGATTAAAAAAGAAATCTTGCCGATCGGAGGACGGATTTTTCAAATGCAACAATGGGTTTTGCATTCCTCGTGACTGGGTGCGAGATTTAGAATCAGATTGTACCTATTACAAAGGGTTCGATGAAAGATCAAGTGAGTTGAAAAATGAGAATACAGCGAAAATATCCACTCTTTATTGCTAGTTCGGCTTTTTAAAATTCGAAAACCTATCACCTCAGATAACGACGTTGCTGGCCTGTGAGCTTATGTACTGTAAAAAATAATGTAAACGGATCGGCGTCACGAAGATTTAAATCCTGTCAAACGTTTACATACGTATGATTGAGTTATGCACACAATTAGTGCAAAAACTGTTGCGAAGCTGATTTTAATATTCATAACCAGAAAAGATGCAGTAGGTTGTGTTGAACATTTCGTATCTCCAGCTGTAACAATGATTTTCTGTACTGTTGCATAACCAAATCATTCATCTTTTATCTTGTGGAGTCAATACTTCAGTGTCATGTATAAATCTCAAAGTGCAAGACAGAAATCACAATACTTCCTTGGCAGCTGAGATTTGATGAAACGTAACACAAGACAACGATGTTTATATTTTTGTATTTTTTGAAAAAAACAATGGTGCATTTTTTCATTTACATGTATCTTGTATTTTATGCAACGTTACTGTGGTTTGCAACAGGGCCACTAAAATGCAACGATGACGAGTTTCGATGTCGATTCACGGAACGATGTTTACCGAGACACTTGATGAACACCAAGTATGATATTCACAATAACCGGTTTAAATTTGGATGCAGAAGAAACGAGTCGATCATTCTTCCTTGTCGGAAAGAAACAGGTGCGTATGTCCCTTGGCCTTTCTTAATGCAAGAGCGAACTCAATAAGATCTATTTCAACCAGGCTTGCACAACTTCAACAGCTCGAAGGGCCACATTGATCCAAAAGTTTGCCGCATGTCACAAGCGTCAGAAATAGTGTTCCAAATGGGAGCAACAGCAGGTTTTTCAATGGGTGCGGCCAAAAGGATTTTTTTCACAGTGGAACCAAAAGTTTTGAAATTCATTTCAACAACTCCGAAACTCAGAGAAAGTCAAAAAATATCTTTTTACCAGAAGGTTAACAGCAAAATATTAAATATTAACACCAAGGGGGCCATGCCCCTTACCTCCCTTTCCTGTGTTCATGCCACGGGCAACAGAGGTAAATTTCAGTACGTTGAAAATATTTTTTTCTATTTTGGAACAAATTGTGGAAAGCAAAACAACTACATTATGCAAAACAAGGATTTTTCAGAGAAATATAATTTTTTGTCCTAACAAAAAAATGAGCTGGCATCAAGCTCGCACTGCATAATGTGTAAACCTATTTTGATAACAACATTCCGTTGGTTGCTTTTTTCACTATGGAATTCGCTGCAAAATATAAAAGAAAGAAATTAAATGGTTGGTTTTCCGGCATTGCGAATCCTGCGCTACATCTCATTAGAAGGTGGATGTCTTCCTAACATAAAATTGCATTCCTGTCTTTCAGAGTTTCAATGTCTCAAAAGCAAGCTGTGCATTCCACGCTGGCTTGTTATGAACAACAAAATAGACTGCAACACAGAGCTCGTCCAGGATAATAGTGACGAAACAAACCGATTGTCATCATGTAAGACAACTGAGTTTACTTGTCATAGCAATTACCCGTTGGACAATTCAACACTCGATGCATTCCTCGAGAATGGGTCGCAGATGGAGATGAAGACTGCGCCGATGGAATGGATGAAAAAGTCAAATTCAACCAATGTATTGATGATACTGAGTTTCACTGTGTCATTGATGGGCGTTGCATTCCAAGACACAGAGTACTGGATGGTGTCAATGATTGTTCTGATGGTTCTGATGAAATAAAAACAATACCATGCATTCCACACAAAGAGTTTCGTTGTGCTGCTAATGGACGTTGCATTCCACGTTCTTGGAGAGGAAATAACATGATTAACTGTGTTAACGGAAGTGACGAGTTACCAATGCCACTTAACGAAACTTGTGTTGATGGGGAGTTTAGATGTAAAAACAACAAACGCTGCATTCCGACATATTTGCTCTGTGATGGAATGGACCATTGTAGTGATTGCAGTGACGAAATAGAAAACTGCATGGAACCGAAGATGTTTCGTTGTCCAAACGACCCAACCGGTAAATGCATCCATCGTTCTTATTCCTGTGATGATTTTATGGATTGTCCAAACAACGGCGACGACGTGACAAGTGTCCCTGGA
>Ga0210059_1015395_pt1 | contig 11175 bp, 8 predicted proteins | sample Ectturendosymbi2_FD_188042 | JGI IMG/M metagenome (GOLD analysis project Ga0210059, IMG submission 188042) | Ecteinascidia turbinata endosymbiont from Florida, USA - Sample 2 (SPAdes) (version 2) | ecosystem: Host-associated > Tunicates > Ascidians > Unclassified | place: Key West, Florida... | reverse complement strand
TCATGAATCTCGTTGTTTTTGAAGCGGAGAGATAAGCTGAGCTCCTCAACGTGACCATTACCAGATGTCAGGTCATCTGAAACAAAAGTACCTCACGTTATCAACAACGTTTACAGCTTCATTTTAAATTTGCTATGCAAACAAGGTGATTGTCTTTTTCTCATCGCACGATTCCAAGCTTTGTGACGTTTTAACTATGGAGCAGCGCGCATGATCTCCAGTTTATTTCCATACCTGTGGTGCGCGGTACACCGAGCTGTTGTTGAGGATGCTGGTACGACCTGGCGGGGGCAAAACAAAACTGCTTTGGTTGTTTCGCGAACCTCAGATCCATAACTGGCTGACTTAATAACAAATGCATTGCTACGCCTGCTAGTACTACCGTCCAACTTCATGAAGTGCACCCGATCCCGAATTAAGGTTTAATGAAAGACTAACGTAGGCAAATTTAACAGTGTTTCTGATGGGATAAGTTGCTAAGGGAGGCGCTTTTGTCCCTACATCCCTCCTGTCTGCGCCTTTGGAACCACGTATACGGAAAAGGTAAAAACTTCAGAATCATGGCAGGAATAATGTTGAACTCGTTGTTTCACAGCAGGAACTTAATAGAAAGATGTTTTGACTACTCATGGTCACCAATTGCAAAACAGTATTGAAGGTAAAAAACTGAACAACATAATCGGGATGTTGGTGCGAATATTTTGTCTGTGGCAGTTTTCATGGGGTGTAAATTCTTGTTGCAGCTAGATTTCGAATTTTTGTGTAGTTCATCGCGATATTGACCTTACGTGGCTCGTACAGTCCCATATTAACGTCCGAATTTTCCCTGACACCCGGAATTTCGGTGTGAAAATTTGTGTCCGGAAATAATTACTAAAAATGCTCTAACGTCCGGAATTTTGACAGTTAGTAAACTACGTTTAACTTGAACAATGCGCTGTGAAGATGAGAACTTAAGATTTTGCGGTGGATTGGTAGTTGTAAGAACATTCTGAAAAATGCCGCATAGCGCTTGTTTGTTGCCGCGAGATGCAGCCATTGAGACTGTCAGGAATTTTGCTTCTGCAGATATGGTAACCCTTATCCTCTATTTAGTCACTATCTCTTTTCATTGTTTGATTTGTCGGCATTATGAGTACTGTTGCAGTTCAGTGTACATCCTGCCTGGCTTTCAAGAACGAGAGTGAACATGCGACGATATTAGGTCTAGCTTGGCCAACTAAGACCGGACCATCTCTTGGGATGAAGTAAATATCACTCGTCGGCGAACGAAAAGCGACGAGGTATCAGGCGTGGGTAAGACCCAGAGTAATTTTTTAACCTGTGCTTCTACGGAAACAGAGGCCCAATGCAGACAAAAATAATTTGCAGTAAAAGTCTTTTGATAACAGCCAAACGATGTTAAGGGCCATGTAAAATGCATTTATAAAACGGCAGCCACGGCCAGCTCAGGCAGCTCACCTATTCTAGAAAGGACGCCTCAATATGTGTCAGCATTCAAGGTCACGGATGATGGTGATGTTGTTGCTGCTCTGTTCAGGTTGAAAGACAGGAAAAGAAGAAAAAGAAGACGGGCCGAGCAATGCGCCGGATGCAGTACAACCGCAGATTCGTCAATGTCGTCCAGACCTTCGGCAGGAGGAGGGGCCCCAACTCTAACTCATAAACCGACACGCAGGAGTGCTTCAGTTGTCCTGTAGAAATACACGTGTCAGTGCAACGTTGCAAACTTGTGTCTTTGCTCGCATAGTGCGACTGACCATTTCGACAGGATGTAGTTCTGATTGATTACAGTGGCGTACACAGAAAATTTTATGGGGGGGTCATTTGTTTGTAGTGTGCACTCTTTGTGACGTCATATTCAAGTTTCCAAATCAACGTTTTGGCCAATTTTGTTAACATGATATCCATATTCTTCTACACGCAGTCCCCCCTTATTTTTTGTCATTGCACTGAATATAAACTGTCAGCGCTACAAGTTAGGATATATAAAATAAACTCAACGCTGCGACACTGCAATAAACCTCGGTTAAACCGAATCTTTGCCAAAACTGGTGGTACGAATGATTTCTAACGTTTTTCTTTATAAAAATCTTCGGCTCATCCAGTGTTTTTAATCCGGATCTTCGCCAATACCGGATAAAATTTACTCTTCACATCTCGTAATCCGGATTTTTGTCTCTAGAAAACATTTGGCAGTTTTCAGACGCAACACAAGCATGCTCAAAATCACTAACGAGCGTATAGAATTACGATAACGTCCGCAAGTGCGCGCTAAATTCGACTAACCGTAGAGACGATTATTGCGTCACACACGGGCATGGGTTATCATGTACCTAATGCATCACGGTTTCAGTCTATTATCAGTGTTAAGTGTGCTTGTGTAGAACAATTTCCTTTTGAGTGTATTGTACTCAGAGGGCTAGAGCAACTGCTTATGGACCAGTCGCAGAATCTCTGCATCAGTCCCAAATCCCAGATTTCTTCGCAGGCAAGTAATCTAAAACCATGAACTTAAATTTGTTCATAACTGCCTGGATATGGCGGTTGCTAGTCTGATGTACCATTGTAAATACATCAATAAATTCGTTTTGCTTCTGCGAAAGTTTACTGTTGGGTCGTAAATGTGCTGAATTTAAGTAATTTTCACCGATAACTCAGTACTTAGATGACATCAGGCTAGAAACAACCATCTTCGGTTAATCCGGATCTTCGCCTAAACCGGATAAAATCGTCGGTCAAATCCAATCCGGATTAACCGAGGTTTACTGTAGTTCATAACTGCATAAGCAGCGCCGGAATTAGGGAGGGGCTCGACGCTATTAAATTATCGGTCGTCCAGACGGCATTATTTCACTTGTAAATTATTTGATATTGTGACGAAACAACTATTACACTTATTGCTTCCTGAAAGTCGGTAAGGAATCTGAATCTAGATTCTAGCGAATGCACGGCCAAGTCACGCAGAACGCTTCAGCTTACGTCTCTACTCGTCGCTGGCAGGTTTTGCGTTTGCCTTACTCAGATTTGCACAGAGTTGCATTGTTAAGTAGGGCTACCATACGTCCTGTTTTTGGAGTAGGCGACTTGTACACTTTTTCATGTGAAATGACATGATTTCCGAGGACATCCAAAACTGTCAAAATATCCTCCTTTTTACATTTCTTGTTTTACATAGCTATAATGAGCGGCGTAACTAAAGGTTTGAGCCAGGATGGTAAACTTAAATAAGAGGGACTCACTGGTCCCTGTACCGGGTCTACTAGCCAACACTCAAAAAAAAAAACGTGAGAAATGATGGTGAATCCGGCGTGGATGGCTAAACTAAATAACCGGAAAATACTCCGAAAACACATAAAAACAACTACTGAAAACCAAAGGAATGCTAAAATCGAAATATAAGTGGGAGACTGGTTGTTACATTTAGCTTGCCAAGGGGAAAATTCGCCCCTCTGTCCACAGTCAGTCACGCCACTGGCTATGATGTATCGTAATTACACACAGCAATCTGTCACTATTCAACTGCAACAGGATACGAGCTGGTGGTGTAGCTTCATTTATGGGAGGGCCTGCAAGTTGTCTAATTAATCTATGTTTTGGTTGAGTTAATTCTCAGCTGGAAAGGCGGGAATGCTTTCACATTAGTCGTTACATAGCGGTGGTAAATCTTTTATCAATATCTCAATGACTTTTGCATTAGAGCGGGGCTTCTGACTCCATTTCGGTACTGTACAAGCTTTACAGATGAACCGTGATACGACGATCAGTGTGATGCACATAGCTTAGCGTAGTACTTGCTAGTAATTATAGCTAGTCAGTAATGCTAAAAAAATTAAGAAATTCTTCAAAAGTATCCCTTTTTCAAAAAAGGACCAAATGATTTTGAAGCTAAGTGAATGATGTGTGGTTGCATTTACAAAGAGAGTGAAAAGACCATTGTGACTTTGTGATATTGAGTACCAAAAACATATTTCTCACAGCGGAACCAAGCGGCTATCACTTTATCCTAGCTTGCCAAGTATGCTTCAAATTTACCCAGCTTCACATTCATACTTCATGTCTATCGACAAGCCAACTGTTGTTCTGAAACGTTTTTTTGGAAATTCTCTGAGCGAACTCTGTTGAAGACATTAAGACATTTGCACTCATTTCTGGATGCTTTTAACGAGCAAGTTCGGAATATTGAGAAGTCCAAAGTATCATTTGTTGAGTTTCGTGTTTCGCCACTGTTAAGGCAAGGATTCAATAGAGACAAGCAGATGTACATATCAAGCCAAGTTAAATCAGTACTAAGAAAACCCAGGGTTTGAGAGAAGGCAAGGATCATGACTTGTATTAATCATGCCAGATGTATCTGTATTGTGCAAGTCTTGTGTTGTACATCTGGCTGAATGGATCACTTATTTGCTGAATATAAATGCTTTGACTAGATTCCTCCGTTTGCAAACAACTGAATGCGAAAATGTTGAACCATGTGAGTAATATCTGCTTGAGAGAAACGTTTCTGTTGATGAAGCTAAAGTGTTTAACCAATACCAAAACTTGTTTGAGTTCGTGCAAAAAGAGCATCAACCAAATGCAATTTATTGTAAAATGATGGAACATGACAGATGGGAAAAATATTTTGCAATTGCAATACCATTGAATGCTTCAGCGAACTGATAAAGATTGCACAGTTTTACTTCAGCGTTATTGCTCACAACGCTAACGTGGAACGATTTTTTCCTTGATGCAATTACAAACCTAACAGAAAGAGAAATCTTTCCAATTGAATCAGTTTCTACTCCATTAAAGCTGGTGTGCAATTTAAAACATCTTTCATGCAATTAGTTTCATAATATTGTTAAAAGCGATTTTACATTAGAAATTGAAGGAAACTGCAAATGAAAATGTGGCAGCCTTATTCCAGCGGAGACACATTTCTGCGGAACCTGTAAGTGGACAGAAAATCGAAGAACATTTTGTGACAGACCAAGATCTACGTAACGATGAAAATAGACGTAGTTGTTACGTAATATGCGACCCCTATAGGGTGGCGTAGTTATGCTTTAGATCCAGTATATCAATAAGTCGTGAGTTCTCATTACTGAATCTGGGATCGTTCTCGCAGAAACTTTGTCTGGTTAACAAACCCTATTAAATGCCCGCTACTATTTCTTTCTTAACTGTTCACTCTAAGAGATACACACGTCCAAAGAAAAATTTATTCTTCATTTGGTAATTTTATTAGTCATAGTAACAATGTGCAAATAAAACATAACGGTACTCACCAAATTTCGATGTTTCGTAATATTCAAGCACTTCTCACTATGTTACAACGCTCACACGATTCTCATACTATCAATTTGATTCTTATAGTGTGCAATTAGGAGATCAACAACCTTTTCGGGTTGGTTCTCCTACCCAAGCATTTTTACCATACATATAAAGCTTAATTTTCTATGCTTCATTAATCTCCATTTCTATATAACCACTCAATTGCAATAAATATCATATTGAATATTTCACTCAAGAACTTAACATTGTAATAACTACAACCATTGAGTGAATAAGCATTTAACTTATAAACTCTGATAAGACACTGACATATTCACATTTCACTTCTAACTAGTCGCGTTTCGTTCTGAGAGGCAAGTATTGCTTGTTCAGGCGGAAATTTTTCATTAATCAAAACTTCGGGTGTTGCTGTTTTCAGTCGAAAGTAAGTTCAGTAAGAAGGGGTTGATTCGAAGAAGAATCGAAAGTAATTCAGTGACCGCTGCCGAGCTGGGTTCGACGCAAGCGGATTACAAAGAGATGCAATCGACATGCCAAGCAGGAACGGACGAACATTAAAGTATTCGTGCGTGTAGAGACGATAAAATGACCTCACCCAAGTGTGGTTCGATCACGGCGTCATAAAAAGGAGCATTGCTCACTTCCTATAAGGCATCCCGGGGTGGAAACGGAAGAAGGTAAAACCTTCAACGGCGAAGAGAGTAAACCTTCTTACTGAGCTCCTGACTTCAACAGTAATTTAACAAAACTATAATTCAGCCAAAAATTAATAGTTTCATCCTGAACATTTGCATCAACTTGCCTGATAAAACTACGTTGTTACAATACAGCTTTCATAACATAAACTGATAGCACTTCACTTTCATAATCTGACTTTCACAAAGTAGTCTGACAGAACTTCATTCGGGCAAGCCAGTTTTTCCTGACCACTGCTGGCGCTTAGGCTCCTGCAACGGCTTAACCGTAACCCCTGGTAAACGGCGGAGTGAGTCAAAAAAGAGACTGACTTTTGGTCCAAATGTGGGTGTATTTATACTTGAAGCTTGTTTCAGAGTTTGTCAACACCTCGTTATTTTAGGTGTTCTCATTGGCTGCTGCTTGTTAAATCTTCTGGTGATTGGTCAATTCAAATAGTTTCTGGAAGCTTCGGGTGTTTGTTGATGCTTTGGTTTTCACCCTCTTCGTGTTCCTTTTGCGCATTTCCTGTCATGTGCATTTCCTGGTCGTGTTTGGCCATTAAGTAATTGTCTTGTGACTTCTGCTGACGTTTAAGTGCACTTTCACTAAGGTGACTTGAGGTTAGTGTCCTGAAGTAGTAGTTTTTAGTCAAGTCAGCTGACTAATAATCAATTTTGATTGGTTACAGCCTTTCATCGTTGTTCTAACTTCCTCAGATTTGAGGGTCTTTTAGCAAGATTATTTTCTGTACAAAGACGAGTTGTTTCAGGCAAAACTTGCCTGTAACATAGTTCAAACAGTATGCAGTAGCAGAAGAACGTCAAGATGTGTCATCGGAAAAACGATAGATGAGGTGGCTGACGCTATCGCTGGAGGCAACGATATCGGTCTCTGAGCCCTCTGGCCAGCAAATATACAAGAAAAAATGCGGGAATATTGACTGAAATATGAAACAGGTTCCTTTTGACATTGTGGTGAAAAGTCATTTTGAAAACATGACGTTCCACAACACAAAAAAGACAGAAACTTGTCACGGAAATGTACCACAAGTCTTATTCGTCGTCAGAACCACAATGGCGAAGTAGCTGACAGAAGCTGGCTTTGTTTTTCTCCTTCACAAACCTGTGTTGAATGTTTCACTTGTAGACTGATGTGCGCCGATACGACTAAATGAGCGCATTTCCTTATTAGAAAAGCAATCTTCGACTGGAAGCACGCTCTTGAGCACCTGAGGAGCCACGAGCATTCAATGGAACATATTGATGCCACGATTATATTTAGTCGCAGATGTAATTAATCACTGAAGAAATTATGCAGACATAGACGGTCAGGTCAATGCAACCAATATCGGAAATCTCCTCTGCCTGCAACGTTTGGTTTCTGTCGTAAAATTGATTGTTCAGCGAGGAGTGGCGTTTAGAGATGATGAAAACGTTGGATCGCCCAGAAAGTTTTTCCAAAAAATTTTCAAAACTTAAAAAAAGAAGAGGCGATGCTTCTAGCGACTGGTTTTGCAACAGTTTCAATCGCTAATCCTTGTCAACTATCTATGTTGCATCATAAAGTTTTATTACAGTTGAGTTAGCAAATATGACGTCACAAGATTACGTCATAAATATTAATGATATGTGAAAATGCTAGTGACTTCATCGATCATCCCCCACCTAAAGATTCTGTGGGGCCTCCCACCACCGCTGGGTCCCAGGCCCCCACTATCTAAACCCGGCGCTGTGCATAGGTATAGGCTGCGTGTTAAAACGGGAGTAAAATATACTCATCACTGCGTCAGAGCAGTTAAAACTGCAAAATGAGGCTGTGCTAATGTCTTGTCGAATACGAACATTGGAACATAGAAAGTGTGCAACTGGACTGTCTGACGCACACCCCGGTTTGCAAGGTCGAATCTTGCTAAAGTACACAAAAATTGATAATGCGCATAAAGTACGGCAAGAAAACTTTCAATTTTTGTTATGTATGGAAGTTCAGCAAATTTTTAATTTTTGTTTTTCCCTGCTGAGACATTATGAAATGTCTGAATGATTCTATGTTAAAACTGTTGCTATGAGCTATTGCAACAGTTTTATCATGCTACAGAAACTGATAATGAAGCCAATACTGTCAGCGCTTGCGCTGCTCAGCCATAGCAGATAAAATAAAGACAATTGTTTCGGATAAATTGAACTATCGCGGAACACAAAGTTAAACATGCGTAGTGGATGAAAGGTCTGCAAAAATTGATGAGATGGTTTCTGGACGCAGACGATAACCCTGATTCCCACCAAAGCATAATTATAACTTTTTGGCCCATTTACAATGCTCCCTGAAATTTGCATGCAATTTTATTCCGTGGTATTTGCATTATGTCGACAAATTAACAAGCAAAAAGTATGCGAAAACAATCAATCTCATTTGCGCAGGTAATAAACTTTTCGTAAAATATCAAACCAGGGGGGGTTGACCCCCCTTGCGTACGGCCTTGATTATATCAGTAATTTTGTCGAGATCGAGACGGGGCACAATATACGAGACCGAGACCCGAATATTGTTTGGCTCCGCTATAATTTTCCCAAAATTTTATCAAGATAAAGTCGAACACACTTTCCGAACTTTCAATTTCGTCGAAATTCGTTGGTTTTTACCTAACTCTTTTTTCATGAGGGATCAGACTAACCCGGAAGTAGTGGAATTGTTACAAATAGGGCAAAAAAAATCAATGAAGTCAAAATTTTTCTGATTTTTTAAGCTTGTGAAACATCCACAAACCAAATTTCACGCTCATGCCATGAAGGATTCCCAAGTTATTAGGTCAAAAAAGTCAAAATTTATTGTTTTGTTAGCTCGAACTTTTCTTGCCGCATAGTTTTTCTCTTTATCGATATTTTGTTGAAACTACAACAACAGGCATTGACAGAGGCGCACGCAGGGGGGGCTGAGGGGACTAGACCCCCCCCTTAACGGAAATCGCCTAAACACAAATTTGTTGCTGACATTTGTTAAAACACAAAACAATTCCGCACATGCATACATAGCTATAGAAAGATTTCGATTATAACGAGTGGTATAGTGATCTGTTACCTTGTTACGTTACAAGTGTTACACTCAGAACCGTCGCCAGAAAGTTTTCAATAGGGGGGCTCTGCAGTTCTGCGGGGGGGCTTTTAGTTTGTGCGGGGGGGCTGGATATTATAAACGTAACCAAAACTCCACTTATTTATAGGGTTTCACGTTTCAATTTGGGGGGCTTGGAGCTTTTGGGGGAGGATAAGCTCACCAAAGCCACCCCGGTTACACTTCAATTGCAACAAGCAAATCGTGCTGAGACTATAGGAAACCCTCGCTGAATGTCGCTTTTCCATAAAGACGTTTCGATTGATGAGCCATAATGGCATTGAGAGAAACCGCTTCATACATGATATGACGTGGAAACTCTGCACGTGTTGCGCAATGCGTTACGATTGAAGTTGTTCCTCCTGTAGTTCGAATTTCGGGTACCGTGATAGTCAGAAGAGTGCGAGGAAAAATGGATAAGTTTGTTGTTGTACAACGCAAGAGGAAAAGGAGTTCGTCAAGAGAAAGAGACTTGCAAAAGAGATAGAAATGACACTAGCTCGTGCTCAGAGTCTGCCAGTCAAGTATTCGGTAGTGAAAATGATATTGGTAACTTCGTTGGAGTTCCCCTGACTGATGCTGATCGACGAAAGGTATTGTTTAATTGCTGGTCCCCTCCAGGTTTCTCGTTTCCATATGTAACAGTTGGTGCTCAAAATCGAAGTTTCCAGAAGCAATGGTTAAACGAATTTACATGGTTAGCGTACAGTAATATTTACACTGGAGCTTTTTGTAAATGGTTTGTTGTGTTTGCTCCTCAGACTATCAGTCGTAGCGCAAAACCTCCCGGCTCATTAGTTTCGGGACGACACTGCAATTATGAAAAGGCAAAGGAACATTACAATAATCACCAAACTGTCACTATCATAAATTATGTGCAGCCACGTTCGATAAATTTGTGCAGACAGATGCCGACAAATCCAGAGATGATTTTCTGACTTCAAAGATCTAAAAGGTGGTTTTGCTATTTGCAGCAAACTTTTTTCTGTCAATGCTGAAGAGGTTCCACAAAAATAAAAATGGGAATAATTGAGTTACACTGCAGCAGTGTTCTTAAATCTAAATTTCAAAATGTTGACATCAAAACGTTTTATCAATACGTTGGACGAACCTATCCCAAAATAAAAGAATTGACATCGAAAACCATGTCAACATTCACCAACGATATCTTGGAGTTTTTAGACATCCCTGATTTTCGCTAGTATTTATGTCTGCGAACAACTGTTCTTTTTGATGAACATAAAAACGTCTAGATTCCAATCTCAATTGACGGATACGGATCACAACTCAACGTTAGAAGTTACGACAGCGCAATCTTTGGTAGCAAAATATTGGTTGTCTGATTATGTGCAAAATTGTCTGTAAAATCTAAGTCCGTAAATATGACCCACATGAGTTTGACACTCCTGCCTTAGAACGTCTTCTTCTTGCGTGTGTGCGGCGGTTCAAACAAAATCCACAAGGTCCTCAAGTCATTTAGTGTTGTTGATGTTGGAGACCGCAGGTCTTCCAGGAAGTTCGGAGGGCGGAGGATGTTACAGTCGAAGATTATATGATTGTCCGAATCCGATTGTTCCTGAACGCCACAGATGCATTTAGGTGTATCTAACATGCCCAGCCGTACAAGCATGTGCCAAAGCGGCCGACGCCAGTTCTTAACCTATTTAGTGCTACCTGCACAGACTCCGGGTAAGCTCTGAGCCAGACGGGAGGCAAGCGGCAGGGGTAACCAAAAAACTGGGCAGGTGGTGTGGCACTTTCCCATGCTCATGCTACTCTCCATAACTCTAGGAGATTGAAGCCGAAGTTCACCAGCGCCGCAGCGTGGCAGCGGAAGGAGCATCGTGAATGCAGGCGCTGTGTGACGAGGAACTGTGCGCTATGGACAAGGGTATGAAAGGGATGGTTGGTATTCGACTGTGCCTGGAGCGTCAGCTTGAAAGTGGAGTGTGCCCTACGCAGGTGATCCGGTGGAATGCCTGTAAGAACTGGTAAAACTCCTTACGTGTCGGTTTCAGGTACCCAGAGATGATGCGCAACGAATTATTAGACGCAAAATCGAGCTTCTTAGTGTGGGTGCTGCGCAGGGGCGGCCTTAGCAAGTGCGCAGCA
>Ga0210059_1015394_pt1 | contig 11175 bp, 6 predicted proteins | sample Ectturendosymbi2_FD_188042 | JGI IMG/M metagenome (GOLD analysis project Ga0210059, IMG submission 188042) | Ecteinascidia turbinata endosymbiont from Florida, USA - Sample 2 (SPAdes) (version 2) | ecosystem: Host-associated > Tunicates > Ascidians > Unclassified | place: Key West, Florida... | reverse complement strand
CCAAACAGCTAAAAAAATCCTGCACAGAATCGGGCGTTGAAATCTAAAACGTTTTGGTCCAGTAGATGGAGTTGGGAGTCAATAAATTTTATCGAATGAGCTTTGGCTACATTGACAGTACAACAATATAGTTAACCATTAGCTGTAAATCCAATAAAGATTGACTGACTATTGGAAATACACTACAAAAACAATCAACCCATTAGCAATATCGACAAAAATTTCCTCACTGGTTGCAACAGAAAACTATTGTAAATGGAATAGAAACATATTGACCTCCAAACCTTTCCTTTCTGGTATGACATGCATATCAAAACGATTCGTGTGACATCACAAAACTACTGACTCCTCCCTCCCCCTTGTCACAAATCTGGTGACCCCCCTCCCCCCGTTAGGGTGTGACGTCATTTATGGACGACCCCTATGACAGATAAAAAACCAAACCTCTTTCAATAAAGCAATATCATTACATAAAAGCTATGAAAAGTGGCAATAGCTCACAATTATAGCAACAGCACTGATACCACTGAGAAATGGAGGAATCACAGTTTGATTATTACACCGTTGTCTCAGAAACAATAAAGGTGGTAATATTCTTAATGATGATAAGAAGGATCAGGCCCGTAACCAGGGAGCACAGTGGGGGCTTGCCCCCCATGGAAAATGTGTTGGACACAGTTTAAAACTATTGGACATAGTTTTAAAAAATTGGGCCCCTCTCAGAAAACCCTTCGCCCCACCTGGTGTCCCAAGCTGGTTGTGGGCCTGAGAATGATAGTGTTGCAACCTCTCAGGTGGCGTTGCGTTGATTGTGTGATTCACCACGAACGGGATGTGCGTGAAGAACAAAAATATATATGCGTGGCGCGAACAAGCAATAATGGAGTGATCTCGTCGGGTAATCTCTATTGTTGCTTGCTGCCATGGTGCGAAGCTTTGCGCACGTGCCGCTCGGGATTTCCGATCGCAACAAGAGACATGGTAATTGTTATTAAAGAAGCTTTAGGAACAATCCATTATTTACAAACTTTCACTTGCTAATGCTACTTTTGGTTATGTACTTCTGCCATTTCACTTGATATAAATTTAGCTTAAACCAAACTCAAAGTTCTGAGATGAGACCATTAGTCAAGTTGGTTTCAGTTTCTCTATAGTAGTAGTACAACTTAATTTGTTGTTATTTTCTCCACTCTCAATAACTTCAATAACAGGGACTGCTGCCAAAAACATCATCATGTATAGATGAACATTGGGACATCATTCTTTGACTTCAAGGCATATATTTTATAAATACTGTGGCAGAATAGTGTTTTGCACTGCCTCAGAAATGACCTACCTTGTGAAACCCAAATGTCTAGTTACAGATTAACCAAAATGTCATTTTAAAGTGAGTTAGCTGAAAGCTTATGATTAGTAATGTTGCTGTCCCATCACTAAGAAATCATCATTTTTTCCTTTTATTTCATTCACAAACCTACCGTAGCAAACTTGAGCAAGTCATCACCAATTTCCATTTTTGTTCTTTTCAGCATTCCTGTTATTGCTGTACAAGGTCCACACCACTTCTGATGAGCATCAACAACTGTTTGAATAAAAAAATGTGCAATTGTGACAAGTTCAATTCACAAATCAGGAGTTGACATTTCATACATAAGAGTCATGATAATAACAAACACATATTGGTTAAATTAAGCATTTACCATAAAGCTTCTCTTGACACATGGCACTATCCCATGCTTCCTGACTGTTCAATACCTCCTAAAAACAAAGCAATGATTTCAGTTGAGCGCTGCAATTCCTAAATTGATTATTGCACATGCACCAGCTATTATGTTACTGACATGCTGGTTACGCAAATCTTGAAAAACTCCATATATTTACACCAAGCCATAAAGAAAGCTAGCATCTGTAAAGACACACAAATGACTCACGGATATTGAACAGTGATTATTACTAGCCCTGTAGCTATGGGGAGCATTCAGGAGAAGTTGTGCCCAGAAATGTTTAATATAGTTTGTTTTAAACATATAATAAATACAAAACTTTTTCCCTCCTAAAAATTTATTTTGCCCCCCAAACCTTAAAACCTGGCTATGATCCTGATTATTGCAAAGAACTATTAAGATTTTTTTGCCAGGAAGTCCAAAAACATTCCAATCTATGTACCAATTAAATCATTTCAGTTAAGCTAAGTACAACAACCCTGAACCTGGCATACAAAACATGTAGCAGCTTTAAAAATAATTTGGTTTATAAAATTAGAAAAAATATTTTGTCAATCCAGTAAACTCTTGATACAAGGAAATCCACAACTATAATGCTTATACTACCAATACAACACAATTGGCATGATGCCAAAGTACAATGCAGACAAACCTGAAAAACGATTTCTTTCTTTTTTGCCATGGTTCAATTTGCAGTTTACCTTAAAGTACCATATGCAGTCAAGAAAAACAAATAAAGAGTACAAAGAATACCATATCATAAACAAAAGTTTGAAAATATTGATCTTAAATCTCAAACCCAATTCAATTTTCTTCTCATCACGTGAACTACATCAACAAATGCCTCATGAATCAAAGTTAAGGTTCATGGGCCAAATGTCGCCAGCTGTGTCATTTTGTGTGGCTCATAAGAGCTTATAAAGTATATTGAAATAAGTCCATTATGCTTTACAGTGCACTTTGACCATAAACTGTATCTCCCACAATGCATTTTCATTATGCTATACCCTCTGCAGGGCTGTGTGGATCCATTTGTCACATATGCTTCAATAGGTCATAATTGTTGGTGATGTTGTAGTTTTCATTTTTAAACATTGATACTATCTCAAAAGTTATGACTGGCCCTTTGAGAGCAACCATGACCCTGACGTGGTCCTCAGTTAAAAGGAGCTTGACAACCCTGGTTTGAATAAAGATCCAGTTGAAGCTTTAGACTTGTGGAAACAAAATATATGATAACCTTATGAAATCTGTACGGACACTATTTGGATTAGCTTAAATGCTGAACATCAGAAAAGAGATGCAAGTTTTCAATGAAAATATTTACCTAAATAACTGTTTTGGAGCTTGCAGTAAAATTGTATTTAAATTACTTAAAAATTTATGTAGCACCTATTTTAACTACATTTTATTGCCTTGAAATTTAAGAAACCATAGTAAACCTAGAAACAAAAAAGTGCTATAGGCCTACTGCGATAACAAGGGTTTTCTATACAGCTATAGTTAGGGTAACCATACACCCTGGTTTTAGAGGCTGTGTCATAGCCACACATGTGTTTGTCTCAGAAAATGATATTGATGACATGCCAAAACACCACATCTATGGCAGTTTGTGTGCTTATGGTTTATTACTTTTTTGCTTATTGTTCGTTTGTATAGTTTTCTTTGTATTTTCCCAAATAAAATGTACTGAACTTCAAGTAACTTTCTGATTTCTTAACCTGGATACATAAAATGGTATGCCTAATTCTCTTGTTACTTACAGCTAACCTAAGGTATATTGATGCCTGTTCATCATACACTACATCACTTTGTTGATTTGATTATGTTATGCCACAGGAAACCAAAATATTTGTATGATCCAGCTAGGCCTACACTTTTTTCGTTGGGCGCTTATGACCAAAACCATTTGAGAAGATGAATTGCTAAATCATAAATCAATAAAAAATATATAATAACATGGAATAAATGTGTGCAATGAGTAAGGTACTTGCAATTTTACAGTTTTCTTAGATTTCCATATGCAAATTTTGCTTTATGCAACTCTTACCACTTCAAGGCTACACCTTTGTCAATTATTAGAAAATTTTGTTAGTTTATTTCTTATCTACTAAGGCAAAACCTTTTGGCAGTGACTACAGAACCGTCTGTAGATCTTCATATTTGAAACCTTATTCGACCACCACTTGTAATGTGACAGTAATGCACGACGAGAGTGTAGTAGGCTTAGTAAAAGCGGGTGCCCTGAAAAAGATGAATATCCATCAGTAGCGGATCCTGGTTGCAGATATGAAATGATGTAACTGGAGTCGCAAAAACCAATAAGTTACTGTGAGTAATGACACCAAAACAGTAGTAAAAATAATACTTGTTGCTAACCTACTAGGCCTATTTTCAGCCACCATCATTCTCACACCAAGATTATTCCATTCCTGAGATCAAGCTCCAGATGGAACCAAATTTAGATTTCAACAGTTGTGAAAATATAAAAATTAAAAACATCGTAACGTTTTAGCATTATGTGTTTGGGGGAATGTTATATTAAACGTCAACGATAAATTATTTTTTGTATTGTATCAATACCTTTATTCATTCTGTCACAAGTTTTTTTCCCACTTTGGTTACGTCATCACACATCCATTAACAATATTCGCTCTGACGAATATTCATTCTTTACATTATTGTACCATAGAAATGTATTAAACATAAAAGGTAAACCCTAAACCTAAAAGCTAACTCCAACTGTAACCCTAATGTTAATGCTAAAGCTAACCCTAACCCATAAACCTAACCCCTAAACCTAAACTTTGGAAACTTTTGAAAAAAATAAAGAAAAACTGGTCTCATGAATTGAAATATGCAAGCACTACCACCAAAACGAAAGTCACCAAGGTGAGAGCCGAACCAAAAACCATTGGCACAGCAGGTGTAAACCCTACTACTACGTTACCATGACGTTGCCGCTTGAGTGACAAACTCAGTGTTTTATTTGAACCGTGTCATGCAAGGCAGTTCCGTAGCCACTTCCAAAGGTGCCCTGTAAAAGGTGGAGCTCCGTAAATAGCGGAGTTTGGTTGCGGAGGTTTGATGACGTAACCGAAGTGGCAAATTCGATATTTTGCGTTGAGAAATGAGAACTAAACGGTAGTGAAAATAATTATTATACTGCAAAAGGTGATATTACACTACGGTAAAAAAGTTTATTTTGAAGTTTGATAATTTTTCGTTATGCGAGTTTAACAACGGTTCGGGCACAAAAAATAAGTTTCAACAGTTGGGAATGTATAAAATTTTTAAACATTGCAAACTTCCATGCATTCCATGTTTATGGGAAACGCATATTTAAGTAGCAATGATGCAACATTTTTCCTTCACTTTTTTCCTTTTTTTGCTTTTGCAACGCAACGTTTTTCCACTCCAGTTACGCCATCAAACCTCCACAACCAAGCTCCGCCTTTTACAGGGCACCCTTCCAAACCTTTTCAACTTCACTCCAAAAGCATTAAAGATTATTAATATTTGCACACAAACATGTTTTACAGGTCTTGCTGACGTTACTTAAAACTCCTTCAAGGTCATCATGGTAAGCAGAAGTAATGATACCATAAAAAATTAAGAAGAAAACTGGAAAAGTCCTTCAGATGATTGCTTGTTCATTTGTTGTTTCTATTCAAAGCAGCAAATTTGCATTGCTCTAGTCTACTTGAACTTCGTGATAAAATTAAGTTAACCTGACTTAAAATGTTACCATAACAACAAACACACTTGCTTCAACATTTTCTGCAATATACTTCGAATATCCTGAGTGCACGTCTTGTTTTTTTTATTTTGTTCAACCAAATTACAATATCTAACCCAGAGACATGCAAAGCATGCCCGCGTTGTCTGTTACCACAAGCAACGACTCTCACCAATCCTGTGGCGGTTCTGCTCTCACGGAAACATAACATTAATTCCCCATACACTGTAAGAACAGAATGCTCCATAAACCAGAGGTGGACACGGATCTGGTGTGCCGGTGTCGTCTCCGGCAAGATTGTGCATTTTTTCGGACAGGGAGCCGAAGTCAAAAGTCTGTAAAAAACCTGACCCGTATCCGTTGTCACTTTTTATTTTCTGCAGGAGTCTGCATGGCCTGTGTAAGATCGATAGATAGACAGACAGATTTGGAGGTACTGAATTAATTGCGCTAGATGTACTGTCTTGTAAATGTCACTGCTTGTCGAATTTCGGTTGCATCGATGATTGTCAGTGTCAGGCGAAATTTCTGACCTCACGCCATCTGCGCACCAGTGGCGATTCTAGAATGAAAAAACTGGGGGGCACTGCGGGGCCAAGAAAAAAAGTAGGGAGGCCAATATAAATGTCTCTCCTGCATGGTGATTTTCCGTTATAATGAAGATCGATTTGCTCTGATCAAACCTATCCAACCCAACATAGGCTTGTGAACATCGCCAGAACCGTTGCCAGAAAGTCTTCAAATCGTTTAAAATTTTGTTGGTGAAACTTATCTGCTGTAGGCTGTATATCAATCAAACGAACTTGAACGTGAAATTAAGCAAAAAACTGAGTTGCCAAGCAGAGGGGAAGCCAAAAATCTGGGAAGCCATAGCCCACCCAGGCCCCCCTTCAGTGTTCCCTCTAAGGTGCGCAACTGCGCAATTGCACAGTGCCACCAGACAATTTGCGTAGTTGCATTTCATTCTCGCACACTTCCACACATTCTAAATTTAATACGGTATATATATCGCATAGCTTTTTTAACGCTGGGAACGCTTCACTGTTTGTGTGCCTGCATATTGCACAGTTGCATGCGCTTACTGCGCAACAAAGCAAACATTTGCTCAATGCACAATTTTCTTAATGGGAACACTTCCCCCCTTAGAACCGCCACTGCTGCGCACGCGCAGAATGGTATTCCACTAGGTTATGCATTTTGCAAGCGGTGGCTGTTCACTGACATATCAATAAAATATATTGAGAACTGATTATCACTACGTAACAAATTTTTATGAAATTTTTGTTTGGCTTAATATTTTCATTTTTTCTAGATAATTTCGGGCGCTGATTCCAAAAATGCGATTATTTTTGTTCTATCATCGACCGTTATAACTGTCAGTAAGGCTTTTTACATGTATTTACATGAGTGGATTCCGTCTCTAAAGCAACCTGGTAAAATGTATTTCACAGTCAATAGCACAAAGTCGTTGATTACTCTGTCAACCTTACTTGGCTGCCAATTGAGGTTTCCTTTGCACACATACAAGCGGGAGTGAAAGGAGCGAAAATCTTTGTTATCTTGTCACTGTCTTTTGGCGCTATATTCTCAGTAATCATTAGCCTTCATGTTCTTTTGAGTCTGTTGAATTTAATGACCCCACCTGCTTAGAAAGACGCTGGAATCATGCGAATGCACAGGTTAAGTAGCGTCAGAATACCAGGGCTAGTAGTATATGCAAAATCTACTTGCTATCCAGTTCCTTCATCAGCCAAGCATTACATTATTAGTATAGGCTATCATAACACCGCTACTGTGTTTGCAGAGATAACTTGCTTGTTATTGTTAAATTAAGTTAATGTTTTTCTGATTTAGAAGTCACAATGGCTAGTAGACAATGTAACAATTCACCTGACTCTTTTTATTACAAATGTAAAAATTCACCTGACTCTTTTTGTTACGTTTGTGTAAAAATTCATTTGACTCTTTTTGTTACTGCTTAAAACAAACTATGCTGAATTCAATTGCTATGTCTGTGGTGATTTTAAGATGTTGGGGTTTTTGTCGGGTCTCCAGTTTGGTGTGGCGGTCGGTAGTTGGCGCCACATGTAAATAAATGGTCACCGCTAGATGGTGCCCATGAGAAACAAGTCATTGTGATAGTCACCACAAGCGAATTATCGTAGTTCACTTATCCCTATATAATGATAGTGCAACCTAGTAGTAGTAGTAGAGTGAACTCAGTGAGGGGCTATATTGCTGCTGGTTGCTTTCCTGTCAGTTAATGCCCCGAATTGCAATCTTTCTCTTGTGCTTGCCTCAGTAGTTCAAGGCGATTCAGTCAACTGCAACAGTGGCTATACCAAATTCTCGTGTTTTCTTTGCTTGTGGAACAGCAGAGCTGATGGAGAGCACTACGAGAAGATTCATTGGCCGCCAAGGCAAGAATTAACACCAGGAAGGTACGATGTCATCAAGGAGTCACTTGTAAGCAGGGAAAAAGTTTTATTGCCGCCCCTTCACAAAAAATTTGATTTAGTAAAGCAATTTGTCAAAGCTTTGGATTTAAAAGGAGAAACATTTTAAGAAATCAGAGCAATGTTCCCGAAAATGTCAGATGCCAAACTAAAGAGAAGAAAATTTTTTGGCCCCCAAATAACTAGGCTACCATGTTGAAGTGCAGAACCCTAGAGGAAAAAATGACTGAAACAGAAAAGAAGGCTTGGCAACCATTTCGAGGCGTGGTTAAAGTTTTCTTAGGAAAGAATGAAGATCTAAGTTATAAAGAGATAGTGAAGGCATTGATCACAACAAACCAAAGGATGGGATGTCACATGTCACTAAAACTTCATTTTTATACTCTCATCTTGATTTCTCTCAAGAAAATCTTGGGGACTTTAGCGAGAAACACGGCGAGAAATTTCACCAAAATATTCAGCCAATGGAAAAGCGGTATCAGTGCCGCTGGGACAGTGCAATGATGGGCCATTACATGTGGTCATTGATAAGGGAAGATACGTGTGGTCATAAAAGAAAACCTCGTTCAAATGTTCATTTTGGAAGGTCTTTTTCGTTGAAAAGCTGTGTTTTGATGTTTTTTGGACTTGTAATATCAAAATGCCGTTTTGAGTGTGATTCTCGTGTTCAAGTAAACTTTACAAAATATCGCTACGAGTTGAACCTATAAATGCGCAGTATGAAAATGTACATACAACGAACAATACAGTTTCAGGCGAATAAAACAAGAAGTGTCAATACATTGAAAACCGTTGATGATACGAAAAAACCAACATGATTTTCGAGCTCAGCGCCCCCACAAACATAAAAGGACATCAAAAAAAGCAGCCAAACAAAAATTGTGTCGCGCAGCAGCGCCGGATTTAGATGGTGGGGGGATCCGGGGCCCAGGCGTGGTGGGAGGCCCCATGTTCGGATCGGATATAGAATCTTTAGGTAGGGGATGGCTGATGAAGTCGTTAATGTTTCCACGGATCATTAATATTTATGACGCAATCTTGTGACGTCACATTTGTTAACTCAAGTGTAACAAAAGTTTATAATGCAACATGATAATTCACAGTGATTAGCGATTTGTGAAACTGTTGCAAAACTGGTCCCCGCATTTTCTTTTTTTGAAATTTTGCTTGAAAAAAGTTTCTGGGCGATCCAACGTTTTCATCATCTCTAAACGCCAGTCCTTGCTCAGCAACAAATTTTACGACAGAAACTAAACGTTGCACAAGCGATTTCCAATACTGCTGGCATTGAATGACCTGACTAGCTAGCTCTGTATCAATTCTTCATATAGTGATTAATTACACCTGCGACTAAACGTAATCATGGCATGTTTATGTTTCATTGCTCGTGGCTTCGCAGCATGCTTCCAGTCGCAGATTCCTTTCCTAATAAGGAGACGCGCACATTTAGTCGTATCCACGCACATCAGTCCACACGTGAAACAATAAACGCAAGGTTGTGAAGGAGAAAAACAAAGCCAGCTTCTTTCAACGACTTCGGCATTGTTGTTCTGGCGCCGAATAAGATTTGGGGCGCATTTCCGTGACGAGTTTCTGTCTTTTCTGTGCTGTGGAACATCATGTTTTAAAAATAACTTTTCGTTTTTCAACCAATATTCACGCATTTTTTCCGGTATATTGGATATAATCAGAGACCGATATCTTTGCCTCCAGTGATAGCGTCAGACAACTCATCTATAGTGATAGCGTCAGACAACTCATCTAAATGTAAAATCGCCTTTTACAATTTTATGAAATTGCTTGCATGAAAATGAAAGATGTTTTAAATTGCACACCAGCTTTAGACTAGAACAGCTATGTCCAACCCAAATGGCTTACAGAGCCAAAAATCAGTCACTGTCTTGGCCAGAGCCACCACATTGAATGACATGTTAATGAGGGCCGCACGTTGAATGGCTTACTTTGAGCTTAGCAAACTAAGTTGTGCTTTAAGCCAATGTACTGACAGTGTTCGAATCCTAATTGCAATGGTAACAGACGTGTTAAAGTGGCACTCAGGCCCATTGCATTAATTTTTCAAATTGAAGATTATCAAAATAGGGACAGGCTGTCAGTATGTAGGATATTTTCACTATAGGCGAACACCTAAACGGGGCAGCATAAAACCTTTGACTGGGCCGTGTTGGACATAGCTGGACTAGAAACTGGTTCAACCAGGAAAGTGTCTCTTTCTTTTTGATTTGCGGTCGCATCAAGGAAAAAATCGTTCCGTGTTAGCATAAAGAACCACAACGTTGAAGTAAAACTGTGCAATCTTTATCAGTTCTTGAAGCGTTTAATGATATAGCAACTTACAAAATATTTTGCCCATCTATCATGTTCCATCATTTTACAATAAATTGCATTTCGTTGATGCTCTCTTTGCACGAACTCGAACAAGTTTTGGTATTGGTCAAACAGTTTACTTCAGTTTCATCAATAGAATAGTTTCTATCAAGCAGATACCAGTCAAATGGTTCATCCTTTTCCCAATTAGTTGTTTGCAAACGGAGGAATCTAGTCCAACCATTTAAATTTAGCAAATAAAGTGGTCCATTTAGCCAATTGTGAAACACAAGACTTGTACAATACAGGACCATCTGACATGAATGAATCACAGTCATGATCCCTGCCTTCGCTGAATTTTCTTAGTGCTGATTTTACTTGGCTTGATATGTACATCTGATTGTCTCCAATCAATCCTTGCCTTCACAGTGGCGAAACACGATACGACCTCAACAATGGATGCTTTTCACTTCTCATTATTCTAAACGTGTCCAATAAAAGCAACCACAAATGATTGCAAAATGTCTTAATGTGAACAGAATTCGCACAAAGAATTTCTCAAAAAAAAGACCTTTCAGAACAACAGTTGGCTTGTCGGTGGACATGAAATACGAATTTGAAGCTGCATGGGTACAACTGAAACATACTTGCAAGCTGCGATAAAGTGATAACCACCTGGTTACGCTTCGAGAAATAAGTGTTTGGTACGCAATATCCACAAAGTCACAATAGTGTTTTCACTCTTCTTTGCGAACTGTGCAAATGCAACCACACGTATTTCCCTCAGCTTCAAAATAATTTAAGATTCCCATTACTATCAACATTGGTGGGAGGGGCAAATGGCGGTTCAGAGATTGTTAAAATGTGGAAAGACTATTTTAAAGGAATATTAAACTCTGAAAACTCTGCCAATGGGTCTGCAGAGTCTGTG
>Ga0210059_1015393_pt1 | contig 11176 bp, 10 predicted proteins | sample Ectturendosymbi2_FD_188042 | JGI IMG/M metagenome (GOLD analysis project Ga0210059, IMG submission 188042) | Ecteinascidia turbinata endosymbiont from Florida, USA - Sample 2 (SPAdes) (version 2) | ecosystem: Host-associated > Tunicates > Ascidians > Unclassified | place: Key West, Florida... | reverse complement strand
ATAGCCATGATCATCTTTTGTTGAAAGGTTAAGCTGCTTAAATTGCCAAGTGTGACGCTTGCGAACATTTGTGGCACAAACAGTCACAATCGGCGAGCAAAAGGTCAGCCCGGAGTCGGAGTCGTTAAAATTTTCTGCGACTCCTACTCCACGACTCCGACTCCACAGCCCTGGTGAGCATGTATGTGACTGCCATTAAGCATAGTGAACTTCATAAGTGCGATAAACCTGGTCCTAAATAGCAACTGGTGGACATTATCCTGGTCTACATAACTTTTTTTGCCAAAAACCTATATACGTACCTTTTTACCAGAAAGGAATACATTACTATACATCTCACAAGTACAGTATATAGACATATGTTTTTAGCCTCATCAAGACATTTGATCATTGACTGTGGAGTGTAAGTATTACTGTCGCAGTCGATTGTCATTAGCCGCAAACCTATTGCTTAGGGTTGAAGTTTCTAGATTTTGTCATAGCAATTTGTTTATGATACTGGCAGTGTTCATTTCACATAGACGTTCATACTCTATACTACTTAGAATCAGGCCGTTCAGCTTGTACTCTCTAATGGTGCTCCTTTGTTCATTCTGCTATCTTCAGTTTAGAAAATGGTCGTTCCCCACTGCAGTTGGTCAACACGAGAGGTAAATGCGCAAATCATTTGCCACATTTGTAAAAGAAGACTCCAAGAACATTACCCGATGACTAGTGAATAAATGTCAAATCCAGGCTGCCAATAAGATTTTTCGAAAAATCTTATACTGTATAGACTCACAAAAAAAAACAAATTTGATCAGAAAATCCCAAGTAGACACAAAATTAGGTGAATCTTTCTGCTATCTACCATATTTGGACATGTGTAAGTCACAAAACGTGCGAGTGCATATACTATAACTTTTCTAATGGACTTTTGTGTCTGTGGAAATTATTATATCACAGTAACATGGACTTGTTTGGATTTCTGGTGGTAATCTGCCAGCATTTACAACAATTAAATCTTCATTCCTAGTGTACTTGTGTAGCCAGATTTTGAGATCTGGATCTTGAAACCACTCTGTCCTGTAATTGCTGGGTGTACCACATCATTTTTTTCTTTGGTCTCACTTCATTTATCGCTATCACTTGAATTCATTGCACCAACTTATGGCAATATTAGCAATAGCTAATATTTACAGCTTACAAGGCGATATTAGCTTGTTTATACGTCATGCTGTAGGTACAAAAAGGTGCCTTGATAAAGCAAGATAAATTAAGATGAAACTAGAAATAAGAAGTATAATAAATCATACCTATCTTAAAAATCACCGCTACCCAGTTAAATCCTAAAAACCCCAGATCTTCAGAAGAAAAAACCTGAAAGGCATTGAAAACCCAATTCTGGGGGCAAAGGCAGGTTGGGCGCCGCTGGTCAAATAATTTTGAATGTGCCAAAAGGTTACGCAACTTCAGTCAGGTCAATGTGATGTAATAATATTTTCTGTTAATACCATTCTCAACAATGCAATCAAGCACTATCTGGAAATTGCTGCGATTTCGCCTCATTGCTTGGGTGTCCCATAATGTTGCAAATAACTGTAAAATTATTTAATTTTGAAATCACAGTAGCCTAATGTGAAAGCATTCGATTGAAAACTTTTGCTTAATTGCTTATGGGAAATTTGGCAAAATAGTGACATCCTGGACTGAAAACCAAGGACCAAGTAGGTCGCCCGCGGGGCTGTTCTGAAAATAACATTAGCATGATCAATGTCTTCACATTGTCGAATATCAATAATAAAATAATTGAAGGTAAATTGAGCAAATTTTTTATTTCAGAAGTGTGTATCAAACTAGTAGCACTTCGCACTAATCGGTTCACAAGTAGTATCTCACAGTTTCAAAAAGATTGGTGACCCTTGTTTATACAAATGCCTTACTCCAAGTATTTAAGTTTCTCGCAAGGCTATTTGCAGATGATACTATTCTGGTAATGTCTAGTCCAAACCTAAAATCTTTGTTACACAATGTAAATGAGCAACTCAGTGCAATTACAAACTGGTCACACAAAAATAGACTGTGTAAATCACAATAAAATTGAATACATAATTTGCCAACTCAATAATAAGAAAGAAACAAAGGATTTTCAGATTAAAATCAGCCTATCTTCAGCGCAAAACCTAAGACAGGTATCTTATAAACACCTTGGCGTTATACCCGATAAGAAACGTTGGGGGCCTTTCGTATGGTACATACAGTATATTTCTTCCCAAGATAACTCCAATTCAGGAATGGGTTCAAGACAAGAAAAAAATATTTAAGAAGTCGGAAACGCAAGAGAACAAAATGTCTCTCCTATCATGGGCGTCGGAAGGGGGGGCAGTGGGGGCCTTGGTCCCCTGGATTTTGAAAATTTTACCAAAAAAGGTTGTTTTCTTAGTTTTGAGTGGGAAAAACAAATTTCACCACATTTGGCCCCCCCTGGAAAAATTTTGGAAAAATCCCCTGGTGCCTCCCCTGGAAAAAATCCTGCCGACGCCCATGTCTCCTATGTTACAGTCTTGAGACTATAACATGGTTTTCTGAGCGGTGCTGAGCAAAGATATTGCAACAGTAAGTGGATTCCTCCAGACCTGGAAGTTAAAGCACAACACTACGAAAACGGTGTCGGAAGTCTTCCATTTCACCAACAAGGAAGTTAAACAAGAAAGTTAAACATGAGTTAACCACAACAACGAAACCTGCCTTTGTGCTCCGAACCCAAATACCTCGGAGTAACGTTGGACAGGTCACTCACGCATCGCCGACACCTTGGCGCACTTCGCAAAAAGTTGACATCACGCGTCGCACTCTTGCTGCTGCTCGCGGACTCTGGGTGCGGTGTTGGAGCAACGACGTTACGAACAGTCATACTTCAACAGCAAGAGTACTGCGCTCCTCTAAGGTACCGCAGTGCTCACACCCGCATCACTGATCCTGCCATCAACGACACCTTGCGAATTGTGACTAGATGCCTGCGTCTTACACCAGCGGACAATCTCCATATATTTGCAGGCTTCCAACCCGCTAAGCTTCGTCGCAAGGGAACCACATTTTCTCTAACACGCCGTGCTATGGACCTTGGACATCTGCTCCACTCAGCGCTCACCTGTCCACCGAGTGGGAATGCACATCATCTCAAACGGACACACTCATTTGTACCTGCCGCACAACAGCTCATCAGTTCACGTGACAAAATCAGAAGTGCGGCGTTCTGGGAGGATCGCCGTTGGAATGTGGAGTGGTTGGGCAATACTACGTGACTACGTACTTTCGTTCCCGACACTGGCACCCCCGTCCGGCTTAACCGCCTCCGCACCGGTGTTGGATGTTTCCGCTCTTGCTTGCACAAATGGAATATGGTCCTCTCTAAGGCCTGTGAGTGTGGCGCAGAAGAACAAACCGTTGACCATGTCGGCCTCAAATGTCCAATCTGACAGATTTGGTTGATGAGACGACTGAATGGCTGTTCAACACCTGTCCCGAGATCTAATGCAGCCAAGCAATGAATAGTAACAACTGGCTCAGATGACAAGAGGTCTTCGAGAAAATTGGTATTCGACATACTGCATGTGATTGGTGGTCGAATCAACTACAGCTGGCAAAAGACAAAACATTAGAGATTGAAGAAAAACTTTTAAAGGTCACTGAAGATCTTCTGTTGATAAAAACCATTCAAATTCAGAAACACTTCAGAGACATCCTGAACAAATCAATTGTATTTCGTTGTGCTTTTGTAAAAGTGAACTGTGTGAAGGTATCGCGTATTGCTACTGTGAAAGTAGGGTATCACAGGTCTTATCTTGGTAATTTGCCGATCCGCTCTGAAATATTTAAAATATCTATGGTGCACATGCTACGACAGTCCATAATGCTGTATAGAAAAAATCACTTTATCATTTGGAAATCTGGGTATATAAACCTTTCCATCTGCCGGGCTGGCCAGAACCAAAGATTCGCTGAGCAGGTCTCGTTTTCTCTGCTCTTTAAGACTTTATATTCAGAAATTCGTTGAGCTTGTCTCAATTTCTCTTTCCTTATGATTTAAGTATTATTTTGTTTTCTCGAGCCACCAGAACAATACTTTTAATTGTAAAACTATGAGAAAGATAACAGTAATACTGTACAGTATCTTGGCTAACAGTTAGGTGTTAATAGCTTTTAATGAGCTTTGAGTACCCATAGACTGTCGATTAAGATTGGTCATTTGTAAGGTGTAGCGAGTTCACTGAAATTTTTTCTTAAACAAAATCGCTGCTTTGCAAACGTTTCTAATTGGCTTACGATAAACGCTGTAACTATTTCTGATCGTAACTTCGTGAAATGTTATGAATTCTGGTAACACAATTAACATGCCTAAATGCCTTCTGCTCCTCTCTTTTGTTAAGAATTAATAGTTTAGGACTGCTAGGTCTTCGCTCTTATGATTAGCGTTCAGCACTACGCTGCCATTTGTGTCTTTTAAAAATCCCCAGCCGTTGGAAAGATGTTAGCAAGAGATGAAATCGGCACAAGAAAGACAGAATGTTCGGTATTCCACACAGTGAAAATAGAATGTTGCAGAAATTAAATTGGAACTACAAATTCAACGTCTTTGCAAAAATTTTAATCACTTGGCAACAATCGAGCTATAAAATTTTGCCACCCTAACAACTCTTTCCAGTATCTACTACTCATCTGTAGACTCACATCTTGCTTGTGGAATTATTAGTTGCGGTAGTGTTTGGCAAATTGCTTGAAACCGCTAAAGCAAATGCATCAGAAGATATTTATGGCCACTGAATCTATCTAAATCGCTGTCAAAGTGCAGCTCTCACCCATATGTCAAAAAATTATCAATAGAAAAAGTACAGTATATGAAGAAAGAAGAAATTGGTAAATTTATTTTTAAGTATCATAAAGGCAAGCTGCAAACCATTTGTTCTATGTACTTTTCTATGCTGAATCAAAAACACAAATATGGAACTAGGTTAAAAAGACGTAAAACTGTTTCCTGCTTCGATTTAATTTGAAAAAGACCCAGAAACAACAAGATACAATGGCCCCAAATCACCTAAAATATGTTTTATTTCAACACTGCACAAGCGGTTTGCGTAAAGTGTATTTATCAGCATCTTCTGAGGGCGTCTAGGCTAGATACTGAAGTTGGCAAGCTGATATAAAACATCTGTGCTTCCTTTAAGAACAATTGTCTTGTATTGTTATTAACCTGATTTTGTTGAAATTAAATGTAGTAAACTTGGAAAGGTTTAAATTATAATGGTATACAGCAGTTGCTCTGGTGCTAAATCTAAACTGTTTAATTTAAGTGAACCTGTTTTATTGTGCTTTCATGCTTGTTGCAGTAAGACAGTACGGACACCTTCATATTGTCTATCAGATTACTACCTTGCAGCTAAAGTATTTCTGATCATAAAAGTTTCGTTTCGTGTATTGCATGACTATGTATTTTGTGTTTCTGTTGTGTTTTACTTTTCTTTTTATTTATCAAATGTTATGATAGGTTATGATTCCTGTATCAATGTTGGTAAGTTCGATAAACAGTAGAAAAACACAAACGATGCAGTTGACAAGGTGATCGCAAGATCTTTAGTTGTGCCACTGTTAAGAAAATGGCCATTTTTAAATCGCTGTACAGCAGCATTTCTCAAACGGGTGCCACTTGGTTGGCTAAGGGAGGAATTTTATTTTCCTAAGAGGAAATTTGTTCCAGGAAGGAAATGGGGAGGAAAAGCTGTGCATCAACAATCTTCAGTTTTTATTCTTTGTTTATTCAACACATAATAAAATACACAACGAGGTTGGCTTAAATGGTAATGTCTATACTACACAAGAAAAAACTGCTCTGCACTGACTGACGTTATAAAAGAATCTGTTATTTTGCATAATCATCTATTGTTTCAGTAGGTAGTGTGAATTTTTTTCATATATTTTTTGGGGATTTTTGTTGCGAGGAATTGACAGTTTTGGGTTTGTACGGAGGAATATGAAAAAACTTTGAGAACCATTGTTTTAGATGGTTTGAATATGTCTCATTAGGTCGTGGAATCGTCATGCAGGTACGGAGAAATGCATAAAAATAAACGTCTTGTTTTGTCAGCAAGTATCATTTTCCACAACCGACCATAACACATTATCAAAAGAGTCCTAAGTTCTTTTCACCTGAGTGTAAAGTTCATCCAATAGACCAACCAGCAAGTGCAACACAGTGCAAGAATAGCCACAGCAGCTTTCAGTCTTTTCATAGCTGACTTTTAAAAGTTTTCATGTAAAATCGTTTATGGTGAAAGAATATAAAAACGTAGAATATTCTGCAAATACAAACAGAAAGTTTATATGAATTTTGTATAACTTGTGATGCATGCTTTGCTGCAACCAGTGCCGGATTAACGTTTCCTGTGTCAGGGACAAAATTGTTTTTGGGCCGACGGAACTGACAAACGGTGCAAGTTTTTTCGGCCATAACTCGACAGCAGATTGTGTTAGAGAGCTTTTCCAACCCTCTCAAGATGTGGAAAGTCTTGTAGTTTTTATTAAAAGAAAGTTGGCAAGTTTTGGCTTTGAACGTTTTTTGGGTGACGTCAAAATTGGGGCAACTTTAGGGTTTTATGAATGATGTCATCGGGCCATGGGCCCCAATATCAACAGGCAAATTTTTTTTTTTTTTAAACAATTAGGTGAAAATCCGCATCTTCAGAGCTCTTGATTGGTTTTCTACCGTTTGTGGTCCGTAATTTTTGGCCTAAAAGCAACAAATCAAATAATTGCTCTTCAAGGAAAATATTTAATTAATTTTCGATTTTTTAAACATAACTTTCCAACCACGAACGTTAGATGGCCAATCAGGGGCTCAAAAAGTGCGGATTTTTGTCAATTTTTTTTTTAAAGAAACAGCTCTCTACCTCTATCGTCTTGCGCAGTGGTTTTCAAACTTTTTATGCAGCGACCCATTTTGCAACCCTACATATTAACCTAACGACCCCCTCCGAAAATTTCCAGCCAGGCATATAAAATGCAGTTGAGTTGTGTTTGCACAATACAATATCACAATGACTAAAAAATAACGTACGATATCACTATGTTTAACAAAGACTCATTTATTAAATTCGTGCACATGGCAGCATCAGTGAGAGAGACCCGTGCCGTATACAATCCACTCCGCAGCACACCTCATTGAAAACTAGAATGATTCCCAAGTTAGCTACCGCAATCAGATATCTAATTTACAAACACGGCACATTCTTACGTCACAAAGTTATTCATGCATTGCCATACGCAACTGTACTGTAGGCCAAATGGTCATAATCACAAACCGTTTGACTCCCGCGCGAGCCAAAATTTTGGGGCAAGGATTTTCCCCAACACTTTTAACCATAACTCTCCAGCCGATTGAGCTAGTGAGCTGTGGAAAGCCTCAAAAGATCCGGTTAAGCCAGTGGTTTTCAAACTTTTCTGCACGTTGACCCCCAATTAAACTATACAATTTTCTGTAGACCCCGTGGCCTAATCCAACAGTTACTAATACAAAGATAGTATGTGTCAAAACAAATTTGAGTACTTTTTACTTGAAATGCATGATAGAATAATACACAATCCGAAAATGTGCTTCGAACTATAGATGTAAGCATAACATGAAACAGCAATATTGTTATCCGTCCTACTGCATAGCCAGTGTTGCCACTCTGTTGTCATAGAAAAGTACTAGATTTCATGATAAAAAAAACACTAGATTGCAAAAGCAAAATTACACACAGGGAAAATGGCCAGAAAATGCGTTGCAATGCCAACCACAGACATTGTGTAACCCATTGTAAGCCAGAGACAAAGAAAATGGGAGATAGCAATAACGCTTGTGTTTGTTTGTACAGGTCACTGAAACATTTCACAGATGACCAAGTGCTTTCGCAGCGGTTTAACTCAAAACATATTATGTTGTCTTGTGCAATTTAAGATTTAATTAGGTAGAATTTTTAGCAAATCACAATTGCACTAGATCAGCTATGTCCTACCCAAATGGCTTGCTGAGCCCAAAATTATGCCACTGTCTTGACCAGGGCCGCACATTGAAAGACATATTACTGAGGGCCGCACATTGAGTGGCTTACTTTGATCTTAGCAAACTAAATTTAGCTTAAGCTAATGTACTGAAAGCATTCGAATCCTAACTGCAATGGTAACAGACGTGATAAAGCGGCACTGAAGACCACCTGCATTAAAATCTCAAATCTAAAATTGTCAAAACAAAGACAAGTTTTCAGTATATGGGATACTTTTACTACAGCGAAAACCTAAACTGGGCCGCACAAAACCTTCGACTGGGCCGCACGCGGCCCGCGAGTTGGACATAGCTGCACTAAATCAAAAGGTCTCAATTACAGTTACAATCGCACAAAATTGTGCAATTAATTGCATTCAGCTCACTCATAAAGAACACTAGATGGCCATAAAAAAACACTAGAACACTAGATGAAATGAAAAACACTAGATCTAGTGGAAAAACACTAGGAGTGGCACCACTGTGCGTGGCCTACTGCTGTACTGCCAGTGCCAGTCTCTAACAACTGCCGAACTGCGACACATGCACTACAATATTGTTTGTGACGTAACAAACAGAACAGTTTTCATAATGTCATCATAATGGATGATTTAATAAAAAACTATTCGAATCAAATGTACCAGGAGTGGCCAAATCGCGGCTTTTTGAGCTTTCCGAAAAATTGTATGTTTTATTCTGTTCTGCATATTACAAAGTGTAGAAATATTGTTAAGTGGTACTGTGGTCAGTGACGGATTTACGCATAGGCCATGGCCTAGAGGGTCCCGCGCTTTTGGGGCCCCGCGCAACTCCTTCCTATGACGACTCATTATTAACTTAAAATTTGCGAAACTGTGAGGAGTCATAACTTCATAATTTACTTTGAAACGAGCGAAAATGCAAACGTCTAGTCTAGACTATCAATACACTAACAACACGATAATATTGTTTGCTACGCAGTATAAGAATTAGAATATTGCAGTGTCTGGCGGTCTTGCGTTGTTGCGAGCTTTTTGTCAGCGGAAGATTGAACATCAAATAAGCAATTGCTGTGTCAAAGGTTTCATACTGAGGAACATGGCTGGGCGCGAGAGAGATCCAGGTTGTCTGGATGAAAGTGGTTACAAGCAGTAGCGTTGCCAGCCCAATATTTTTTTGGGAGGGCCAAATACTATGACTTAAAGCGAGCAACGGTATTTTATTTAGACATTGCCTGTCAAAGCCCAAAATGACAATATATCTTAGAAATTTAGGGGAATGGTTCTATTGCCCCCCTGGTTACGCCTATCGTTACAAGAAAAGAATGGAAAAGAAAGAACAGTACTTTCTTGGTGTTCAATCTTCCAGACAAAAAGCTCGCAACAACGCAAGACAGCCAGGCACTGCAGAACTCCGACGAAAAGCAACATTGTCAGTATTGGATGCTACGTTTGGTTGTTATCAACGAGATTGCCCGCAAACAGAGATTGCTTGTTGAAACTCTATACGCCTATGTTAGGTAAATCAGCTAGAACAGTTTCTCGTGAGTTTTATTTGGAAAAACGTGTCTGCGTTGGGCTTACTTCATATGGTTAGCTGAGGGTGTTGCGACAATACTTTGCTGTGCAAAGCTTGTTTTCATGCTGTTTACCATCAGTCTAAGACAGTGTTTCTCAAAGTGGGCGAAATCGCCCCCTTGGGGGCGATTTTGATGGGCAAGGTGGGGAAAAAAACAAAGGGGGCGATGAGGGGGCGAAAAAACACCAAGGGGGCGAAAATGCCCAACCAATAATTGATGATTGAGTTAACTTCAGTATCCTACTATTATGACTTGTTAGTTCCTTGCAAATTTTAATTTATTTTACTATGATAATCGTTGGAGGTTGTTGCTAAAGCAATTTGTCTGTTGAATTTTTACTCTGGATCGTCTACGTGCCCGGCTACAGTGTGGATTATTTCAGGGCTGCGAAGCCGTCGTAAAAATGTCACAGCTCCGGCTCAGGAGCTCTTCTTTTCATGAACATGGCTCCAGCTCCGGAGCTCTCTCTTTTCATGACTCAGGCTCCAGTTCCGGCTTCTATTCATTTTCACACATTAATGTTTTAATTGTCTTGGTGTGCCTCAAGTTGAATGGAAAATTAATTAAATCAAGTACACAAAACCAGGAGAATATACCAAACATTTTGAGTAATTTAACCTGGTGTTTTTTTACAAGCAGCGCTGTCACCATGAGGAAATCAGCGAAAAAACGACATACAAACAATTTATGGAATGACAGTCGCTGGTTTTGCTTTCAGTGCCTGAGGACCTTTTGTTATTTCTTACGACAGAATCAAGAAAAAGTCTGTTTGGAAAACTACATTCTTGTCCGAGCATTTAAACACAGACCAGTCCCAATTGACCAAGTGTTTTGTACTCGGTGTATGCTTTGTCTGTTGCAGTAACGATTCCAGCTAACAGCGCTGCCCGGGCAAACCATAAAAGAGCGCAAAACACATAGTCGACTCTCATGTCTTCTTTCAAACACACACACATTTTGCATTAACCCAAATGCGAAGATGTGTTCAAAAATCCTTTGTTCAAAGTAATAGTATGACTTCTAGCAAGAAATTCACATTTGATTTCTGCTGAAAACTTCTGATTTCTTGTCTTTTGCGCTCATAATAAGCAGTGATGAATCGCAAAGTAAAGCACAATTTAACACGCTAAGCTTATGAGAAAATAAGACTTGGTTACCGTGCTGAAAATACAGATTTTTTCCACAGATGAAAACTTCAAGAAAAGTCCACATTTGTTTAAACTGGTTTTTATACCCTCCTGATAATGTCCTGCTACGCAAAGCAATGCCAGTTCGCTTCCAATTTGTATAACTTTCATGTTATGCTACTGCTTGTAAACGTGATGTTTCCTAGTGAACTTTGCTAGTAATCTAGAAAAATGTGATAGTAAGCCTTGTGGTTTCTAATAAAAATTCCTACTTTACAATGGTGTTTTTCATAGCTAAAGGCCACAAAGATGGCGGCAAGTAAATCAGTCACAGTTTATTGACGGGGAAACTAGTTTCGCGTTTTCCAACGCATCATCAGTCCTGTAAATGTAAGACAAATCTTACAGGCGAAATGTTGACACTTGAAAACAAGT
>Ga0210059_1015392_pt1 | contig 11176 bp, 11 predicted proteins | sample Ectturendosymbi2_FD_188042 | JGI IMG/M metagenome (GOLD analysis project Ga0210059, IMG submission 188042) | Ecteinascidia turbinata endosymbiont from Florida, USA - Sample 2 (SPAdes) (version 2) | ecosystem: Host-associated > Tunicates > Ascidians > Unclassified | place: Key West, Florida... | reverse complement strand
GATGACAGTTTGAAAATGTATTTTTTTAATGATATATTGAAAAACGTATTATCTCGCGGCACCCCTGGGTATTGCAATTGGCACCCTAGGGTGCCGCGGCACCCCGGTTGGGAACCACTGGGGTAGGCAGTCACAGCCTAGTCGACGAGGGCGTATCACTGTTGGAAGCTGCAGGATCAACCCTTTGGTTTTTGCAGACGATTTGGTGCTGCTTGTATCTTTTGAACAAGGGCTTCAACATGCACTTGACAGGTTTGCAGCTGCTGTGTGCTGTCAAGCTGGAATGAAAATGAGCTGCAAAAGACCGCAGTATTGTTTCTCTCTAGAAAACCAAGCCAGCGTGTTGTAATACACTGCAATAGGTGTAGAAGTTCCAGTAATGTTGAGTGGCAACTGCGCGATTTTTAAAAAGAATTCTCGTCGTAACACTTGGCAAAAACTGCACAACTAGGAAATTCATAAAACCCTGAACTTCGTAGTTTCATCTGATACTGATTTCGGATTTTTCGGAGGGGCAGCAAAGTCATTGCAACTTGTTGCTTCACTTAACATAACAACTAAAACGTTTTTGGTGCTTTCAAACTGTTCTGAACATTTCGAAGGAGGGTAATTGCCCGGTTTCGCTCTCATGGTTCCAGGCCTGGTGTAGTGCACTGCGTTGATCGATGTCGTCAAATTTATCAAAGTGTTAAAAATCTGAAGAACTTCATTTTGTTATTTTTCTATTGTAACTTATTGACTTTTAACTGCAATAATTAACCCTTGTCTCGCGTTTATTTTGTAAATTTTTAAGCACCTTTTTTCGCACTGAAGTAAACCACCTACCATGATTTTATTTGCCCTCATGCTCAGTTCAAGATCTGAATGAATTTTATTGGGGTGAGTCAAGCGTAGAACTGTTGGCGGTCAACGACGAAGTTGAGTTTGTCCGTAATTACTGACTGGTTTAACACGAATTTCATCAAATGACAAATTCCTTCTTAGCAGAAAGCAGCAGCGCCGGCACCTCAGGCGAAATCTAACGATGAAGTGAGACCGGCAAAGCCTAAGCCTGCAAAGAATTCACAAGATGAAGACTCAGGTAAAAACGTTCGGCAATAAAGTGTTTCAAGACACAATTAAAGAAATAACCTGTGCAGCACAAAGTTTGGTTTCGTCTGTTTTCTCTTGTGTTCGTAGCTATGCATCTTATTGTATCATAATACACCTTTTTCAGACTCAAAAGAAGGCGGGCCTATAATGAATGAAGCCGTCAAAGCAGCGATAGCCTCCAAGAAATCTCTTGATCTTGGAATCAACACCAATTTCGGCAAAATGAAGATTGTAAGTGAACCATTCTCTGCCTCAGTAGAACATTTTTCCATATTAAAATATATATTAGCAATGTGCAACCTTAAATTTTGCGAGTAGTCGGAGAACTACGTGGCTTCGTAGTAACCACACATCAGAGGAGGCTTAATCCTTTATTGCAGTGTTTCTCAAATCTTTTATTCCATCGCCCCCTTTTCACTCTCGACACGTCATTTTCGCCCCCCAAGCCTGATAAAGCAAACACAAGGTAGTAAATTTAAAGAATTTTATTCAAGAAAGTATTAAATAGCTGAAACAAGCCATTAAATAGCTGAACTAAGCAATTGTATTACGACCCTAATATTACGTTCAGAATTCTTGTGAAAATAATCCGCAGTGTAGCACATGGACGATCCAGAGTAAATATTTAACGGGTAAATTGCTTTAGCAACAACCCCCAACGATTATCACAGTAAAACAAGTCATAATAGTAGGCTACTGAAGTTAACTCAGTGATCGATTAGTGGTTGAGCATTTTCGCCCCCTTTGTGTTGTTTTGCCCCCTATCGGCACCTTTGCTTTTTTTCGCCCCCTTGCCCTCAAAATCGCCCCCAAGGGGGCAATTCCGCCCAATTCGAGAACCACTGCTCTATTATATCGTTGCGAAGGACAGGAAGAAGCATTCCCGATCACAGTTTTTTTACTATGTGGAGTGGTTTGCTCACTGCCTACAAGGTAACTTTACTTGCGTAGCATGAGAATTGACAGGCCTCATGGGAGTTGACAAGTCTCGAGTGGCTATTGTGTTTGGATGAACTGCGAAAACTAGATAAATTTGTACATGATTCGTGCACGACTTGATATAACAAATAAACTAATTGCAAAGTTGGCCTTTCGAGTTACCATCAAAATCTAGCACTTTACCTTATCCTAACCAAAAATTTATGACCTCATTGAATGGGTGAAATTTTCTGCTGTAATCGTAATACAATCATTCGGGATTCGAAGGTGGCAGTAGGTGCCTTGTATCTCCAGTGGCAGCAAAAGTCAATTTTGGTTAGAGAGTTGTTTGAAGTAAAGAAACATCTGCCTATTACTTAGAATTGTATTCCTCAATTTGCATTAAAGAGGTCAGAATCAAAACCATTCGTTTAGGCACTGAGCTGTTTTGGCGCCAGTTTAGGATTCACAAGTGTTAATTTGCAGGGTTTGGAGGAGCAGACTTTAGTAGATTGCGTTCTGTTCGTACGATTTGTTTCAAAGCTGTGAGTTTAGAAGTGATGCTCGTGCCGCTTGAGAACTATTTTCAATAAATTCGTTCATAATTGACGACTCTTCAAGAGTTTCTTCAGCTTTGCGTTTCAAAATTGTTTTGATACAAGCAACCTCTACTTCCACTGCTGAAGCACTGTGACAGCGCTCATTTATTTTCTTTAATACTTCGTTATTCTTAGTGTGAATGCGCCCTTTACACTCACTTTTTTGGAGTAAATCCGTCCTTTACATTCATTTTTTAGTGTGAATCCGCCCTTTACATTCGTTTGTTTAATTTGCATCTCCAAAACAGTAATATTGGGTAACTTTTGCTCTGTTTATCAAAAACGTAAAGATACTCGCCTTAGGAAAGATTTCGATTATCCCTCTGGCTAAGACTTTTTTCAGTCATTTCTGTCATGGGCTCTAAGAGGAAATGAAAAAGAAGATTTTTTAATGTTAAGAAAAGCACGTCGTTAAAGTCCCGAAATGAAGAAATAAGCTCACCATCCTCTAAACACAAATGCACAACATTAGTTTCTACAAGAGGCTCACGAGTTACCTTCTGGAGGCAACGACGTGTGCGTAAGTGTGATCAAGCAGATAAGCGCAAGCAGAAAAGCAGCTCAGCGCCAAGTGGCCGGCGCCAAATAGTCTTCGCCAAAAGGGCGGCGTCAAATAATTCCATTCCCAGAACTCTAAGATTAAACTGCTATTACGCTTGCAGCTCACTTCTAAGATAACCTTTTTATGCAAACAACAAGTCGTTTAAATCTAAATGATTTGATTACTTGGGAAATGTTTGAGCAAAGTTTTGTAGAACTGCATAAAGACAACGTTGTTTGGTGCACGCAGATAAGCCACTGCTGCTCTTATTATACAATGACACTTCGCAGTACTACGACCAAGATACAATTTACAACAGCGATGCGTTACATTTTTTCAGCCTCAGCCATCACTCAAATCTCCAGGTTACATTCTACCTATGCTTTACTTCGACATGGGCCCCAACAACCTTTTTCGACTTTTCCGGCAAGGCGCCGTTACTGCCTATGAAATGGGGAGGAGCATCGCAGTACCGGTTTTTCACAGGTGAAGCACTGCCGGCTTGCAGTATTTCGGTGGTGCATGTGCCATTTACTGTTTTCATTGCTTTTAATATTCCATAAATGTTGTAGCTAAAAACTGGTAGCAGGCATAAAGAAACTACAGCTTAATGAAACAAGCATGAAATAAAATGAAGTACCGAAAGAAGAAACTCCAGAGGTTTTGACACATTGTTTTCTTGAAATGTCCTACAGGCATCCAAGAATGGGGGATAAGGCTGCTAATCCGTTTGTCCTGCCGATCTTCGACACCAACTACACTGTTGACCTAGTGTGGCCCCCAAACGAAACTATTGACCCCGGAGTTTTAAAAAAGGTAGGAAATGCTTTGCTTAGTAAATTCGCGTTTAGAGTAGTTCTTAAAGTACGTAAACAAACTTCTCTGTAAGCATTTCGCCCTGTTATAGCGAATTACAAATTATATAACTTAACGAAAGTTTTGATTTTGTTAACCTTTTTTAAAACTGCATGTGGGAGATGCAAGCAAGGGTTGAAAGCCGAACAGCCGCTCTCCCTGAATTCATAAAAGAATTTGGAGTGATATCTTTGTATTCTGCTGGTTGTTTAAAATACGAGGTATTGTTATGCAACAAAAGCCTTCCCCACTCCTCAAGAAGATTGTGCCGGTTATAATAAAACCTGTTGGTAATTGCGCATAACTCGAAAAGTAACGAGTGGTCTTCAGGATATTAATTCAAAGATTATGACCATACTTCTTCCAATGGAGATAAGTAAAGCAAATTAATGCTGCAATAAAACTCTGAGGAGTCTATTTGAATAAAAGCTTTCAGGATACTGTCTTCGTAAGGGATATATGTACTGTGTTTAGTGGCTGGTTCTTCGCAACGAAAAAGCTACTTTTGACAGACGTTAATGCAGAACGTGTTTTTAATAAATACATAGAATAAATCGCGTAATATTTTCTAGATTTCATAAATTGGATGTTGATATTCAAAAGATTTATATCTCCAGTTCTTTCTCTCATAAACCCCTGGTTTCTCTAAATAAGACGCTAAGTTACTGTATGTTATGAATATTATTCTATTGCAAGAGATGATCAAACACTGAACCTATAAAAGTTTTTAATTTTTTAAAGGCACTTGGTGTTGCTTCGATGAAGGAGTTTCGCAAGGAGTGCAAAGGCAACCTTGACGCTGTCGTGAAATGCGGAGATATTGACAAGAAGCGCCAAGAAGGAATTGACCACTTTCAAAGAGCAGCAGAAATGAAAGTAATACAATGTTGACACGAACTACTTTGCTGCTTGTGAACTCTGTCGCATGCGCACATCTCCGTAGTACCGAGTAAAAATGTACAGAAACTCTTTTGTTTCAAGTGGCTTCATTTGATATGCACTAAATATACGAGTGGTATCCGTTTACAGATAGTCATAAATACTGTATAAATTGCGAAAAGTTAAGTATATATTACTGTTATTGTCATGACCTTTAAGGTGTGAACATTCAGATGTGACAAAATTTTGTTTTCAACTATTTTCACTAGCTTTCACTATTTCAGTAGGATAAGAATAGTACAACGCTACAAACACTGCATACCTATTTTTTCGTAATATTTTTGAAAATATTCTACTAATTAACATGCACCTTTGTACAAACCTACAAATACCATGTTGGCATCGCTGCGCTTCATTCAAAGCGACACCAATTTTTAAACAAACATAAAAAGTCTAAGCGTTTATCCAATAGCGGATAAAACCTACGAAAGTAATTTGATTCACCATAATTTTGTACACCTCGGAAAACGACATATCAAAACCAATCCCGAATAAGTCATTGATCATTGTTCGAAATGTCTCGTTGTTCACGATATAAGGCCATTCTGTCGTCCATTCTTTTGTCACAACAGTGCTGTGAAGTATGCTTCATCTCTTTTATTGCGAAGCCGTTCTGAGACTTACTACCAAATCTTGCAGAAATCGCCCCCCTAACGTTACTAGCTGGATCCACCCCCGCGTTTATCACATGCGCTTTACGCAAAAATGCAAATTTCAAAACTGTAATTTGTATCACTGTATTGAAAAGGTGCAAGCCCAAGTTTTTTGTCTTTTTCAGGTATTAAAAGAAATTAAAATAAAATCGTACGAGGAGCTTGTTCCCAACGATCTCAGTGCCGGTATCATTGGACCGAATGAATACAAATGTTTGGGAGTCATTTACGGCAAGAAATGCTTGCCTAGTCAGGACAGATGGCTGGCTACATTTTCTCGCATTGCGAAATCGTTTATGAGGTATGGTGGCAGGGATAGATGAAGTTTGAGAATAGCTGGAATTTACCACCGAGTGCAACGCACAGTCCGCTTCTGTTTTAGGCCAGTTAGTCGCATGTCACCGACGCACACCCACAATTTTTGAAACTCTGTGACTAACAATATATTTTTATCTTGACTGCGTCACAAAACATCAAGCGCTTTGGGTCAGAAAGTTCCTGCAATCTTAACTCTGTGCACTGATGTGCACTGAAGCATAACTTTGTGGCAAGGCGGTTTACTGGAAATCAGTAGAAACACTAACTGACAAAATGTTATGAAGAGAAAAGAACGACTTTGAAAAACGTTCAATATGATACATTTGAGAACATAAACAAGTTTATGGTTAGCAGCTGGAAAATCTCGCTTACATGATGGTGGCAAACAAGGTCCACTGTTGTGATGACGCAAAAGATTAATTCTGTTCCTGAGATCTATACGCTGATTTCTGCTTTCTTTAAGATTACTGATATGGCTGTGAAGGTGTTTATAAGACCTCTCTCTATCACAAACGAATACATGTAAACATTTTTTTGAATTGCATTCATTTTGTCGCATTGAAACATGCAGCTTGGAAGTCCAGTCATGTGTTCCTGATTTTGTTTTTTTCAGACCCCTGCCCACCCGAAAATTTGCAGCCACCTTCATAGAGAAAGTGATGGGAAACAAGCCGTACTTGGCTGTGCATTGGAGATATGAATCGGACTGGCTCGATATGTAAGTGTTACGATGATGAAAGCTTTTCTCCGTCCTATTCTTTTTGGCAAGTCACTGGTAGCATCACACGCGAAGTTTTCGCTTGCAACCTTCCATTGAGGTCAGTCGAGCAAGAGGTTGGAAGGTCGCACATGCCATCTCTGTCATAGATCATGATGCTCTTCTGTGATTACCATCGCAGTTCATATCTGTTTCGGCTTCAGAGGTAAATGCTGAAAAAGGAAATGCGAACTTTTCGTTTTGTTGGTAAAATGGATTGGAAAAGCAACTAACTTCGTGTATTCAAAAAGCAATGCACGTAACTCTTAAATGCAAGTTAAAAATAAAGCGAAAGAAAAACAAAACATTTCGATGAATGACGCCATAATTAGTTGCGACTGACTTGATGCACAGTAAAAAAACATCGCAAAATCGAAATCTATGCCGTCAATCACTTGTACTCAACATGATAGTTAAGCTTTTCCTGCTTCTATGGACAGGCACTTTTCACACAGAAAACTGGACTCGAGAATGCACAATTGCTTGAAACAACGAAAACAGCCAGAATAAATTTATGTGGCAAAAACGGATGTCGTTTTTCCTCAGGTGTAAGCCTTCGCGTCCAAAAGGAGCGAGAGAACGTAACAAAGAGATATGTCGGATGGTGATGGGACTCACGTATGATGAAGATATACGTTCTAACTTTGTCAAAGCAATCAAAGATAAAATGGCCGACTACAGTTTGGAGCAGATCTTCCTAGCTAGCCCTCCCAACGTAAGAACAGACTTTGGAAACAGTTGTTTTGTAATAACTTTTTTTACAAGAACAAACCAGAGTGCATAACCAAGTCTGCAACATTTCAGAGCAGAATATTCAAAATGTTAGCTTTGTACAGACCAGTTTTTTGTGACGAAGTCGGTATGAAGTTGAAGTCTTACGATCAAATTTTCATTGAATGTTCACATATATGGAGTTAATTAAATATTGTGTTGATCATTAAGCAGATCAATCAAATTTGTCCTGATCTAATCATGATTCCACAATCAACAACAATCTGCCGTCAACTTCATATCCTGAAAGAAAATGAACCAACTGTCGAGGGGATGGCCGTCGGTAGGATTGTTTCCAAGGGAGGGGGCAATAATAAATTCTTCCAAGGGTGGCAAAAGGACTTTTTCAAAGGGGGAAACAGTGGTCAAATCCCATTTTACCAACTCCGAAACTAAGCGAAAAAAACTTTCCACTGAAACGTTAAAAGTAAAACATCAAATTTTAAAATACAGGGGTTCTCTTAACCCCCTTCCCCCACCCTTCCGGCGCCTATGGTCGAGGGGTGCTCAACACGACAACCTGATCAACAGCTTTTTTGATATCCCAAAAGTTTGATGTAACTTCAACGAAACTGTTTTGACTTTTCCGATAAACTCAACTTACGTGAAAAGGAAATAGACAACCGGAAAACTTACATTAATTTCGATTCATTGCAAAGTTAGATGAAAAGGAAAGTACGTTTCATTATGCGGAGTGTCACGACTCACGAGTGGTTTGTGGGTGGCCATCTGGGTATTATGGCTACTTTCGTAGTGAATGCTGCACTGGTGGCAAGCCAATGCGAGCACCGCGCATGAAGCTTTTCCTTGCACCCATCAATTAACGCCGAGTACGAGGCTGGACAGGCCACAAATACAGTTTTTCAAATCTTTGTGTGTGACCCGACCCTTATTTTTGTCTAGCTCGCCTTAAAATACGGAAAGACGGTCGGAAACCTGACGTACGCAAAGACCAGACCCGTTAACTACGGGGCGCATAAAAACATTTCGTCCCACTAAAGAAATAAAATTAAAAAATACATAAAAATATACCATAAAAATATTTCGCCCCTCCTGGAAAAATGTGTTGGACATAGTTTAAAACTATTGGACATAAGAGTATTTTAAAATTTGGGCTCCTCTCAGAAAACTCTGCCCCTCCTAGTGTCCCAAGCTGGTTACGGGCCTGGCGAAGACAATGGTTAGTTAGGCTACAGCAAAAATGTTTGCAAAAATTTAAGCTTGCCGTCAACTTTTAATCTAACAATATTTTTGAACATCATATTGGCTAACAATACTTATTAAAGACTCACAAGCACAAAAATATGCAAATGAAGAAACTTGAAGATTATTTTTGAATTTCAGGTCTGAAAAAGTGTTCACACGCAAGCATGTTTTGCACTAATGAGCCACGCCTTTATTTGCTATAGGTCATAATCCTGGCTTATATTTCATTAATTTCGTCACATTTTGATTATTTTCAGAACTAGTAAAAATTAAGGCAAATAGTTGGTATTGTAAGAACTTGAAAAAGATGCATTTCAAAACAAAAACCTACTTGTATCACCACTTCAGGGTGAATTATGAATCCCTAAAGGGGCCAAGTTCCATCCTTAACTGGCCGTGAAAAGTGTGGTGAAAGGCCCTAATTCTTTCACATAAATGACAGCCATTTTTCCGTAAATTTCTCAAAAAAACGTGTCAATTTTGTAAACTGCAGCCAGTCACACGTGCGTATATATACGTACCGCCCCAACGCACTAGATGAGAAATACCATTTTTCGAATTGCTTTTTACGAGTATGTCAAAATTCATTCGCCGGCTAATCAAAGCAAAAGCATCCCCTTCTTTCAATATATTCATGCCCGGTGCTAATTTTTCGGGACCGCATTATACTTTCATCTGCTACTGTTTATTCGAAGCTTTGAGCTGACGGCAACAAGAAGTTCGGTTGGAACTTGTTCTCAAGTGCTGTTTGTTACACCCTAAAACACCTGTCGCTCACCTTTATTCACAGCAACATGCCCAAGGCACAAACGGCCGCTGCTGTTCGTAAACTACGATTGTTCCACAATCCATTTTCACAACGAACAATCGCTGCTACAGTTCGTTTTTCTTGAATAGCGTTCATTGAATGCAAATCGTTTACCTCATTTTTCAGAAGTTAACGAGTTACTTACTACGGCAGGATGAATCTATAAACGTTATAACTTTTCGCGATGAGTTGCTTTGCTGAAACCTCTTTTACGCGACCGTAGCGTCCTCGTTTCCTTGATTCATTCATTTCACGTTTGGGAAATTTATGTCCTACTTTTTCAACATCATTTGGTCTATTGCATGCGGTCGAATGTATTTTGTTAGTCATTAAGCTTTTGTTATGCGTTGATTTTGACGATTTTTTGTTCAATAGGTAGACATGAAACAAGGGATCAGTTTGCTTGTCGTTAAACGGATCAGTGTCAGGAAACACTGACGTCATAATTATCTTCCAGCCACTCTAACGTTGATGCGAAATTAAAACTTAAGAATTTTTGCAGAATTTGGATCTGATCCGCTTAATGAAGAAAAGCTTTCCAGGGAACTTTTATTACTCCGACGATGTACTCAAATATGCGGAAAAGACGGAAGGTCCGAGCTTCATCAGCAACAACTACAAAGGCTCGTTCGTAGAGCAAGAAATATGTTTCCGTGAGTAGGACGACGTGGTGCTGCACTATGCCCGATGTGCTAAGCTCATATGTAACTAACTACTCGAAACAACGCTTCGCAGGTTCAACCTTTTACCTCGGCGCAGCACTATCTTCGTGGACGCAGACTGTTTTGACAGACAGGCTGGCCCGGGGCGTCAAAAGACACGACAGCGTGCTACACGTGGTCGGTAAAGGTAAGTTGAATTAGTGCAGACTATTTTCGCAAGACAGCGTAGAACAGAAGCCGTTATTATGCATCAAGCTCTTTTCGATTTCATTATGCATCAAGCTCTTTTCGATATTATGCATCAAGCTCTTTTCGATTTCAGTGTATGCATCAAGCTCTTTTCGATTTCCGTTATTATGCATCAAGCTCTTTTCGATTTCAGTGACTGCGTGTGTTGGAAATTTGGGGTCATTTGTTCCACTTCGCGGTACTTAAAAAAATAACGAATCGAACTTAAAAAACTAACGAATAAAAAAAAAATACTTAAAAAAATAACGAATAAAAATGTACATCAAAACTACACACCTATTCAGGTGGACGCATCGTGTGAGTAACTGCAACGAAGGCATTTATCAAAGCTACGCCAATGTCTACGAAACTTTTCATGCAATCGGGTATAAAGGAATGTTGATTTTCCTTAGAGAAACAGCAGTAAACATCTAAAATCCCAAAGCATGAACGTAATTCGAAAATTCATTCGGACGAGCAAAAAAACTCCACGGCCAAGAGGGCAACCAAAGATTATCCAGGTTTAACAATGCCCAGTTGGGGACCGTCTTTCGACATGGCACACTATTTATTACCTTTTTATTTTCATGCGCAACTGCAAAGATGAAGCATGTCACTCGTGAGGCTTGCGGTATTCGTCTTGTCACCTTCTGCGCTCCTGGCATCAGGGACGGATTTAGGGAGCGCGGGGCCCTAGGTCATATTAGTTTTTGGGGCCCCACGCAAGTGTGACCTATTTGGCCGTTTGTGTGAAAAGCGTGAAAGTATGCCCCTTTTGTGTGTAGTGCCCCCTCAAAATCTATCTTTTGTGGTGCCGACTTTGGTTCCA
>Ga0210059_1015391_pt1 | contig 11176 bp, 5 predicted proteins | sample Ectturendosymbi2_FD_188042 | JGI IMG/M metagenome (GOLD analysis project Ga0210059, IMG submission 188042) | Ecteinascidia turbinata endosymbiont from Florida, USA - Sample 2 (SPAdes) (version 2) | ecosystem: Host-associated > Tunicates > Ascidians > Unclassified | place: Key West, Florida... | reverse complement strand
AACTACGAAAATAGCTACGTAGCCCCGTGGAGCAGAATGAAGGTGGATCGCCATTCGCTGACCTCTGCTGACCCATCAGGACAATCCAAAGGTCCAACAAGGGAAATTAATGAATCTTTTTATTTTTGCTCTTTTACCCCTTTCGGTTACCAAAGGTTTTTCTGCACGATGACAGTTTCCAATAAATTTATAATAAACCATCTTACAAAAGTCTCAATGAATCACAAGCAGTAAACAAAGTAAAAAACTTGTACAAAAACATACGAAGTGCAGACAATCTTTCTGAGCAGTTGATAATGGGAATGTTTTAAACGGTAGAAGTTCCAATAAAAAACAAAATTGCGTTGAATCTTGGTAGTGGCAAAATGTTTTTTCAATAAATGAAGAAGAAATCTAAAAAATGCGTTGAAAGAAATTTGGATATGGGACTAATATTCCATATTTGATTAAAAAAAAAAATTGTATTGCTGTAGCTTGGTTGCAAGCCTTCTTCAGTTCTACTTTGATGTGTTCTCTTTTTTATTTCATTTGATCCGTTTTTTTTCAGACACACCTGTTTTTGCTGGCTGTGATGGACCTCGTCAAGGGCAACCGTTTGACTACCAGCTTCCTGACATTTACAAACATAGAAGCTTATATGATATGTGTAATAATACGCTCACATTCTTAATGGAGATATTTGTTGCGGGATGTATTACTTACGGCGTATACTGCTTTTATGGCAGTGGAAAATAACATGTTGAAGTATGCCCTATGTAAATACACTAAAAAATCAAACATAAAAAAGTGCTAATACTGAATGCTTTCATTCTTTGACTAGCTCAAAACCAGCAGCATGTGTATTGAGGTATTATCCAGGGCTGCGGAACTGTGGCAAAAATGAAACTGCTCCTTTTCGTTTTCATGAACATGGCTCCAGCTCAGGCTTCTGTTCGTTTTCACACAGTAATATTTCAATTTTCATGGTGTGTCTGTGCACAAATATAAAAGAATATTTCACACCAAGTTGATTAGATTAATCTAGTATTTTTTTGCATTCAGTGCTTTTTGCACGAGAAAATCAGCGAATGAATCACAATCACAATTTCAGAATATTCAACGAGCAGTTACTAACAGAAACGTAATTCATGTTAATGGTAACATAAACAAATTCTGGAAAAGTAGTCGGTGGTTTTGCCATTAACGCCTAAGGAACTTCTGCTTTTGATTACGACCAAAATCACGAAAACATCTGTTTGGAAAACCATATTCGTGTCCGAGTATTTTGTCTCAGCCTGGGTCCAGTCTTCCTGTGTTTTCCACTAGTTGCATGCTTCGCCTGTTGCAGCCTTGGCGATTCCAGCTAAAAGCGCTGCCAGGGCAAACAATGCAAAGAGCGAAAAAACACATAGTCGATTACTTTTGTCATGTTTTCTTTCTAACGTGCAGAAAAGTGCATTGACACAAAATGCACGAAGTGCTTAAACGTCGTTTGTATGAAGAAATACTATGGCTTAATACACATCCATTGCATACCCAGTCCCATACCCATTGCATACCATTACTCATCCCATACACATTGGATACCCTTAATACATACCCAGTGGGGTGAAGTCACTTGAATACAGGTATGCGCAAGTTTGAATCGTCGCAAAAAGATGAAAGCAGAGCCTAATCGGCTGTTTCCTCTAAAGCAGGGGTCACCAACGTGGTGCCTGCGGGAACCACGTCGCCAGCAAGGACCATGTATGTCGCCCGCGGGCCTGTTCTAAAATGATCAATGTCTTCACATTAACGATTACCAATACTAAAACAACTGAAGGTAAATTGAGCAAAATTTGTATCTCATAAGTTTGTATCAAACTAGTAACCCTTCGCATTAATCGGTACACAAGAAGTAGCTCGCAGTTTCAAAAAGGTTGGTGACCCCTGCTCCAAAGCCTACAGAAAACCTTCTAGAGCTTTTAATTGTCGACATACCCATTGATTATAGCTTCGTTTGTTTAGGTCGCTGCGCTACTACAGATCGGGTTTGATGAATCTGACTAGAAAATAAGATGCCGTGATAGTTTACAACGTTCCTCTTACTTCTACAAGTAAGATCACGCTGATCTAACTCAGTAGCTCATCATGGGTTTCCCACGCAGGGGGACGAAGCTGCAGCATAGATGCGAAGAGTGAGTTGGGAGTATAGGGGCGTTGAAAACTGACTCGGGTCCCGCCTATAATTTTTTCTTGGAACCTTCTGAAATCTTCATATGACAGTGATATCACGGATTGACGTCAGGACCCTTGAATCTTGAAAATCGTAAATTATCGTAGAGTTAGGAATCTTATTGCTTCGCATGATGCTATCTACCCTTTGCAATTTCTGTCACCATTGAACATTCAAACCGTTGTGTTGGGACATTCCAAATTGTGGTACTACATTTTAATAATAACAATTGTTGAAAGAAAACGCAAAAACTAAGCAAAAAATCCCTGATGATCTGAAAAAATCTGCATGAATTGTAACGACAGATATTTATGGGCATAAAAAGCTTCTGCTCAAGCGTCGTAAAATTTCGCCAGAATTGCACCTTGTACCCGCTTGTTTTCCTCTCCTGTCTGGTCACAATCACCGCTGAGGCGAGTTGTAGTGGATTTTGGAACAGACACTCCCAGAGTTTGTGAATTTTGAAATGTCATAAAGAACAGACTAAGGGCAGACTCAGGAATACAAACAAAAGAAGGACAGACAGAAGAACGCATATAAAAAAACTGAAGGCAAACAGTTTTACACGAAACAAACTGCAAGACAAATATAAAAATTGCAAAATTCTGAAACGTTTCTTTGGATTCAATATGGTGAAAAGTTTATAGAAAAGCGAAGACTTACTGCGATGTAATGCTTTACATGTAATTATCCGATTTCAAAAGCAAAGTTTTCTTGCCTTTGCTGCTGCAAAATCAGCGATCATCATTTCAAAAAAACTTTGAAGGTGTCACATGTGTTAACCAAGAAAACAATCTAAGGTCAGTAGGCGTGCAGCGAGGGGGTGGGCAACCGGCCAGTTGCTCCCCCACAGGAATGTTTAAAAACATGTTTAGATGTTTGGTACAACAACGTGTAACAAGTTACAATAATTTTGTTGCCTGGAAATAATACAACAACAAGTTACAATACTTTTATAGAGATGTCGAATTAATATAAAAAGCATGCATTATTAACGTAAATGTTCACAATATTACTCACACAGGCAATGCTGTTGCCATTTGTAATTAGAATCTTGCAAAAGTGTTGAGCATTTATAACATTCCACAAATAAAAATCATCTCAACTACCTTGAGAACCACATCATATCCATGTCAGCATGAAGTTTGCCAAACCATCAAAGCTCAAATAATTTCCGAAAAATCAGAGCTGTTCTCGTAACAACATACTGCAAAACTTCGTCGCTGCTCTGAAAGTATGCGCAGCAGCGTCTGCATGCACTGTGAACCCTGGATTGCAGTCCCATTGTGAAGCAACTATAGAATGAAAGCGGAGTTGGAAATTCGCAACCCTGGCTATCTGAAAGTTTTGTGACACAGCCGTGAGTCAAACCACATTCGGACGGCGATTGCTGGAGACAGAAGCTCTTTAAACGTTACTAAAGCTCGTAATTGCTCCCTTTGTGAACCTTAGTGACCTTGATGAGATTTCACAACTGGCTGCTGAAATTCGACATTTTGAAAATCGCAATTATTAGCATCCGCTGACATTTGACATTTCGAAATTGTTGCGTAATATTCCGACCTCAATTTGGCGCCCACAAAAAGCTGCGCCTGGGGGCATGTGTCTCCCCTTTCACTTGTTACGCAACTGGTCCAGTGAACATGCCACAGCCTTAACGATGATTGAACTACGGAAACATCAGAGATCCATTTTATCAATCTGGTGTCGTAACTCGGAGCAATCGCGCATGGTTTTGCTATAAAAGCACACTTTGGGAAAGTGAATCTACCTTTCAGTGAATTTGGCAAAACCGTTAGTATATAGAAAGGGACCTGGAGCCGGAGCTACCCTTCAAATAGCCATAGCACCAGCTCCGGCTCTAAATCTTAATCTGATCTCCAGCTCGGGCTCCTTGCAAAATATCCAGCTTCAGCACTGCGGGCTCCCGCTCCGCAGCCCCGGTATTATCAACGGTTGCCGAAACAGTTCAAACGTCAAATGATTTGCACTGCAAATGATATTTATTTCGAAACAACTGTTTGCAAACTTACATTCGATTTTCAAAAACAAAAACTTATCTTAAACAAAGTCTGAACCTAAAACATAAATACTTTTGTGCGGTGAGAAAAACTTCAGAAAATTTACAGTGTAGATTACGTAGATTTTTTGCTTGATACCAGCCTTAAAATAACAACTGTCAATAGCAACATGTTAACCGCCTTAGATCTATTTCAAATTTGGTGCCTAGATCTGCTGTTTTTTCGATTTACAACTCATTTATTCTACCAATTTTCGACTACGGCAGCGTCGTTTATGACACTTGCGCACAATCTGATGCTTTACTTTTGGACTCTGCCCAGACAACAGCAGCAAAAATAATCACAGGATGCATTAAGACAACAGCCAATGACGTTGTTTTGAATGACATTTCTCTTGTTAAGCTAGGTACTAGAAGAGAGAAGCAAATTCTACTTTACTACTATAAGATAATGTTTGGTATGGCGTCACCAACCCTGCATTCTCTCATTCCAAAAATGTATAAAGATTTATCACCATACATGCTTCGTAGCAGTTTGAATGTCCAAATTCCTTTCGCTAAAAAGAACATAATTTTTAACTCATTTTTTCGAAAAGCTGCTAGTTTGTGGAATGCATTACCAATTTTTGTCAAATCTTCCGCTAGTTTTCGTCCTTTAAATTACGTCTAGAAACTTTCTACTGCGGGTCAAAGCATAACTGCTGGCACCTTCATGGTAGCAACCCACGTAATACATCGTTACGCTGTAGACTGCGCTTGGGTCACAGTGTCCTAAACCTGAACAAGCGCATTTATCGTATGTGTTTATGTGGTAATAAAGAAACGGAAGAACATCTACTCCTTAACTGCTCTCTTCACTCTGCGCTTCAAGTTGACCTGATGCAATCTGTGAAATCAATTTTACTGAAAGAAGGTCTGCAAGATTTATTGTCAAGTGTATTACATGATCATTCAAGCCTGTTGCAACTTCTATTATTTGGACATCCTTCGCTGAAACTTAAACCCACAACCAATATGTATAACGCTGTCTCTAAATATCATGACTTAACTAACCGCTTAACCTCGCCATAACACCTTGGATTTGTCTATTGTAGTAAGTCGTTTATTATTCCGCAATTAATTCTCCATTTCACTTTTTTCCTCGTTGTATAATTTGTTATATGCTTGCAGTTTAGTAATCCGTGTCTGCTCGTGCCTGCAATCTTTTGTTAATTGTTTGTCGTCTGTTTGCAATCTCTCGTTAACTTTTCGTCTTGAATTTGTTCGCTCGACATGACGCGACGAAGAGTACATTCAGGCTCCGGCCTGCCGCTCGTCGTCGTTAAATAAATAAATATGTGTGAAGCTTTATAGTCTGACTTGCCTATACGTGATTCAAGCTTTTTGAAAGTAGCCCACCGTAGACCGTACCCAGTGGCGTGAAGAGGGGGGAAAACGAGGCGACGGCCCCGGGCATCCAAAGCAAGTTGGGCATCCAAAGAGTGAAACTGCAAATATTAAAATGCTGTAGCAAGATGATTTTTCCTATTGTAAGGCTACTAACACATGCTGCATGGATTTAATTTTTCGAAACTTGTGCTCTTTGTCAACACTAGTTTTTACGTACTCAAACGCCAGTATTCTCACCATCCTCAATACTAGGGACCTATGCTCTAGGTGTGCGGCGCTCACCCAGTTATACTGATAGTGACGTGACTTTGGCCAGATCAACCTGTCAAGGGAAAATGACAGACAAGGATTGAAAAATAATTAAAGCCGTTTAATTGATTTTGAGCAAAATTTCGAAACTGTCCTGTTTCAACTTGCTTGTTGTAGCTGACTTTTTGATGTATCATTCGTTTCACGTTTCGTTTTTTGATGTGGCAACCCTGGGTGTGCGTTAATGCAGCTTCACACCTGTGCTTACAATATGTAGATCATTTCAAGTTTCGCCACTGATTGTCAGTTCAGGCGGATACTGTCCCGTCGCCACGGGGATGCTTTGGTGGGCTTCGCCCCTAGAGACAAAGCCCCAAGCTCCCCAAATTAAAATATGAAACACTATAATTATTAAAATATGAAACACTACAATTATTACAAAAGCAATTTCATGCTCATGAACAACCGCAAAAATATCAATTTTTCAGTTTCAATTAATCATCACCCAATGTCAAAGCAAAGCAGCTTAAATCATCTTGGCGTTATACTTGATGATAAACTTAATTGGAAGCCTCAAATTGAAAAGTTGGTGACACAGCTCTCCAAATCATGTGGAATGTTGTTCAAATTAAAACACTATACCAACATTTCAGTGCTCAAATACGTTTACTTTGCTCTTTTCCATTCTTGTTTAACTTATTCAATATTTAACTGGGGAAGGGTCAACAAGACGACTTTACTCCCTTTAAAAAGCTGTGAGAACACTTGAATATAACAAAACTAAAACAACTGTACTCTATTCAAAGCACAGAAATACCTGTTTTATTTCAACTGTCAGTCGCCAAATTCATGTACTCCTTTCATAATGGTTGATTACCTAATCACTTTGATAACTACTTTGCTGAGATTTCATCAGCCCACAAATATCAAACAAGACTTGCTTCTATGCAAAACTATTATTTAGCCAGAATGAAAACATATCTGGGTCAGCTTTCTTTAAAGTATATTGGTCCGAAAATTTGGTCTAACATTCCGGAAAATTTGAAATCGTCTTCCCCTTTTTCATTTGGAAAAAATTATAAAAAAGTTCTGGTATCTTGCCAGACTTCCTGTTGATCTTCATTTTATATGCTCTTCACATTCTGTAATATTGCGCTGATGCCACTATTTTCCCTCCAATCTACCTCTATAGTTACTCACCCCATCCCCTGTACATTGGCAAGCTTTTCCCCACTGTTTTTTGTTGTTGTTTTTGTGCTTATTTTACCTGACGTTGATTTGATGCTTTTTATTACTTTTATTACTTCTTGTAAAACGTCTTCAACATAAATCTGGTTTGTGCTAGCAGCAGGGCTGGCTGAGAACTTGACCCAGGTGGTCTTTCGCCAACCCTTTGTGATTCAACATGTTAGAACACGATTTCTAAGCTGCGAAACATAAAATTTCTTATTTTTCATATTTTTTCAGCACAGTATAATCAACTAGTGATCTTTGATGTTATTGTATTTCCTCTTGCTGCATTCGTGTTATTTCGTGATTTGAGTCGCAAAATGCATGATGAAACCATACCATATAAATCAGTGGAGATTTTAACAAATTTTCAGTATCAAGCCTCCCTGCACAATCGTGAAGCCTCCCTGGTGAACACTTTCTGGCGACGGTTCTGGGCGGATTGATCTCAACGGCTCACACAAACGCGTATCTGCTTTGCCCCCCCAGTAGTTGTACACATAACAGCCACATAAACACTGTTAAAACGAAAGTTTTCTTGTGTATTTTATCCGCGTTTTCAATTCTTGTGTAGGCTAGTTCAGAAAGTTTCAAACTGTCAACCCTGGGTGTCCACCATCCTAGCCGGCAGCCACATATGTTCTCTGCTCGACTGTTATTCGACGAAACATTCGCGCACGATTTTTAAAATTTGCGAATTGCCCCATCGTAGCATTGAGTGTCTTTTACTGCACGCTTTGAATGCACAACCTTATATTTTTGCAGTTGTGAACTGCTCTGACGTAGCACTGAGTATGTTCTATTCGCCTTTTTTAACGCTTGCCGGATATTGTTGCAGTCATGAACTGCTCTGTCTTAGCGTTGAGTACTGTGTATTGCTCTGGTCTCCTAATATGAAGCGCTAATTTATTCATGTGTATTACGGTGACATATGGTAGGCTACAATAACGAGTAAGGAGAGTGCGTGCAGAATAATTTGCACGCTGTGACAACAAACTTCGCCAAACCAACGCCAAACATCAAAATGACGTCACATCGTGACGTCACAAACAGCGTATATACAATTACATTGACAATCATACGCCACTCCACTGCTAAATACTAGAATTTGTTAGGGGGCATACAATCAAGGAGTCGTCCCGGGCATCACCAGACCTCTTTACGCCACTGACCGGACCTCATTGAAATAAATGTCCTTGAAAAAATTTCAAGTGATCTGGCAACCCTAGTGCGTCCTGCGTTTGCTGAATCGCCGATTGTTACGTGTGACTCTATCAAAAGAACTTCAGGCTGTTCATGTTTGAAATGCACCTGATCAGTGGCATAGCTGACGGGTGGTAGGGGTGCGAACTGTCCCCACTGCCAAGCTAAATGTAAAAACCGGGCCCCTACCTAGTTTGTATTTTGGTACTTAATATTCTTTTGGTTTCAGTAGATTGTTGTTTTTTTCGCTTTTCGGAGTGTTTTCCGGTGATTTCGGGTTTTTGTATTGCCATTCAATACCGGTTTTGCTATGGTTTCTTAACTAGATTCTGAGTGTTAGCCAGTGGGGTTTCTTCAGCTAAGTTTCCCTCTGACTCAAACCTCTAGTTACGTCGCTGCACCTGATCAAAGCAAGATTGTACTGCAGATAAGAGCTATGTGTAGGGCTAGCAACAGATCCTACAATAAAAGCATAGTTGTTCCTTAGGTGACTGAACAATACAGTAGTTTTGTCAGAGTTTGTATCGCGTAAAGCTCGATCGGTATTTTTAGATGTGATTTTTTTCCATTTGAATTTTCTTCAGAAAAGTCATTCAGATATCACATTGCTGTTGAGTACTTGCGCAAGTTTGTACTGCTCCCATGCTAAGCAAATCAGAGAAGATCTTGATGATCTTGAATAGCAAATAAAAGCCACTTTTCCAACTGGCTATACCGCAAAATTCTTCCCCAACGAGACACGGAAACAGCAAAAAATAACAAAAGCACGGTTGGGTCTGATGCCTTAGATTAGTGGTCCTTAGTTTATGCGATCACACGAAGCCTTATTTTTCAGCTTGATGGTCACTAACTGCTCAGGCGAAAGGTCATTTTCAAGTTTCAAAAGAATTGCCCTTACTAATGCATCAATATGTGTCTAGTTCTAGTTCAACGGTAGTTAATATCTTTTTCTATGTAAGAGCTGTAGAAAGGAATGGCCCAAGATTAATACAAAACAATTGAAGTCAAAAAACATCCAAGCTTAACACGGGCTGTATTGCAAACAGTTAGTATTTTACTCCATGGAATATCGGCAGCCCTGGCTACAGTGCAGGCTAGTCTTGCCTTTATCCCGTATCTTACCAATAAAAAGCAATAAGAGAGATACCTAGACTGACTGGAAGTACCTCACTGGCCTCGTACAATCTGAAAAATGGATCGAGGGGTTTTGTTCCACACATTATACATAACAATAACCTATTACCAACGCCATAAAATGAGAGTGCTCATCGTCATTCACTTCAATCCGTCGCGCTCATTCTTCTATATAGAGATCTTTTGTTAACGACATCGTGAAAAAACGTGCGTTGAACCAAAACAAAAATACAATTATCATTACTATTTACAAAAACGCTGGAAATTTTCCTTACTCCCAAAAGTTTAGGGCCCCCCAAAATCGGGGGCCCTAGGCTTAATCCTTTTTAGCCTAATGGTAATCCGCGCCTGGTTGTAACTCGTGTAGAAAAGCTACACTCGTAACAATCGCGTTTAGTATGCTGTAAAGAGGACTGTTTTAGGTAAAGTAAGTCTAGACAATGTTTTCAGACAATTTGGCAAAACCGTTAGTATCTTGGAAGGGACCCGGGGCTGGAGCTACCTCTCAAATGGCCATATCTCCAGTTCCGGCCCTTAATTTTAAACTGAGCTCGGGCTCCGGCTCCTGATTTTTATTCTGAGCTCCGCCTCCAGGCAAAATGCCCAGCACCGGCGCTCCCGCTCTACAGCTCTGTTTGCAAGGAGTGCAAAGCATGGTTTTAACTCCTGCAAGCGGTCAGGTGTGGCTCGAAACGCCTCCAGTCGATCTGCAATTTTCTTTTGTATTCTTCCATTTTGTGGTCTGCACTTGCCCTTCGTTGAAAGCAGTCGTTCTTATTCTGACGTTGGGAAAATGACAAAATGTTTTTTTATAATATACCTTTTCGGAAATTTGTATTTTGTTCGAGAAATTTAAGTAGTCTAGCTTGAGTTTTAAGTTAACTGCTTTGTTATCTAATCACGCAGGTCCTTGGTTATTAACTTGATGAAATCGGGTAAGCGCATTTATAAATGAAACAAACATTAAATAGCCTACAACGCAGCAGAGGTGAGCACGGATAGGATCAGGACTGGATATCCTGCAGGATACTTGCGATTTTTTTGGATCAGGATTGGATTTGGATATTTATTTTTGAAAAAAATTGGATTAGGATAGGATTAGGATATTTATTTGATTTCTATAATGAAATTTTCCTGAGAGTGATTCAAGATGTCACAAATGATTGTGTTGTTGTTTTCTTTGCTATGATTTTTATATTCACAAAAAAATGAAAATGATTTTGTCAGTATGTGCTGCACTCATCACAATCGATGATAATTCGTGTTACTTCATCGTAAAAATTTTCCAGCGAGATGGAAGTACTAAGCTGCTTTTATATTGCGGGTATGCTGCTTTGTTTTGTTGTGCTGAGTGACATATGTGTGTGTTGTGCAGGCTAATAATATAGTCTATTTCTTGGGTGGCCAGCTTGTCTTCGACTGGGATCGACTAGAAAATTTCTTGATAACTCGCGATCGACCAGTTTGTAGTATGGTCACAAATGCAAAATGCCAAAGTTGAGTATCACATGTGCAAATGCAGTGTACCATCGCCTTAGTAAGTGATGCACAGACAGATTAGAACAGTGCTCTTCAACAGGGGTTCCGCGGAACCCTAGGGTTCCGCAAAACATGTAGTGGTGTTCCGTGAGTGAGGGTTTCTCGTTTTTTAGGGCAAATGATTTCTTGCTTCAGTATGTTGATGCGTCATAAAGTAATTTTTAGATCACAGTGCCGCATTCACACCCCAAGTAGGCAAGTTACTGTAGTTGTACAGG
>Ga0210059_1015390_pt1 | contig 11177 bp, 9 predicted proteins | sample Ectturendosymbi2_FD_188042 | JGI IMG/M metagenome (GOLD analysis project Ga0210059, IMG submission 188042) | Ecteinascidia turbinata endosymbiont from Florida, USA - Sample 2 (SPAdes) (version 2) | ecosystem: Host-associated > Tunicates > Ascidians > Unclassified | place: Key West, Florida... | reverse complement strand
CCAAACTTGCTCACTCTGTCGAAAACAAGTTTTAAAAATGTTGCTCGTGATTCTGCTGTTGACGCAAAGAAAAAAATATTTAGGCCTATTAGAGCAATAGACTTTTTTGGCACAAATTAGGTTTACATTTTGAACCAGCAAGGTAATATCCCACTGCATGCTCTACTGCAGTGGCGTAGCGACGTTAATGTCGCCCGGGGCCGACCACAACAATGCTTCCTCTTTCTACTCCTCACATTTCCTTACAACAATATAAAATGAGATAAAATAATGTATCATGCTTATTATAACAATAAGGAATATTAAAGCATCTTGAACATCATAATCAAATATTCAGAAACTGAAAGGGGTCTTGTTTTTAATTCTCGATTATGTATCTTGCTTTCTCTTCTTGTTAGCCACCCTTCTCGTCATTACTTTTCCTATTTTCTTGCTTTCTTTACATTTGCATGTATGTATGGCTTCATAAATAGCATAGCTGACACATGCTAGGCTGTGGTTCAGCGGGAAAGTTTTATTTTTTGTCATTTCATGTGAATCAGTTGGCGCCGTGGATTCAATGTGTTTTCCATGGCAACAACAAAGTGCACAGGGCTAATGAAGCCCTGAAGCAACTTGGGCTTGCTTTTTTGTCTTACTTAGGGCAAGGTGCTCGTAGTTTGTCAATTTTTTTACAACTGCGGCAGATCTTTTGCAGGTAACCATTACCTTCGTGTTGAAGAGAGTTCAACATGACAAACATATTTGTGAGATTACAGTGATCGAAAATTGATGGGTTGTGTTGCTGGTTTCCAGATTTATCTGTCTGAAACGCCACGATTATCCAGTGAGGCTTCTCCACATCTGATTTCACCGACAATCGCAGAATCCCTTTCCAACAAGGAAAAGCGCGCATTTAGTCGTATCCGCGTACCAGTCTACAAGTGAAACAATAAACATAACCTTGTGAAGAAAAAAACAAAGTCAGCTTCTGTCAACCACTTCGCTGTTTTGGTTACGGCGACGAATAAGACTTGTGGTGCATTTCCGTGACGAGTTCCTGTCTTGGAACACCATGGTTTAAAAATAACTTTTCATCTCATCGCAATATCGAAAAGTTCCTGATTCATTTTTCAACCAATATTCCTGCATTTTTTCAGTATATTGACTGGCCAGAGACCCATATCGTTGCCTCCAGTGATAGCGTAAGCCATCTCATTTATCGTGTTTCTCGATGATACTTCTAATGGTGCTGTACCGCTGGTCAAACTAGGCTTATTTTCATCATTACGTCGAACTAAATCTGTCACAGCATCAGCGGCCTAGCAAGGGGGTGGGGGCCTGGACGGCATTTTCAGGGCAGCGGCACTTTTTTGATTAAAAACTAGTTTTTGAAAGTAGTTCAGAAGTTCCGACTCTTCTCCATTAATTTTAAATAGAATTGTAAAAGTTCTAACTTATTTCAGTTTTTGTGTTTAAAAGCCCTCGAAGGAAATGTGGCTGTGGAGAGAGAAAATTCGTTAAATGTTTACTCAAACGTTTGGGTCAAATACAGTGTGCCAAAGTACCCCAGTGTTTGTCTTGAAATCAGGATTTTTAAAGATATTTACTCTTTGCATAGTTTGCCTGGGCAGAGCTGTTAGCTGGTGTCGATAAGACAGCAAGAGGCAAAGCGTGCAAAGAGTGCAAGGCCGTACGCAAGGGGTGGTGGGGTTAAAAAAAACTTGAGCTTGATATTTTACAAAAACTTTATTACCTGGGCAAAGGAGATTAAGTGTTTTCACATACTTTTTGCTTGTTAATTATCGACAGAATGCAAAATACCACGGAATAAATTTGCATGCAAATTTCAAGTAACATTGTGAATGGGCTAAAAAGTAATAATTAGGATTTGGTGTAAATCTGGGTTATTATCTGCGTCCAGAAATCATCTCACCACTTTTTGCAGAACATCCGTCCACTATGCATGTTTAAGATTGTGTTCCGAGATAGTTCACTTTATCCGAAGCAATTGTCTTTTTTTGTCTGCTAAGGCTGATCAGCGCAAGCGCTGATCGCATTGGCTACATTACCAATTTCTGTAGCATGATAGAACTGTTATACGAGTTCAGAAACAGCTCTTTTTAACATAGTAAGCATTCGGGCGTTTGATAATGTCTCAGCAGGGAAGAAGGAAAACTAATACTTTGCTGGACTTCTACACATAACAATAAAACGAATGTTTTCTTGCGGACTTTATGCGCATTCTTAATTCTTGTGTAGTTTAGCAAGATTCGATCTTGCAAACTGGGGTGTGCGCCAGCTGGTCCATCCACGCACTTTCTATGCTCGACTGCTCGTATTCGACAAGACATCAGCGGAGCCTGATTTCGCAGTTGAAAATTGCTCTGACGCAGCGATGAGTGTGTTTTACTCCTCTGTTTTAACTCGCAGCCTGATATTTTTGCAGTTATGAACTGCTGCGTCGTAGTGTTGAGTTTATTTTCCTCCGATATCCAACTTGGAACGCTGATAGTTTATACTCAGTGCAATGACACATAAAATAAGGGGAGTGCGTGCAGATATTATATGAACAAACTTCGCCAAAACGGTGGTTTGGAAACGTGATATGAAGTCATATTTTGACGTCACAAACAGCGCACACTAAATACAAATGACCAACGTACGCCACTGAATGAACACACACACACCGTGAAAATTTTATGCGTACGCCACTGACTGCTCGCTGAACCGTCTGAACTTGTGAATTGTTTTTTATTCGCTGATTTTCTCATGCTAAGAGTGCTGATTGTTAAAAACTACTATGTTAACCTACTCAAATAAGTGTGATATATTCTTTTAGTTTTGTGTACTACATCTATTTGATTTTCCAGTCAACTCGAGGCACACTAAGACAATTGAAAATATTAAATGTGCAAAAACCTACAGAAGCCGGAGCCAGTCCCGTCGCCACGGGGGGCTTTGGTGGGCTTAGTCCCCTACAAAGCTCCAAGCCCCCCAAATTGAAATACGAAACACTATAAAATCAGTGGAGCTTTTGTGAAATTTTAGAATGTCAAGCCCTCCTGCACAAACGTAAAGCTTATTGAAGATTTTCTGGCGACGGTTCTGGCAGGAGCTATGTTATGAAAAAAGAGATCGCCGGAACAGGAGCTACACTCATGAAAACCAAGAGCTACCGGAGCTGGAGCCGGAGTCATATTCATGGAAAGAAAAGGCTCCGGACCTGGAGAACTTTCATTTTTTCATTTTTACCACGGGTTTTGCAAGATTAAACGTATGTGCCATAGAAGAAGATAAAGCATTTTTGCACATTTTAAGGATTCCATTTGAATAAGAGCTGATGATACCTACCTAATAGACGAAATATATGCTCTCTAAGATCTTGGTGTCTGATTCTTTGCTGGGAAAGGATTCCTTTCGACAGACAGTGTTTTAAGGATGTATGTGTAATGACATTCATACTTATGCTCTTACGCTCAAACTAGTTTATAATTGAAACATTTAGCTCTTCAAGGTATGCCTCATGCAGTGCAAGTGGCTGTTGAGGTCCGTTAAAATTTACAAGATAGGTTTGATGTGGCAAAATAGAAATTTGGTTTTCAACCTGCTGTGCTAATTGACACAACATCATTGAAAAGCAAAATAATTGACGTTTTTGAAGAAAATTGTTGGTTGCCGAGTAAAAAACATGCGTTAAGCTAAATTTCATGTCGTTGAGCAGTTTTGTGACTCCCCACGAAACTTGAATCGCACCCCAAGTTACAATTCTTGTGTGATAAATACTGTCAGTATGTAACGATAAGTATCATGAAAGAAAAAATGCGTCTTGTTTGTGATACTGAACACGTCGCTGTTTTCAAAACTAGTAGTGCTAGCTATTCGTTACGATCAGTTAGAAAGTTATTTGAGAGCTCTATAACAAAACATAAGTCCCCGAATAGTTACTTACATGTTATGCTAAATAACTAATCGTTTCAAAAATTGACCTAGTTGGCATTTATTAATACTCAAGCTGTTTTCAGGAAAAGTATTTAAAATAATCTTTAAACACATTTGTACTCAAAATATGTCAGTGCATCTCTGAACAAACGCATCAACCTATATTTGCATGACCGTACGCAGCATGTAACATGAAAACTTTAAACGACGCTTTTTGTGCAAAAATTGAAGTCACACTTAAAAATGGTTGTTTGTTAGATTTTGGCCATGCAAGATGTGTATGTAATGTCATTCATCCTTATTTTTAAACAAATTGAAAAAACTGGCTCAAACGATGAAGATGAAGCCATACAAGAGGTACAGTATTAAGCCATACTTTTCGAATGGCAAACAAGCTTGAAGTGTTATGCAGAGTCATATTAAATTAAACAGTAACTTACAACGATGGTTAATTAACTAAAGGCACCCTATCAGTTTGATATGTTAATTAGGCTTTCAAGATGCTTTTGCTTAGCTGTTACCGTATTAGCTTGAGACAAACTACTTAACAAAGTTCAAGACAAGCTACTTACTTTGATCATAAACATTAGCAAATTATGGATTCTCCCAATAAGATCTGATTTCAAGCAATCTGCCTACGTTCCTCTTAACTCACAACTCATTAACTGCTTTAACAGGATTTAGTGCTGGCATCCATCACAAAATACGAAATCGAACGGTTTCTTGAAGAGATGGTTTTGCTGATTGGAAGATTGGTTTGTCAAAAACAACAGAATGGTGTCACGGGGTCAACGCAACCGCATACTGCAGGCTATAAGTGTACGGCACGGGGATGCAGTCGCATACCCAACACTAAAAAATTCGCAATTATTCGGGCAAAAGTTTTCAAAATTTGGGCAAAGTATACAGCTACCTTCACATATAAGTGAGGTAGTGTCTATTTTCCAAACTGAGCCAAAATAATAACCAAATCAATGGCAAAATAATGGTCAAAACGGCAAAATAGTTATTATTTTTGCCCCTGATGGCAAAATAAAAACTGCTCTTGAGTGAACTGGAATCATGTGGTAATTCCAGCAGCCTTCATCAAGTTTGGGCCAACTAAAAAACTTTGATAACGCTTTGGGTAAAATTAGAAACATTTGAGTAAATTAGGAGCATTTGGGTAAGGCCAACAGCCTCAATTAAATCTGGGCAAATGAGAAAAGCTTCAATCAAACTTGGGTGAAAACAAAAACATTTAGATTTTTTGGAAACACTTTGGTGAAGTCCATCAGTCAAATCAAATTTTGCCAATTTGCAACAGCTTCATTTAATCGTGGGCAACTTCAAACATTCTTGTTCAAAGATGGGCTATATAGAAAAGCTCCATTAAAATTTTAGAACGTTCTGAAATGTCTGGGTGAATTATAAGAGTTTTATTCAAATTTGGATAAAATCAAAATCATTTGGGTATATTTTAACAACCTTAATGAAATTTGTGCAAATTGGGACTACTTCATTCAAATTTGGGTGAAGTTAAAAATGTTTCCAAAATTGGAAAATTTGGGTAAATTCCAACAGACTAAATCAACTTGGGCCAAACAACAATAGCTCCATTCAAATTCGGGCTAAGTGGAACATCTTTATTCAATTTTAGTAACTTCAAACAGTTTTATTCGTTTTTAAGGAACTTCAAACAGCTGTTTTAATTTTAGGGAACTTCAAACAGCTACATTCCAATTTGAATAATATACAACCACTTCATTCAAATTTGCATACATTTAGAAACATTTGGACAAATTCCAAGAGCCTCATATTTGGTAATTGAAACAGCTTCGTTAAAACTTGGGTACAATTAGAAACATCTGGTCAAATTGGAAGAGTGTCATTCAGATTTGCATATATTGTAAATATTTGAGCAAATTACAACAGCCCAATTCAAAAATGGCCAAATGAAACAACTTCATTCAAATTTCGGTAGAGTTAGAAACATTTAAAAATTAGGAACATGTAGTGTAATGGTAACTCACCATTCCAGCTAACCCTGATTTTTGTAAACCTCTAATTGGTGATGCTGTATAGGTTCCCAACCTTTTTTGAAGTAGGCACCCCTTTCATAAAAATAAAGTAGCATTCGCACCCTCTCTTTTTAGAAAAGCGAAGAAATCACAGAAACAGTCCAATTTTGCAGTATCTTCATTTTTTAAATCACTACTCGTAACCAGCCCCGCAACCGGGGAGAGACCGGGCAATTACCCCCCGAAGTTTTTAAAAACAAATTTAGTTGTTACGCATAATCATTTCACCACCCGAAAATACCAGCTAGTTGCGGCCCTGCTCGTAACGTTAGGCCCATTGAAGACACAACAGAAAGCACTCTGCCTACTGTTTAACTTCCATGCCTCACTGCTCATTAGAAACCAACCTAGTGACTTTTTTGCTGCTTCTCTGAGATTATCCGCTCATACCTTGACACACACTTATTCAGAGCCACGCACAAATCGTTCGAAGGATTCAAACGGTTCCGATACTTGTTTCTTTTCAAATGAAGTGGAGAGGGAAATCCAGATTGGAACAAATATGTTGTTTCAAAGGGCACTAGAGTAAACACGATTTTGTACTCAATTTTTGGTAACTTTGCATGGTTGAACACCAGAAACTTTCGAGTATTGTAGTATCAACCAACAACGTCGACATAATTGCGCCATAAACATTTAAACGTCACAATCGTATCACCGACCATCTTCAGCGTGGTAACCGCAGGGCAGAGTTGTAAGTCGGGACGGGATTTTCGGGTCGTGCCGGGTTCGGACTTAAGTTGGTTAAAATGTTTCTGGCCTGCACACGAAATTTTTCGCATTGAGGGACGTTTTTGCCGCTAGTTACTGTTGAAGCAATCGAGTTGATTAAATCTTCAATAAAAAATGATTTAATTGTGAATTATATAGTCACGTTACTTTGCTATGCCACCAATACCCGCAGAAACCCGCTCCGTATTTAATCGATTAGTAGCCGCCAGTGATTTTAAGCTGCGCTTGAACATAGTTTACCTAAGCCCCTGAGATACTTCCACGTACTAGAACGTTTCACGTTTTTGGCAACCCTGGTAACATAGGCCTGGCCAGGGAGCCATTCCACCCCCAAATTTTTAGCATATCTAGTCATTTTGTGCTTTGAGAAGCGGCGTCCCAAACAAAAACACTGTTGCTCGCCTAAAATCAAACATTTTGGCACCCCCAAAAAACTTTTAGGCTGGCTACGCCACTGCTTGGTAATTATGTTTACACCACTACAACTGACTTCTGTTCATCATAATCTCTCCTGTGACGGGTGTGCACGTGGTGCTGAAGAGAATAGAAAGGCAAAAAGTGGGTTTGTTCGACAAAACGTAGCCTAGGAAAGACTGGCCGTCATCTATGCCTTTCGATAAGGTAAAGAAATAAAAAATGTAAGCCGCCCTTGATTACTATATGCCGCACGAAATGATGAAAACAAAAATTTATAAGCCGCGGCTTACAATCGCATAAATACGGTGTCTTGACTCACAAAGTAAATTGAGCTTTCGTGCCTAAATCGGGTTTCAAAAATAAATGTCGTGATCGGGCTTGTGATTTTTTGTTCGGGCTCCATAATGAAACCTGTTTACAACTCTGCCGCAGCGTGAAGCAGAAATAGCAATGTACGCATTTACCAATTTCATTTGTTAAATAAGTAACTCTAGCTGGAATATTTAAGCTGGATAATGTTTTTTGAGTAACAACACTTGCTAGCTTTCATAAATCTTGGTTATTTTGAAACAAGTATATCCAACAATAACATACAAACTCTCACCTTCGAAAATCGCATTTCGGACCCCCGAAAATGTTGTTTCGGACCCCAGGGGTCCGGGAACCCCCGGTTGGGAACCACTGTTGTAAAGTGTACAACTGAAATGTAGCTGTAGCTGCAAAATGTTTTGCAGTAGTAATGTGGTGTAGCTGTGATATGATAGTGTGAAGTTTTCGTGTTTCAAACTTGCTTGATGTTGTGACATTTGCAAGTGCAAATCTGTTTCCATGAAGTATTCATGAATAAAATTAACTACGTAACTGTACCTGCAATATGTTGCGTGGTGACAATGGAGCTGTGATTTTATACTGTTTAGGTTATCATATTTTCAGTTTGTTTCATGCAATGAATTGCATTTGTTGCATCTTGTCAAATTTTATTCCTTCAATTTAATGCTGTGAAATGAAGTTTTCATGAACAGTACTGCATAATTCACTTATGCTAATGCAGTGCAGTGAAGCACTGCCATTTTTATAAAATATTCTTCTTGAGGTTATAAATCATTTGTCATTGGAAATGTGCATTTGTGCACATTCCTTAGTAGTTGATCATATAGGCTGCAGTATTTGCGTGTATCAGTCTCATATTGCTGTTTTTTCTTAGCATACTGTGTTCAATGCACATTTAACTGACTAACTCTAAACTGGAGTGAATCTTTGGTTTTCATAATGTGACTTTAGAAGCTGTAAGCGTTTGAGTAAGTTGTAGTATTACTGTATAAGTACAACATGTTGCAGTGAAAATTGCCAATGTAGAAGGTTAAGCTATAGCCTATGCTATCCATTAAATTGCCTCCTTTCCCTCTAATTACTTGAGACTTGACCTATTTTCGGCAATGTAAGACTTTAGATCGTAACCCGATATTTCACTCCTTATCCAGATTGATTTCCATTGTGGTCAACACAAATGCACACATCTATGCTAGAGAAGAACAGATTTTAACTATTAGGATGATCGTATTGGAAGAATAAGTTTAGAACGTAGGCTATATAAAAACTTGAAAATGAAGATTCTGAACACCTTCCACGCGTGGTGGCATGAACAGCAATTTTTGGAAGGATTTTATTGTAATTAGCTAACATTTTTCAACAAAATGAATATTAGGCTTACCATTGTTCACATGTAGCTATGCAGAATATTGATTGCTAGTTAGGGGTGTGCGGCTTTGAACCCCGGTAATTGGTAGGCCTAATTAGGCATGCAGAAACCTTGATTAGTTTACAACAGGAGTGGGCAATTAATTTCTCTCTAGGGTCACTTTGAGAATGTCCCGTTTAGTAGAGGGCTATATCTTCTACAGTTAATGGAAATAGAGACAAAATCTCGGTTCAAGTTGTCCTCAGTACCAAAGTTACTGTGATATGAAGGAAATTTCAGATTTGAAGATTTTTCCTGGATGCTTCCGCGGGCCACTGAAAACGATGTGACGGGCCACATGTGGCTCGCGGGCCGCTAATTGTCCACCCCTGGTTTACAAAGGTAGGTTTTAGTCTTAACATTAAGACTTGTTGTTTATACGTTATTTGGGAAAGCAAAATCAAATTTAGGCAAAAATTTTTGCATCCCCAAAAATATGCACTCCCGTACACTTATGCTGCAGGCGCTAAGAGTTTTCAAACACTCGGTTTACCTTGCAAAAGCAGAGCAACCAGGGTCACAGATAAGGATTGAGGACCACACTGTTATAACACAACTTCAGATGTTTGAGAAACTGCCGTACCACATGCTTGATACACAAACGAATGACGTACCTTGTCGGAAGCCAAATGACTTGCACAATGCATTTAGAACTTTCAGAGTTGGATCCATCAGATCATTTCAGTTTAATTAAGATTACAAGTAGCCTACTCCTTCAAAATTTCCAATTACGTTAAAATTAAAATTACTCTGTGCTAAAAACAATAAACTGCAATTACTCTTCAACATGTAATAGTCATAAATCGCAAATATAAATTACAAAATTACATTGCATTTTCATGCAATTCATTATATTGTAATACAGTATATTTGCCCTATAACGTCGATTCACGGGACGTAGAAAAAGCGTCGTTATAGGCGAACTGACGTCATAGCCGAATCACAATAAATCGTTCCTAAACTGGCTTTTTAGTTCAATACCAAAGCCTGGAAAGGGTTAAAAGTGTCTTTTGATTAGGATTGCTGCTTACTGTATCGTGTTTTCACGTATACTCTGATAAGAAGAACTCAGAAATTATTTTGTCTTTATTTTTCAAAGTTGTAGTTAACGTCGTTCTTGGCATATCGAAATTTGTTGCAAGTTTTGCCACTTTCGTCCCATTTTCGCTATTGAGCGAAACACCGATGTCATACTTTTTTCAAAACAGGGTACTACTTCTTTTGTTCGACTATTTACGCACTGCTCCACCAAGACTATCGACCAAACTGACTACAGTCTTAACAATCCCCAATACAGTAAAACTCATGTAATGATTTGCCCCCATTGCTGCTGATGATGGCACAATGCTATGGCATGCTCAAGTTACACCTGTCATTGTCACGGCTCAACGATTAGCCGCTTAGAACTTAACTGCGTTCCTATTCGGTCATAAAAGATTTGTGTGGTGTCTCCACATAGCCGAGCTTACACTTCAAACTGTAAAGAAATCTTGCAACTGTCGTTAGAAACGAACAAAATACTCTGCAGGGATCGACAAAAAGCGTCACTATAAGCGAAGTGATGGTAGTCCTATAGGTGAAGTCGTTATAGCCGAACTCGAATGCACGTAAAAGATAGAAATTCTGCCGTGACCGACGAAAAACCGTCGTTATAGGCAGTGGTGGGTTTAGGGTTGGGGGGCCTGAGGCAAGACTAAAAAGAGGGGCTCTCTGATGACGCCATCATAATCAGCCAACCGTGATAATCACGTTTGATTTGCCTAAGATACAGTCACCCAAGGATATGTTCCTCAGACTACGGCAAAACTGAAATAGCAGGAGAAAATGCAAAAGGGTGTTCATGATACACAACTTTGAAAGCACTGAAAGTTAGGAAGACATGGCTAAACGTTAGGCAATAAAAAGTTGGCATCGCCCCCACTTTATTTTCGCGCCCCTTTTCTCTGCATTCACCATCAATAAACTGCACATTTTACTCCTTTGAAAGTTTCACACTTACCCCATTTGAAAAAATGCTTGGTAGTTGGTATCCTGAATTTGTTCACATTCATTTCTTTGTGGGAATCTATAAAACTATAAAAAACAACCAAGAAGATTTAAAACACGAAATTTGTTTTAAATTTCATCCTTTTAACTGCAAAAACATAGCATACAAAAGCATCCAATTAGAGACTTGTTTTAGCAAGCTTTGAGGTATAACGGAAATGTTTAGGGGTTATGCTAAACAATGCCGCATTTAGCTACATCCGAATTTCCTACGTGAGTTCGATCATAGACATAGCAAGGACGGTATTCACAAAAGCTAAGTT
>Ga0210059_1015389_pt1 | contig 11177 bp, 7 predicted proteins | sample Ectturendosymbi2_FD_188042 | JGI IMG/M metagenome (GOLD analysis project Ga0210059, IMG submission 188042) | Ecteinascidia turbinata endosymbiont from Florida, USA - Sample 2 (SPAdes) (version 2) | ecosystem: Host-associated > Tunicates > Ascidians > Unclassified | place: Key West, Florida... | reverse complement strand
GCAGTAGAACTATGGGTTTTATTGCAATATGTCTTTTTTGCCCATCGCGAGCAACGCCACCTAGTGATACACTCAAAGGCAAATAACTCAGCTGCCCCTTGATGGATTTCAATTATGTTTTTTTTCCAGACCATCTTACATGTAAGTGCACCTTATATAAAAAAATGAGGCATTTTTGTGACATTGGGTTACACAATTGCAATTTCTTGTTGGATTATAATGATTTGACCCCGACATTTCGTCTGTAGAAACTTTTTTTCTATCGCAAGTGGTTTGAGGTGTATAGGTGTTCAAACAATAGTGCTGCGTGACCATAAAAGTTATTTATTTTTTGCCTGCGAGTACATTTGAAAAAAAATTAACAACTTTTTTTCGCCTTGAAATTTTTTCTTGAAACTTGGCAGGATGTTGTAAGACATGTGTGCGGAACTTATGTGTGATTTTCAGACCTCTCCCTTTTGTGGATAGACACCAGCGGACACTCAAAGACGAAAACGACAAAAAACAACCCCCAATTTTCTGACTTTTTCACCCATAGCACCCCCCGAAACGTTTTTTTGGAATTTTTTTTGCAAAGTAGGGGTCACGACTGGCATTTTTTGTGAAGAAACTTTTTTTCCAAAGTGCACGGTTGTCGTTGCACAGCCTTTTGAAAAATACCGCTCTAGTAGTTGGTTGTAGCCCAAATCGTTTTTTTCCCTAAAAACACGTCACAGTGACGTCATACACCCGCGTGGCATACCTCAAAAGATGCGTTGCTGTCTTCTGAAACCGAGCATGTTTTCAGTGACTTTCTAGCTTATGCCGTTCGCGAGTTATGGCTGGACAAAGGTTTTAGAGCCAATATATTGGCTCGCGTGGGCGGTAAAGGGGCCTCATCCCTCAATGGAGTTAATGGAGATACAGCACATCAGTGCTGGATGAAGGGCGTACAAGAAATAAAAAAACGGATGCTATTACTAATAACACAGAGCATATGCATGCAGTTGATTGATGCTATCAGTATTGTGAGTCATACTCATTTACTTGCAAAACTCTGTGGTGGTGGAGGAATGGCTACAAGACTGCTGGAAGTGAGTTTAGTAAAACTTATTTCTAGTAGAAGTGAAGAATCAGTTTGCCCACAGGCAACTCTCTACAAATGAAAACTGATCATCCTGCTAATGTGGCTGAACAAGGACAGTTGGTACAGCACAAAAGAAATCTCATTTCAACAAGAAAACTCAAGTTTAATCAAACGCTTCTTAAATGTCTTAACACAAAACTGCATGGACTGTCGCATGCAAAAACATCAAAAGACAACTGTGCTTGTGATACCTATGAACATGGACTGCTACCTGGGGTTTATGCAACTTTGGCTTGCAAAAATAACTTGCTAATTACTTGGTGGCCTTTCACTCAAAAAGTTGCACATCTCTGAACTGATGTGACATTGGTTGACTTTTTGTTTACAAGCTGAACATGCCAGAGACAACACAAACTAATGAACATATGTTTTTATTAGGTTGCACAAAAAAACTTCTCAAGGAGGATGTTATGCAAAAATAGAAATTATCTGGCAATGGCCGTTTCCAACCTATTTCAAACCCTTTCTGAATTGATACTTGATTGCAGTTTATTGGATGATATTTAATGACTGGGGGTCACAAAAATGTGGTTGTATGTCGAACTGGCAACACCAAGTAGCATGACTGGCTCATGGGAGGAATTTTGAAGTGACACCAAAAATTATTTCAGGGTTGGTTGATGTTGAGTGCCAATTTACACCCCAACATCATGGATCACAAGAGTTTAATTTCAATATTAACTGCGTTGTGTAGAACATAGACAAGAAAAGAGTTTGAACAACAGCCAAACACCCATGGACATAAGTTAACTCATCGTTGCTTGTACGGAGAAAACCATGCAACTGTGGAGTAAGGTTTTCCATGACAACAACCAAAGCTTGAACAAGCCACCAGCTAAACAACAATGCGAGTTTTTTTGATTTCTTTGTTGAAGAAATACCATTGCCTTACATTCATATGAATTTTCTTTTTTGTTGCATCAGCTTTCCATGTAATACTGAAATGAAGGCCAGAACAGCAAGAGTAGTTAATTACAGAATGAATTATACTTCATTGTGGTATCACAAGCTCACTAAATTTACTTCTTGATACTTCAAACGTTTGCCAAAGTCACTTTCATGAATATTGAATTGGAGTTTCTAACTTTCCCTACTTCCCAGTAATTACTGTTCAGCATAGGGAAGAATGGAATTATACTAAAAAACTTCCACACATGAAATTTGTGAGATAAGACTATACTCTCCTGCATGATATTGGACCAATACAAATGCATGACAAAACCTACTTCATGCACCAAAATTCATACCAAAACAGCTTGCTCATCTGGTGATCAAATAAGCTCTTGGTATAATTTTCTCTCTCTAGTCCAATGACTGCTAGAGGAAGTTTGGTTGGATCTAAATATCCCAACCAACTGCTCAACACTCGATGGGAGATGCGACTTTTAAGCAATGAAATCCTCAAGCATTCTCGGTTGCCTAGTGTGGAAGCCACCGTACTGCAACACCGTCTCCGCTGGGCAGGACATGTCATGCGGATAGACCCCTCCAGACTGCCTCGAATCATGCTCTACGGCAAACTAAATGAAGGAACAAGACCCCATGGAAGACCAAAGCTGCGGTATGAAGACCTGATAAAATTCTCCTTGAAACAAGCTTGCACAAATTTACAGTCTTGGGAATAGCTTACCAATGACAGGGCAGCTTGGAGAAGAAAAATCAGGGATGGTGTAGAGTCATTCGAGACAGGCAGGAAACAAAAGGGCGAAGACAGACGCAAACGAAGACATGAAAAACAGAACCACCACGTCCCTTTCCCTCTATACCATGTGACCACTGCCAACACCTATTCCATCACAGGATGGGCCTTCAAAGTCACATCCGCCATCGTCATCAACCACAGATGGCAAAGTCCTGATTGCAAATCCTGTGCTTGGACACAAGCGGGAGCCGATAACGACGACGAAATATCCCAACCAAATTTCGTTTATTGAACAACAGTGGCATGCAATCAAATTGTTAAGTTAATGGCGCATAGGTTATTTCTCATTCTGATAAAAATGAAAAATATAACATTATGTCGATACCTCTTGAAAATGTTCAGTTAACAAGTTAACAGTTAACAATCTCATGCTATTGTTAAAACAATCATGGAAAACTGAAAACTACCAGGTGCAATATGTGAACTGAGCTAAAAGCTGACAAGGGAATATGTATCCTGGAAGAAGTCTGTTACTTAGCACTGACTGATTCATTATGGGCAAATGAATGGATGAGTCATTGGGTAACCTCATTCTCCAATGCTTTCTTGCAACTGTCATAACCAGATGATGGAAAACTTCTGCCACATTGACCAAAAGTTCAGACATTGATTTTGCGTTTTGACCACGGAAGGACAGTGCCAGGTCCTTATTCCTGAAATTCCCTATGTTGCTGGTAAGTTTTATGTTGTACTACCTGTAACTGTTTACGTAATGCTTCTCAACCTTTTTTCCACCACCCTTTCTTTCAATAATGCCTCTTTGTCTGACATGTTTGCTGCTGGTGTACAAATGTATCATACTTTGAAAACGCACATTGAGGCCCTTTCTTTGTGGTAGTCTACAACTCCAAAACTTTACAGTCAATCAACAAGGTGCAGGAAAGGTTGCTTGCAGACATATGAAACAAATTTTAAATTTTGACGCAGGGCTTGTGCCCCTTTTGGAAACCATTGAAATTGCTACGTTGAGGTGTTCCTGCCAATTCAAGAGCCATGGGTAGCGATGTAGTGTGTGGCACCTAATATAAGTTGATAAAAACTTGGGTTTTCCTCGAAGGAACTAAGTTTTTCTTTTGTCTTTTTTTGGAAAAAAACAAAAACCCTAGATCATGAATTGTTTTCACTGCATCATGCAATAAAACATTTTCTGAAATGCAAATCATTAACTTGTCATACCTATTGTGGCATTTCAAATCAACTGCAAAGAAATGTGCTCCATCTTTGCTGGCGCCAGTTGTTGTTTGTCAGTTTCACTCCATCAAAGTAGTGGCACTTGGCAAGGAAACACACAGCAAACAGAGAAAAGCCACTCACTCTCACACAACTTATGCTTTTCTTGTTAAATTTATATGCATGTCCTGCTAGTTCAGCATTGGTAGAATGTATTTTTCCACACAATGGTTTGGAATGGTCCAACATCAGAAACAGGTTGTGTGCGGAAAAGGCACAAGAAATTGCAGTTTTTCAGAGCTAAATAAGAAAATAGCTTAAATTTGCACAAGCTAATCAAATGATTCTCAATTTGTTTTAAGTTCCTCAAATTTCGTTGCTTTTCACTTTCTTTGATTCAAAATACATCTTAAAGTTGGCTGCACAAATGTTCTTCCTGTTTTGGTATATAGAAGATTTGAAAAAATCAGTGATTTTCTTGCTGGGTATTTTTTCAAATAAGAAATAGAAAGATTTTTCCTGGTTTAGAATCATTTACATCAACCCTGCATCTGACGTACAAAAACACAAAAAACTGAAAAAAATTATATTCAAGCATTTTTTGTACTTCTGCAGAACAAAGAGAGCTGGGACAAGTGCCGGCGCCGAAAATCAAGGTATTTATGTTGGTAATGAAATAAATATAACTTTTAATATCTAATCTTCAGGTCTACAATAAAAAAAATTTGGTTGTGTGTTTTTTGTTTCTTTTTGTGAGTGACATCATAAGTGAGGTAGGATTTTGGCTCATTGCGTTGCTTATCTTTTTCTTGTCTTGCCAAGAGCTCTTACGTTTGAATCAAGAAAAGTTTTTAAGTTGTTGAGCATTTAGCAGGTGCAGAGCACTAGTCATATCCTGAAGATTTAGCTGTGCGTTGGAAATAATGATTTCGTAGTTGCCATCGAGATTTGGGACTAGTATTGATTACTAGTAGCAGGGCTCACAGTGAGAAATGGTAGAACTTACTTTGAAAAAAGAGGTACTAAACTGTTTTCAACAAATGTTCGTAGAGTTCATTTCTACACGTTCAGAGGCGGTGTATGAAATACTCGCACTTCAAAACCACGTGTGAGCCACTATTTCCACGTCACTTTGCCACTTAATTAATCGCCAGGCAATTGAGCTAGAGAGCTATTTGTGACAAGTCTTTGAGCCAGCAATGATACAAACTTTTTGAGTTTCAGGTTCATCATAGGTGATGTCATAAGTGGGATATGTTTAGGCTTTTTTGGCCAAGAATAATAGGCCCAGGGCACCACCAGCAGGAGTGACCTTTCTTTGAAACTAGGCTATAAAAAAGGGTCTTTTGAGCCTTTGGTCAGAATATGTGGCACTTTTGGTCAAAAAGTTCTGGGCTGAAAACAAAATGCTATTTGATTATAGGATTAATTACTTTTTCAGGCCATAAGTTTTCAACCAGAAATGCTAGAAAGCTAATCTAAGACACGAAAAGCTCAGATTATAGCCTAGTTTTCAAAATATTTTCCTCTAGTTTTCAAAATATTTTCCTCTAGTGAAATTTTAGCAAAATATTTTCCTCTAGTGATTGGCGCCAGTGTTGAGAACCTGGGCCAAAAAAGCCTAAACTTACCCCAGTTGTGGCATCGTCCACAAAAACCCAAAGGTGAAAAATATTTCGTTATTTTAGTGCGACTCCACAGACTTGCCGCATCTTTCAAGGTCTTGAACAGCTTTGTAATGCATCTGGCTGACAAGTTAAGGTGTTGCAAAGTGATCGTAAACAAGTGTCAACACAGATCTTAAAAGTTAAACCATGTGTCACCAAAGATGTTAAGATGTTTTTGTTTTCTTGTGGAGGAGAAAAATGTGTGATCATACATTTGTTTTTCAACTTCATCAGAAAGCCCACCTTGTCGCGTTTTGATCAGGGAAGGACAGCGCCGGGTCCTTATTCCTGCAATTCCTGATGTTGCTGGTACGTTTTATGTTGTACTACCTGTAACTGTTTTCGTAATGCTTCTCAACCTTTTTTCCACTACCCTTTCTTCCAATAATGCCTCTGTCTGACATGTTTGCTGCTGGTGTACAAATGTATCATGTACTTTGAAATCAAACATGAGGTAGTTTACAACTCCAAAACTTGCCACCCAATTAAGTAGTAGATCTCTTCAAACCCTATGCAGATTCAGATACATGATGCTCAGAGATACATGATGCTGATTCTTCACTGGAAGGTAGACTTGGAAATGCATTAAATGTTAACAAGGTGCAGGAAAGGTTGCTTGCAGACATATGCAACAAATGGTCATTCCATCCGAACTCAACCAGTTCTTGCATGGACGCCATCTTAGATTTTTCTCAAAATATGCACTAAATGTGCCTCCATGGGAACAATGAAAAATTCCCAAGTTTCAGATCAAAATTCCAAGCGGTTTAGATTTTGTGGCTATTTGAACAGTAAAGGCTACAACCCAATTCTTCCCTCATGGATCACCATGCTCATTTTGAAAGGTTATTGGAGGCCCATTACTTCATTGTTGTGGAAGCTATTAGTCTGAAAATTGGTTCTCTATATAATTCTGGCCTCCTCTTTCTGAATCAGCAGTTGGAATTGAGCTATGAGATTTGGATCAAAAGTTACATGTATCTCATAACTGGATTTCTGTCAGGCAGTACATACTTGGCACATTTTGACCACCTGCTGTGAGGCTCCCTCTTGGTCAAGATCTAAATATTCACCTGATTTATGACATTTAGGAAATATTCATTGAGTACAAGCAAAATATCCTGACACAAATGGCAAATAATGGTTTTAGAGAGCGCTGAAAATGCCAACAGCTTCAAATGTAACCCTCAGACCCCCTTGTTCAGGGGGTAAGTGACTGCGTAGATGGTTTCTCAGAGTGATGAAAGTTTCCTCACTCAAAGATATATGATTTGGCTGTGCCTGACATGAATATAAACATATCAAGTCAATGACTTCGTTGTTTGCTCAGCTGACAAAAAGAAGCAATGTTTTCAGAAAAATAAGCATTTTTGCCACTAGTGGCGCTGCTGTGCACTTGTTTTTGCAGAAACATGTTATCAAATTATCATTCCTCAACCAAATTGAATGAACAAAGTGTCTATTTCCTTGTTTTTTGGGGTGCGGATGCCAAAACTGCAGCTAAAATTTTGATGGACATTGTGGTTAATACCTTAGGCTTCATTTTTGTGCATCATCAACATTTGATCATCAGAGGCCCCCTGTTTTCAGACTTGCCTTGTGTCACCCTAAACCTAAGTCCACCACTACTAACAACTTCACAAATATCTCAGTATGAACCTTCTTTGAACTGTGATACAGGATGATTTTGCAGAGGTACCTTGAGTATTTGGCAGGCATGTTTAAGCCACAGTGAGACAGCTGAATCATTTTGGAAAGATCTTTATGAGACTTCTAATAATGTTTGCAAAATGTAATGTAGAACCAATATGAAATAAGTGATATATTTGAGAAACATACTGCAAGCAAACGTATCAGCTTTTAATACCTCTATGGCATGTTTAATAAAAATCTTTATGTTAAGAATGAAAAAACGGGTAGTGTCTGTTCAGGAAATTATCATGAAAATGAGTAATATATTTGACAACCTCAAGCAGAACAATTTCATTTCCATGTCACAGGCAAAATACACCACTGAACTCAAGAGAAACTCTTCCCCATCCCAACCGTTAATCTAACTGGACTTTGGAAAGACCTACAGCTCTCTTTGCCAGGACCCTGTCCAAAGCTTCCATTGGAACATTGTACAGGCCATATTGCATCTTTTTATTATCGGTATATATTGTACAGAGTTCCCATGTGGTATTTAGAGTATTGGATTCTGAAATCGGTTTTCAAGACCTTCAAAAAGTATTGAATTTGGCCAAAATAAAGTATTGAAGAAGTGTAGAAGTCCTAATAGGAAAGATATAAATAAAGTTACTGAGCAGAATCATGTCTTATTTCTACTGATTAGTTATATCTGTAAGTACAGCCTGTGCGCAAGTGGCAAAAATCAACATGCATAGATGTTATTTAATGGAAATCGATTTCATGGCTCCTCGGACATGGCTTGGATCATATCTTCTTTTCGGCGCAGTCTCTATCTCTTCCTGTAAGTTTGTACTTACTTTCCTCCGTTGATGTTTTAACAAAAAGTTGAGGCCAATACACTTGTGATGAATATCTTCTTTTAAACAACGTTTCAAGAATATTATCTTTGCTCTTGCTTTTGCACAATCCACACATTTTTTTGAAAGCAAAGACTGACAGGGATACTGATCAGTTGTCTACAATACTTGGAAGCTCTACTTGTTTCTTGAGCATCAGTATCAACCTGCCCCTTCCTTTCTATAAACTGCGGCGATTCTTGTCTACCCATATCTTCAACTTAAGTACAGCCTGTGCACAAGTGACAGAAATCAGCACACACAGATGTTATTTAATGGAAATCGATTTTGCCGTACGGCATCTTCAGTCCAACTTGGACTGAAGCCATATAGCGAAATGGATTTGGACTAACGATGCCGTATGGCGAAATCGAATTGGACTAAAGATGCTGTATAACCAAATCAATTTGGACTAGGCTAAAATCCATTTACTGGAAACTAGGCTACAATCAGAGTCTTTTGATACTTTGGATGACCTGCTGGGATTTTGGGTTCAAAAGTTGTGATATAAGTTAGTGTAGCTAATCAAATAATTAATTAATCTGTTTGTTTGAGATCACAACTTTTGGACCAGAAACGCTAGAAAGTCAAAGGCTCAAAAGACTCGGACTCGAGCCTAGTTTCCAATCAAAACTTAGCGAAACACTTTGGCCTAGGGGTTGGGCCCTAGGCCAGGCAACATGAGCCAAAATGACCCCAAAACTACTTCACTTATGACGTCAGTCACAAAAATCTGAAACACGAAAAGCTCACATAGCCTAATTTTCATTGAAATTTTAGCAAAATATTTCCCTCTAGCGATTGGGCCAGAGTTGTTAGCCTGGGCCAAAAAAGCCTAAACTTACCCCTGTTATGGCATCACCCACAAAAACCCGAAATTTAAAATATTTCATTTTTTAGCGCAGACTCAAAAAACATTTTTTAGTGCAGACTCAAAAAACTTGCCACATCTTTCAAAGTTTTGAACAGCCTTGTAATGCATCTGTCTGGCGAGTTATGGAGTTGCAAAGGGATCATAAACAAGTGTCTAACACAGGTCTTAAAGGTTAAACCATGTGTCACCAAAGATGTTTTCTGTTTTCTTATGGAGGAGAAAAATGTGTGATCATACATTTCTTTTTCAGCTTCATCAGAAAGCCCACCTCGTCGCGTTTTGATCAGGGAAGGACAGCGCCAGGTCCTTATTCCTCAAATTCCCGATGTTGCTGGTAAACTTTGTATGTTGTACTAACTGTTTGTGTAATGATTATTATCTTTGTTTTTTACCACCCTTTCTTTCACTAATGCCTCTTTGTCTGACATGTTTGCTGCTGGTGTATAAATGCATCATACTTTGAAATCACGCATTCAGCCCCTTTCTTTGTGATAGTTTGTAACTCCAAAACTTGCCAGCCAATTAAGTAGTAGAGTTGTTCAAACCCTATGCAGATTCAGGGAGTTTTCTTGTTTACATTTTCAAAATAAATTTTGATTTTGCTTTTATTGCGGCTGATGTAATAATGGGGATTGTTCAGCACATTTTTTGGCTGAGGTCACTGTGACTTGAGTTCCAAAAACCAATTTTTTGACTCTTCAGTTTTTCTTGGAAACTAGGTTATAATTTAAGTTCCCAGGGAAAAGACGCATCCAAGAAGTCTGTTTGGCTGTTATGGCAGCAGAGATACATGATGCAGATTCTTCACCGATAAGTAGACTTGGAAATGCATTGAAAATGTTAACAAGGTGCAGGAAAGGTTGCTTGGAGACATATGGAAAAAAATTTTAAATTTTGACGCAGGGCTTGTGCCCCTTTTGGAAACTATTGAATTGCTAAGTTGAGGTGCCCCTGCCAATTCAAGAGCCACATGTAGCGATGTAATTCGTGACTTCTAATATAGGTTGATAAAAATTAGGTATTCCTCAAAGGAACTAATTTTTTTTTGTCACTTTTTAGGAAAGAAAGAAAAACCGTAGATTTTGAATATTGCATCATGCAATATAAACATTTTCTGAAATGCAAATCATTAACTTGTTATACCTATTATGGCGTTTATATTTGTGGGCAAGGAAATGTACTCACTGTTTGGTTTTGCAAAGTCTTACTGTTAATTTTCTCCATCAAAGTAGTGTCTGTTGGCAAGGAAGCACACAGAAAACAGACAAAATGAATTATCACACAATTAAGGCAGTATGTTGTGAAATTCATGTTCATGTCTGGCAGACTGGTTAAGCATCTGTATGAAATCGTTTCTGAACATATGGTTGGAATGGTCTGACATTGCAAACAAGTTGAGTGCAGAGAAAGCAGACAAGTTTCCATAATATATCGTTACTCAGGGCTCAAAAATATGAGTTGTAATATTTACTCCAGCCGTTTGAATGATTCCTCTGATATTGTTTCAAATCTTTAAAATATTGTTTGATTCAAAAGAAAACTTGCCGTTGACTATGCCAATGTTCTGCCTTATTATAGATTGAAACAAAATTGGAGCATACTTGATGACTGTTTACTGTTGGGTGTTTCATATGATACCACAAGGAGTTTTTTGGTTGGATTCTTTTGCATCAACTCTGCATCCGATATGCAAAAACACAAATAGTTGAAAAATGTTTTGTTGATACGATTGGTTTTGTATTTCTGCAGAGTAAAGAAGAGGACTAAACAGATAAAAACCATTCTCACATAACTCAGATAGTTCATTGTCATGTTCATATGCAAATCCTACTAGTTCAGCATCTGTATTTTTGAATACATGGTTTGGTATGGACTGACATTAGAAACAAGTTGTGTGCAGAGAAGGCAGAAAAATCTGTAGAAACATTGGGGTGAAACATAATTAACTACTCAGTGTGTAAATGTGCTGCTGACTGTGCAAATGTGCTGCTATTTTTCCTTTCTCATCAATTTCTGAATAATCAAATAGTGCTTTTTATGCTTGAAAATGGGGTCATTTGCACTCATGTTCTGCGTTATTTTCTTTGTGCTACCCTATTTATTTTATCCT
>Ga0210059_1015388_pt1 | contig 11177 bp, 12 predicted proteins | sample Ectturendosymbi2_FD_188042 | JGI IMG/M metagenome (GOLD analysis project Ga0210059, IMG submission 188042) | Ecteinascidia turbinata endosymbiont from Florida, USA - Sample 2 (SPAdes) (version 2) | ecosystem: Host-associated > Tunicates > Ascidians > Unclassified | place: Key West, Florida... | reverse complement strand
GCAGTAGTGCTGTAACAAGTGTTACGTGTTAGCTAACAATAGTGTTAAGAATGTGTCTGTAACCCTATGGTTCTGTCTTCAATGCAGTTGCAAAAAGTGTCTGTAACCCTGTGATTTCGCCGGCTTTAATGTCTTGTACTACGTTATGTATTGTCTGTTTTTATCAACCTGCGTTCTGCAGAGTGTGTGTGTTCATACTATGGACTTCGTGTCTGCTATAAACAAATAAATTAAATTAAATTAAATTTAGCAACATTTCACCTGTCCAGAACAAAATACTGTGTATTCTAATATTCTGTAACTCTGTTTTATTTTTTGTGTGTATTTACTTTTTCGTATTTTCTGTGTGCACATTCTATGCTTTTCGGCATGAAGTACACTTTTTGTTTTTTTCTGTTTTGCTTTGTTTCCTTTTGTACCTCATTAATTAGTTTTTGTAACTTTTTTACTTTTTTTATTACTATTTTTTAATTTCTTTGTAATGCTAAAAACACTCTAACCACACCAAATTCCTTCACTTAAATTCGATCCACTCATCTATGTACATAGGCATGCGCTTTCACCTGTACATTTTCTTCACCATGTCCTGCGTTCATTCGTTTTTTGTCTTTCTTTTCATTATGCCTATTCGATCTCCAACTGTTGTTTCTCAACACTTGTCAAAAAGTGATAAACGGGATTGGTTGACTAGATGACCGCCACTGTCTTTCGCCAATCCTATATGACACAGCGCCCGTCTTTGATTACGCTGATCAGCTATTGTGCCATTGTGATTTCATTTGCTCTAATTTTCGCTAATGGTTGGTTTACTGCATGCGATGGCTTTTATGGTGCTTCTGCTTGTTGGCTGAGTCATATGAAACAATAAACCATCACCATTACCATTACCGAAAACAACGTGCCGCCAACTACTGCAGTTGGTCACTGTCATACACAGTGGCGTAGAGAGGCTATATGATGCCCGGGGCCGACTACAAAAGTGCCGCCCTTTCCACCCCTCAAATTTGCTTACAAAACTTAAAATGAAAGAAGATCATGTTTCATGGCTATTTGGAGCTATAAGGCTTAATAAAGCATCTTGAAAATCACAATCAAACACTCACAAATTGAAATATGTAATCTATTTCATTGTCGATTATGAATCTTGCTTTTTTTGCTTTTCGCCACCTTTCTTATCATTAATTTTTCTATTTTTTGCTTTCTTTACATAGGCATAAACGAACCAAATTTTCCAAAAAAAACAAATTTCAAATTTTCTTACCTGTTGGTTTTTAATCTCCGGTAAGCCCACCGCATGACTTTTTAAAAGTTTACTCATTCCAGGGGATCAAACGAAAAATTTAAGGGATGTGATGGCGGCATACCTACTTTACAGATGTAAACATTTATTTTTGTTAATATTTCGTGTAGTATCCCCATCTTTCATAACTAAAAATAGTATACATACTGAATATAGCAGGCTGTAATAACCAGTATGATCTCAGTGACATAAAGAACGTTTCATTGTTCATTTCACGTTTCAGCAGTGGTTTAATCGTCTCAGTGTGTATAAAAGGCTTCAAACGTTAATTTTGTCGGAACTTGCGCGGGGCCCTTTGTTGGTGCGGGGACCCATTTTAAGAAAATATCTTTGAACAGGTTTAAATCCGGCTATGGTTGAGAATCGCTGGCTTGCAGTCAGTAGCGGACACAGGCTAATTCGGTGGGGGGTATGCGATATCGATTTGCATTGAACACAATGCTTCACAGGACCATATTGCGTGCATCAATCACTTTCGCATGAGTACATTTACGATGAAACAGGTCTAATCTTGGTTTAGTTTAGTTAGAAGAAGCACGAGTGATACAACCGATCAAACTTTAATACAGCATCGCTACGGATCCAACACGCAATGTGGCACATAACGATCTGATGACGTAGTCACCGTCGGCGCAGGTACATCGAGGACTCAAGACAAACAGTTCACGTGACGACATAATACTCATTCTCATAGTTGGTTACGTTTGTTACAGCACAATTACTGGTGGCAGTAGCCAGCGTAGTGTTGTTTGACTTGTATGTTGCAGCAAATGTGGGTAGTCACTTCGATGAGGTTTAGATCGGTGCTCTTCAAATGGGGAACCTTACAGTTTTCAATAGTCGTTTGGAATAGTCTGCAACACTCATAGTAATTTGTGTATAATATTTGTTATTGCAGGTAATTTTGGTGAAATAAGAACAAGAAGCGGGTTGATTCTGCTTATTTTGCAACCGAAATTAAGAGAACGGAAAGAAACAAACAATTCGTAATGAGTGAAAGCACGAAAGTAACAAAAAGCGAAAGCGAGAAAGCACGATCATCCATGAGCTTCCGCAGAAATTTTTCCAGGAGGGGGGCCACGTCGACATTTTGTTTTTCAATTTCAAATTGCTGACGATCAGTGTTCCCTCTAAGATAATTTTGCACTGAACAAATAATTGTTTTAGTGAGCATGATTATTTTAGGGCTGAGTAAGTGCAGTTTTCAATGAATTACAAACTTTGTGAATTATATAATAAATATACAATCTTATCAAAATACGAACAAAATAACATATAATTAAAATAGATTCTTGTTTGCGTGCTTTTCCATTGCTTTGGAATGTTACAAGTACGCGAGAATGATATTTCACTGCGCAACAGTTCTGGTGGTCCTGAATATTTGCGCACTCAGAGGGAACGTTGCTGACGATGCAATGTAAATGGACGTTCACAAATCGCTTTATCCTTTCTACACTACAAAGGAAATGCCCCATGTCACGGTAACAATTACAAAAAAAAACGCTTCGTTGGCAGCAGTAGCCAGGTATATTGGTATAACGACAATTTACACAGTAGGCTATCTGCAGATTTTCAACGCAGGGGATTTCTTTTCAAGTAAGCATTGCCATGATTTGTAAAGGAAGAAGCATTGGATTGTCATGGTTTTCAACGAAACCACAAATTATGACTTTATTTTACTTAGCAAGCAGGGCCGCACCCAGTTGATATATTCAACTGAAGTAACAACTGACCATTTTTTTGAAAATTTCGGGGGGGATTACCCGGTTGCTATCCCCCTAATTGCGGTATCAACTGGCAAGACTTGTCAGCATCACGTAGAAACAAGAGCTGCAAAAGTCTGGGATCTCGTCCAAAGCGATCAATGAAACCTTGCTACACAAACCGGACAATTAAGTAGACCTGTATGTTGACACGACTACGGGCAAATTTACTAAAATTAGAACACCACGCAGGTTTTGCAAAATTGACCAGATGAATTATGAAAACTCGCCACAGCAAATACAGCTTTGCACTCAGTATTCACTCAGATATCAGAACTAAACCTTAACAATTAAGAAGTATTTCCACAAGCTTGCATAAACGTATTCTAACAAGCCACGTAATTTTATGCTGCATGAAAAGAAGCCTGCATAAGTGTAGTTTGACACTCAGGCACATTGGTCACACTCCACTAATGATGGATTGTTCAGACTTGTGGAAGCATTGCTACAGACTCAACCATGCTTCTTTTCACAAAGTACAAATGTACGTGGCTTACCCCTATCTGCATGTCACTGTCTCACTGCATTACCTGCCAAGACGTGTGCGTTCAAGAGTCTCATGCAACAAAACGCCTGCTGCCGTAATTCAAAGCGACCCTTTGCAGGTGTGTTGCCACGGTATTGTTACGCAATCAAGACCAACAGTAGAACAATCCGCTCGCGACTTTCGCAACACGACCCTGCATGCAAAGGATGGGACATCAGTGAACTGCAAGCCCATCACTGCATGACACTATAACTGTGAACCTGACTCTTGTGCAATGTGAGTTTCATACCAGCAAAAACTGTCACTGCAAGAATTAAATCAATTAATCGGAATTTAAAATGCCGACTTCAGGCTTTTCGAGAAATTTTTGGTTCTTAATCCCAATTTCCAGGGGGGAAACGGGCATTCCCCCCCTGCGAACGCCCATGCGATCATTGACTATTTTATATCAGGTTTCATAAACAAGGCCAGGTCATCTAATGAACCGAAGAAACGTTTTTGACTAATTGTCAGCGCAAGTTAATTTTTAGTATCCTTAGCGATTAAGCAATGTGCAGTACAAAAATATTTTTGGCGATGAGTTTCAATGAAATCAAATGTCATGTCAACACTTCTTTAGGTCTGGTGGGGGGGACGCATCCCCTGCATCCCTTCCTTGTGTCCGCGCCTGCTTGCAGTCTTCATCGTGACCTGCGCATTTGGTCTAACTGTTGCGTTGGACCTCTTCCAATTACACGTGCATAGTGTCATTCCTTGCCTTTGTTCGTTACCAATTGAACCATCGCCAAAAGTCTTCAGTTGAGGGACTTAACGTTTGTGCAGGGGGAATGACATTCTAAAATTTGGCAAAAAACTACTGATTTTTATAGTGTTTCATATTTCAATTTTGGGGGAATTGGAACATGGTTTGCGGGGCTAAGCCCCGCTTGGCGACGAGACTGGTTACCAACAGACGTCTATTTCGAAACAACTGTATTACCAAACCATGCCAGGTGGAACAGAGGCCTTTTGGATGCCCAGTAGTGATTACAACGTCTTATGTTCGGCGGTAAGTGCGTTCAACAACTTTATTCTGTACAGCCATTGCCAAGTTATACCATCGTTTTGAATAACACCCCTTTTAATAAAATCCTTCACCACAATCATATCTAAACATATCGTTTACCCTTGCGTTAGGTTTTCAGATTACGGTTTTTGCCTTAAATTCGTCAAAATGAGAGCAACAACTTTTCCTAGCTTTTCTTGTTGAAATGAATTTTTCTATGACTGCAAATGTTAAGCATACTGATGAACAAAGGAGACTTTTACGAAACTCACTCTGCCTATCGCCTGGCTCTGATTCACTCTACTTGAAGTTCAACCCGACAATTTGAGCTCAAAGTTACCCACGAAAACACACCAACTGCACTTCCCCGCTTCAAGAACGTTATTTTCCGACACCATTACGTCATGTAGAAAAATAGCCGTTTTATTGAAACTCAGCAAAGTTATCTTTGCAGAGTTCTTCACTTCAACCGCCAAAATTTAATGTTGATAAGCCCACCTAATGAATATATGGCGACAACTTACGGCACTTATTGAAAATATCCCACTTAACCAGTTTTTTTTTAAAGAAAAATGCTAGGTACTCGGTATGGATCTGTAGGGACCCGATTTCTCTGATTCTAGGGACCCGATTTTCCCTGATTTTAGGGCCCGATGATAATTTTCTCTGATTCTAGGGACCCGATTTAAAATTCTAGGGACCCGAATCTGGTTCCTAAAACGCGTTAAAAAAACCCCTGCACTTAACATAAAAATAGCATGAGATTTGCCAAGAAATGTTTTTTTTATAATCTTGGCGACGGCAGCTAGCGGTATGACTGAAATATGCTACTTTCCGGGGAAGTTGAGGCGAAGGATTTTGCCCAAGGGGTGCTACGGCGATTCACCCAGTGCCGGTGAATCGGACACGCAACCTTCCAATTGTGAGGCGAACACTCTACTACTGAGCTATAGCCGCCCTAACAAAATCTTCGTCGCCAATGCCTAGGTGTCAGGTGATGTTATGATGTGCTGTTTGGGCGCTACTGAGCAACCAACGATACGATAAAAAGGATTAGCCTAAGCTAACCTTGACTATTTTGCGTGATTTCATGCAAACTTTTTTATCAGACTTTGAGAGGAGGGGCAATATAAATTACGAACAACCGGAACAACCCTAATGTTTGCTAATCCGCGGTCGGATGTCATCTCTTTCCTATGTTCAAAGGGCGTTTGACTGAGATGGCGGAAATGACTTTGTCTGGCGAGGAAGATGTCGGGACTGGGACACAGTTGCTCCACCAGTGAGTGTGTTAAAATTTTAAGACAAACACAGGGGTACTTTAGCACATTGGATTAGATCCAGACTTTTGAATGAACATTTCATCAATTTTCTTGCTCCACAGCCACATGTCGTGTTTTTTTTAGGCTAGCCTACCCATCTAAGTCTTCTAAACACAAAGGTTGAAAAAAGTTAGAACTTTGAAACTTTATTTTAAAATAATAACGAAAAGCTAGAGCTGTTGAACTCCTTTCAAAAATTAATTTTTGATCAGGAGAGTGCCACCCCCCTAAAAGTGCCGCCCGGGGACCGCCCCCCCCCCTTGCTACGCCACTGGTCATACAGCAGCGTAATGGAGAAAAAATGAAGCTTTGTAAAAAGCATCAGACCTCTGAAGCGATCGGTTAAAAAATTAGATGAAGATAAACATGGTCGAATAAACGATACAGATTGTTTTTAAACAAGGCATCAAAGGTCCTGACATAATGGTTAACTTAGTGTGGGCGAACACTTGCATTTCTGGGTATGTAATGCATAATTCGGTAGGCGTTGTTGTAGGCAACTCGTAAGCGTTTCATACTATAGTCTGTGTGCACTTTCTTCACAATAGGCAAACATAAGTTGGTATGTAATAGACACGAAATAGTGTTTTTACTGCAGGTGAGCACTGAGCAAATGTGCCTCTGAGCTTGTTTGCTGCACAGTACAGCGACTTCACTTGTCCATGGATATCATCATTATCCTTGAATGAGGCATTTAGCGATACACCAAGATATTTGACTTGGTCAGAAAATTGTACACCTGCACCATGCAGAAAATCATTCGATGGAGCAGGTTATTTATACTTTTTGGGACAAAAAAGAACACGAATTGTTTTTTTGCAATTGCAAGTGATTTCATGTTAAACAGCAAAGTCACCACAAATATTCCGAAAACACTGGAGTCCAGTAATAATAGGCAGGGACGGATTTAGGGAACTCGGGGCCCTAGGCCATTTTATAGTTTTGGGGGCCCCACGCAAGTGTGACCTATTTGGCCGTTTGTGTGAAAAGTATGCCCCTCGTAAGTAGTGCCCTCTCAAAATCTATCTTTTGTGGTGCCGACTTTGGTTCCACAATTGACTTAGATCTTCAACAGAAATTAAAGCCTTTCCTACATTCGTCTAAAGAACAAATGGCATTGAGATATTTTCTTGGAATTTACAACTCTTTCGTGTAGTTCAGAAGTTCTCTTCGTTAAATTTCCGCGATTTGTAGCGTTTTTATTAGGTTTGTTTTTCGGACATAAAGATTTTCATGCGGGACCGTGTTGCTTCCCTCGAAAATATCGTCTAGCTGTCGATCTGATTACCTGTACGTAAACTCCTTTTTTGTGGTAATACTAACCCCTACTTCTTTAACGAAACAAGCACAATCCATTCAGTGGACGCAGGGCTTATTCATGCCGTTTTGAAATTGTCATTTTCCAAGCAATAAAAAATAGAGTGTTTTCATCCTCTGTACCATAGGCCCATAGGCGTACGAGGCGGGGGGGGGGTGGGGGTGTTGCTGCCCACCGACTTGAAAAATTTCAGGGCAAATTCTGTTTTCAGGGCAAGCGCAAGTTGCTCAAAATTCCTGAATAATAAAAAAATATTTCAAAACAGTGAAAAATTTCAGGGCAAACATAAGTTGCTCAAAAATCGTGAATGATAAAAAGTATATAGTCAATACAATGAAAAATTTCAGGGAAAACTCTGTTTTTCAGGGCAAGTGCAACTTGTTCAAAAATGCTGAACGGTGAAAAATTTTTCAATGCAGTGTGTTCAGTGTATATTCACTTGGGGGTGGTCCGTGCAAATTGGGCTAGTTTTGTTTGTAATCTGGACTAAAGACGTGAGTGGTCATAATGGCTTTGATATAGACCAGCTATGTCCAACCCAAATGTCTTACTGAGCCAAAAAGTATGTCACTATCTGGACCAGGGCCGCACATTGAATGACATATTAATGAAGGCCGCACATTGAATGGCTTACTTTGATCTTATCAAATTATTTTAGCTTAAGCTAATGTACTGAAAGGGTTCGAATCCTCATTGCAATGGTAACAGACGTGATAAAGTGGCACTGAAAACCAACTGCATCAAAAATGTCAAATTCAGGATTATCAAAATAAGGACAAGTTGTCAGTATATAGGATACATTTACAGTACTACAGCGAAAACCTAAACTGGGCCGCATGTGGCCCGCGGGTTGGGCACAGCTGATCTAGACCAAGCCCTCGTTTTATGTAAAAATCGAACAATCGGATGTCGGTAGGTCAACAGCTTGATCTAAGAATTCGGTAAGCTCCTTTGAGTGCGCGTGTTTAAGTGCCTTGCTCAACCGCACAGCACTTACGATAACACAGACAGGAGTAGGGTCAGACCCTTCGGTCCGGAACCGTTGCTTTTAACCATTGCGTTGCGCCATCAAAATCGCGTACATAATTGCATCAGTAAAGGCAATTACCGTAAAGTTTCTTGTCTGGGAGAACACAACACGCAAGGAACTTCACCCCATTGAGTACAAGCAAGGTAACTACAGAATTTGCCTATAACGGCACCTCTAGGGGATTGCATAATGAAGGTTATTGCCGAATTGACGTTTGAAGTGAATTGAAATGCATGTAAAAGATGCCATCGGGACCGCACAAAACGTAACATTATATAGGCGAATTGACGTTACAGACGAAGTCGTTGTAAACGAATTAAACTGTACAGAACAGATTTATAAGAGGTTTCAGACCCCATTCGGATTGTACTAAAAAAGTTAGTTTCAGGGCATCAGTGCAAATTGTTTGTTTTTAGAGCAAACTGTTATTTTCAGGGCATTTTTCCGCCCCCTCAGTAAAATGCCTTCCCGTACGCCTATGATAAACAGCATGAAGACAAGTTTTGCACAGAAGCAAAGTATTGTCACAACACCCTCAGTTAACCACGAAGTAAGCCCAATGTAAACACGCTTTCCCTAGTGAAGCTCGTGAGAAACTGTTCTAGCTGATTTAACTAACATATAGAGTTTCAACAAGTAATCTCTGTTTGCGGGAAACCTGGTAAAAACAACCAACCGTAGGATCCAAAACTGGCAATCTTGCTTTTCATCGGAGTTTTGCAGTACCTGGCGATTTTTCGTTGTTGCGAGCTTTTTGTCAGTGGACAATTGAACATAAAAGTACCGTTTTTTTATTTTTCATTCTTTTTTTGTAACCGCTTTCATACAGATGGCCTGAATCTCCCTCACGCTGAGATGCACAATATTGTCATGTTGCTACTGTACTGACAAGAGTCTAGAGTAGACTAGACATTTGCATTTCCGCACGTTACAAGGTAAATTGTCAAGTTATGCCTCTGCGCAGCGTTGCAAATTTTTAGTTAACATTGAGTCGTCATAGAAAAGATGGTTGCGCGGGGCCCCCAAAAGCGCGGGGCCCTAGGCCACGGCCTATGCGTAAATCCGTCCCTGATAATAGGGCCAAACGCACATACATCATCAGCAAACATTAGATGATTCACAATCATATTTCCCACAGTGCACTCCACTCTGGCTGAACCCAGCTGTTTTGATAGTTCAACAAGGTAAACAGCGAATAACTATGGACTCAGAATTCCCCCTTACCCCGTTGGTTGCAGTGAAGGGAAATGAAATATGGTAGCTCTTTCAGTGTTTTTCTTATAATTGAGTGCTTGTAAACGGTTAACTTGAAGTATAATGTGTCTGTGTTTTCTGTGCAATCCACTCCATTATTCTCGTCCGGCGAACGTAATGTGAGTGCTACGCTCAGTTTATTGATGGCGCCTTTTCTTGTTGTAGTCGTGAGGCAGTTAACTGCAAAATGGAAATAAGCGCTATTTCCAATCAGCAAAGGATAAAATCAGCATTGCAGAATTTAAAGACACGTACGTATCGTAAACTAAGTATGGAGAATACGCAACATCGTCTGTGCGAAGCTGTACATAAAACACGTTACTCCAGTCTATTGTGATGCATATAACTGCTGCAATCGCTGCTCTCCTTATAACAACATATATGTGTTTTCCGGGCAAACTTTTTTCCAACAACTGCTTGCGATGGGGAACAAGAGGATAAACCAGTGTGAGTAAAATCATTACTTGACCAACTGGGGTGGCAATCGCTGTCACCACAAACTGCCATCCCATATCTTGAGGTACGTCCATGCACCCAAACACACAGGTTTCATACCCCTCTGTGGCAAAAATTAAAACAAACATTATGACTAATGTGGCAATTGTTGCTATTGAGGCATAAACGCCTGTAATGAAATCTCAGGTTTGCCCTCTCCTGTTTAAAATGTTGAGCAATACGGGATGCGAGTAGAGGAATGAATGAACTCTAAACCACAACACAATGTAAATAGAAAGGAAAACGCCGCTTCCAGTAAGCCTTTTGATCCCAATGTAAATGATTGTAAAACGGTGGCTCGAATTTTCTAAAATATGACAAATCTGTCATGTGAAACACCACTAAAAAGATTGTTTTTGGCAAAACAAGACTTTCCACTACGGATGACTTCCGTTTGTCGATTGTTGCTGGATTTTGTCTTCCTGAAGAAAAAATAACACGAAGTCATTACGAACACACTGTATGTATACTAGAGATGTTGTCATAGGTGTACGGGGCGAGGGAGGGGGGCAGTGGGGAAGATTTAAAAAAATCGGGCAAAACTGCCCGATATGTTTGGTGATTTGCTTAATCGTCTTTAAGTCATAGTTGTACGCAGACCTGCTGATTTTGCTAGGGAGTACGAAGACCGATACCGGACCCCTAGCTTCTGGTTCCCTTGTCGAAGCTGGCATAGCCTTTTAGTATAGTAATCAGAATAAAATTAAAACACCTACCATGCTCAGATTTATGAATAGATTAATTGGCAACTGGCTTACACTAGAAATTTGTGGCTTTATTACAAAAGAAATTTGGCGTGCGTGTTTTCATCTTCCGGGGCCCCAGCAACCAATGCGCCCGGGAACGATTTTCCTCTTTTATCCTCTCTCGCAGGCCTTGATTGTACGCAAATAAGCTTTTACAGTACCACCTTTAGTGTTGAAAAAGACTTCTGATGTGTCAATCGTGTCAGCTAAAACCAAAAGCAAGCCCAAAACTTTCCAGACACAGGAAAATGCAATGCTCTCAGAGATTGACAGTTTCGACAAAATTTTTGTGGCATTGTGAATAAAGAAATTAGTAGCCAACTCCTTGCAAACATCTACCGAGGGGTTTGAGAAGTGGGAACTAGTAGCTTACTTTGAGTTCAAGCTTCGAAAGATCGTCTTTTAAATTTCCAACAT
>Ga0210059_1015387_pt1 | contig 11178 bp, 9 predicted proteins | sample Ectturendosymbi2_FD_188042 | JGI IMG/M metagenome (GOLD analysis project Ga0210059, IMG submission 188042) | Ecteinascidia turbinata endosymbiont from Florida, USA - Sample 2 (SPAdes) (version 2) | ecosystem: Host-associated > Tunicates > Ascidians > Unclassified | place: Key West, Florida... | reverse complement strand
ACTCCCTGCGCAACTGTGTTGATCATCTGGCAGCTCTTTCCCACACAGGCTATCCGATTTGATGTAAATTTGGCTTGCTGTGCACCTTAATCGACCAGTCAAGGGGCAACGACTCGATAACCTTGCGTTTTTTTCGGTGCCCCGGCGTTTTTGCAATTGCTATGATTTCTTTCTCTTCTTTGAAATTCTTAACTTTCGCCAAATAAACTCAACACTACTCCTGATTTTTAAAACTCAGTCCAAATCTAGCCACAGTCCAAAAATTTTTTCAAATGTAAAGTTCAAGTCCAAATGTACAGTAGTCCAAAATATTTTAAAAATGCAGCCTTTGCAACAAAATACCGAATTTCTTTTCCATTAACTAAGTCAAAATCGAGCACGGTTCCTAAAATTTCAAGGGTTTTGCAGTCCGGGTCCAATCCAGATTCAACAAAATTCGGCATAGCCAGGATCCAGTCCAATGCTCATCTCTGGACTCGCTAGTCGCTGCATTCAAGGTAGATGATGAAATAGATGCCGATTTTGCACATTTGACCTTAGGTAACCTCGCGCGATGAAAACGCTGGAAACACTGCTCGTTTCTGCGTCAAGGTAGGGTCGGAGGGAAGTTTCTGCTGTACAAGACTGGTTCCGTTATAAACCTTAAACCTAACACCTAAACCTAACCCCCAAACGTAACCCCTAAACCTAACCCCATAACCTAAAGCCCAAACGGAAAATATGAAGAGAAAAGTGTGGATACTTGTGCAACAACTACTACCAAAACGAAGCTCCCAAAGCTGAGAGCCGAACCGAAAAACATTGGCATACGAGCCCTGAAACATGTCTGTTAGGCTAGGAGGTCCGCTGCTGACTGACTGATAAACTCAGCGTTTTATCCGTGTCGCTTCATTCCAGGCGAATCGGTAGTTACTACCAGGGCTCCCATTCTGTAATTTCCAAAAAAACAGATTGTTCATGAAAAAATCCATTTGTCTACCAAAAAAAACAGAAATGCAAAAAAACATATGAATGCAAATGCAGGAGGTAAAACGGTGATTGAATCACAAATTTACTTATAGTTCCTCTTCTAAATTTTTGTCTACAGCGTTAACATTAACATTTGGATCACTTTTCTATGTTTCTCAAGACGTTTTATATTACTAATAAAGCTCATGACATACACCGTTAATGAGATCTCTCACTTTTCAGGCTTAGATGTACAGTAGCCGTTTTGCTGCAGGCTTCTTAACAATGTTTGTTTTGCTTTTTCCTCAGTCTTGATTTTAGCGAGTTTGTATTTGTTTTAACATTATTAACAAAAATATTCGTTCTAGTGATGCAGTAAAATGCGGCTATCTGCAAATCTGGTCATTAAATCATAAATTATTCCAAACTCCGAGTTATCTAAACCATTTTATGATCTTTGATGCATGTTACGCAGATAATACCAGAAATCAGGCATATAAGTCTACAGATTTGTGGATAAGGACACATGTTTAAACTATTGTCTATTGATATAGCCTCCAGCCTGTTTTCTTTGCTGAGATATTTTGTTAATTTGTCTCATATTAGTTTTAAATTTTCCGCACCAGCACTCACTAGTTTATATTTTCGGACATCTTGACCAAATTGACTTAATTTTTTTGTACTTTTGAAAAAATTCCGTCTATGACAGAAAAATGACCGAAAATAACCTAGCCTCCAGCTCACCTTCAGGCACGAAATGAGGAAAATGTAGGCCCACATTTGCTATTGAACTTAGATCTTGTGAGGTTTTGAGCTGCAAAGGAATCTAAAATCCCTAATCTGGCAGCAAATCGTTAAATGCAAATTGTTTTTTAATTGGATGACACTAATTGGAGGCCGGTGGGCCGGGCGGGCTGGAGGGCCGTGTTTCCAAATAAAAAACGTTAATTTTCGGCGGGCTGCACAGAAGACAGAAGGGCGGGTCGGCGGACTGCACAAAAGGGCGGGCTGCAGAAAAGGGCATCCCTCCAACCTGCCTTTTTCGCAGCCCAGCTTAATGTGCAGCCCGCCAGCCCGCCTATGTGCATCCCACTGGCCTTCGTATTTTTCATTTGGCAACACGGCCCTCCAGCCCGCCCGGCCCGCAGGCCCTACGTTTAGTGTTATCCTTATAATTTGCATGAATAGGGCAACCAAAGAATTAGAAGATTCTGTCGTAAACATTATTTCATCAAATTCTTAATGCTTGCGTCTGTGATAATAACCGTTCACCCAAATGCAAATCTTTCACTTGTTTGCACAACCGTTTGTTATTCATTTATGTTATTTCTGCTGTATGCGGAACTGCATTGCTGTCTGTTGTTGAGTTCGCGTTGCATCCTCAACATGAAACGTCTTGTGATCCTGAAATACAAACAAAAGAAGAAACATTGGAGTGTTAAAAGTCGCATCACCAAATGGACTGAATTCCAGGAGAATGAAGTTGGAACAAAGTAACAATTAAAAACACTTGGTTTACAAGGACCTTGTATTGTATACGTATTTGAACTATTGTATATTTATACTACACCCATAATCACAAGTCACACCTAGGAAGAGAGTAACCCACAATATTATAGAAATCATTTGCAGTAATATCTCTTACGAAATTATCAATGATACTCCCTATCTAAAAGGATAAAAACGATACGCGTTAATGCGTAACATCAAGTTTCGGATTCAACGTAATCACGCGTTGACCGTGTGACCACTAGCGTCGCGAGCGGACCGCGCCGCGAAGCACCTTGTCACTTGATTGGAAAGTCCTTTTAGGTCTATATAAGGAGGGATATCTGGAGTAGAACCTCAGTCTTCTTCTGACTATCCTAGGAGAAGCAGCAAGTTAAGCAGTGGGCGTACCAAGCTTAAACTTGCTAGACTAGCAGTGGGCGTACCAAGCTAGCTTAGTCCAAGTGGGACTAGAGTACCGAAAGAGATTTGTAGCCACCTGGCACAGTTTAACCCTGATGTTTTGGGATATTAAGGTTTACTCTCTTCCTCCATGAAAGAATTGAACTCGTATTAGCCCCTGTTGTTCGCAGTAACTTCTGTTACCTGCTTTAGCTTATGTTGCTAGTATAAACCCCTGATATTTTTGATTACCTTTCTGATGCAATTGAGATTAATAGCGCAGTGCCTAAAGTTACATTAATAAAACCATGAGTGAATACAAATTCGTTTGACGATAAACTGCGCGTAAAGTCGAGCGATAAACTGCGCGTAAAGTCGAGCGATACCAGGCGGGTCTAAGTTTCTTAATTGTTAACTTGCGCGTGCCTAGGACACACTCCTGCCAAATTAACCAGTGCTCTCGCGGAATTGTCCTAAAAGGCAAACCTGAATGCCACACCGTACTTGTCGGTAAGCAACCTACAGCATGTGATAATGATATTCATACGGGTTTGAGGTTGTGAAACCGACTGAAGATGTTTTATTTCACCGCCTTAAGTTTTTTTCACCTGATGATCGCATGCGAATATTCACATTGCAAAACCCGGAAAATAATTTACCCACTGCCAAAATTTTATCTTCGAAAAAACCCAGATTTAAAGGGATTTTTCATAATTAAATCTAGCCACCCAGATGGACTCAAAAAGCCCAGATCTGGGTGGAAAAAACAGGAATGGGAGCCCTGGTTACCACCTTGACGCAGAAAAGAGCAGTGTTTCCAGCGCTTTCATCGCGCGAGGTTACCTCAGTTAGGTCAAATGCGCAAAATCGGCATCCATTTCATCATCTACCTGCACATCCACATAAGCGACCAGTGTGATCTCCCATGTTGCCACCTCGGTTTCCCTAAAATAAACTAGATGAGCCTGAAAAAAGATCAGAATAAGCCAAACTGAAGCAGAAATAAACACACAAAAAACAAAAGCATAATGTATCATAACATGCTTTATATTATTGTCTCTTTTCAATTCAGTGCTGACATTCAAAATTGCATTTACCAGTTCTGCACATGCACTCATTCTGTTATTCAATTTTAAATTTACAACGTTTATCTGCCTGAATACTCGCTCCATTTCTGCATTGGAGTGTGGTATTGGTTGCATAACATGCGTTAAGCAAAACCAGCCAGTTTTTTGTATGGGATTTCTCCAATGGCATCTCCATACAAGCATACTCCAGTCCACTAGGCTACTGTGTCAGTAACATTTCGCCGACGGACAATTATCAAATTCTGCCAATGGTATTCATTTTACCCAATGACCTCACTTTCTATCTCAAATTTATTCAAATATTAAATTAAAGGTCCTATAATGCAGGGACCGAGTTTAAGGGGGGGACGGGGGACATGTCTTCCCAACGTTTGGACAGAGGGGGGACATAATATCTTTTGTCCTCCCCAACATTTTGTGATGAAAAGTAATGTAGTTGTGCAAATTTCATGGTTACATTACTGTTGGAAATTTTTCCCCAGCATAAAACCAGGGAATAAATGAGAAAAATGAACATTATCTGTAGTGTAGGAAACCTACAATGCCAAAGGCTTTGAGGGCTGGGGTTTGGGAAGGTTTGGTTAATGGTTCTCACACCGTGAACGCACCCCTGCTAAATCTGCAGTCCCGTAACTATCTTGAGAAAGCCGTGCAACAAACAGACCTGCCTGACTTACTAACTCTGAGCTGCCAGCACGCAGTGAGGACAAAGCTTCTTTAATCAGAAGTAACACAAAACGGCATAGAAACTCTACAACACGACACTGACTGTCTCAAAACAGCACACGGACTAAAACACAGACGTCACAAAGGGATAAAGCACCGGGCAAATCGTTAAATCAGTCACCAAGCAACACGGTGGCAACCGTTACCAAAAAATATGCCTTCTCCAGCCCTATACACTAACTTTTAAATTCCCTCCTCGAAACCTCGTGCGTTTCAGCCACACCCAGTGCTCCCCACCAGCAAGTACAAAAACGACCACAAGAGGGCCTGAGGCAAAGCGACCTAAAGCCGCGCGCAAGTTCGTAACATGTAGTATACAGATTTCCTATGTAAACTGAATTGTCATGATTGTTGAAAATTGTGTTGGTTGGAATTACCGAATCGGTTTGCACATGAACTTCGCTCAATCACGAATTCCTGCTCTGGTCTGTAGCCCGCAATCAGAATACGGTTGCCACCAGGCGCGTAGCCAGGTGGGGGCAACGGGGCAATGCCCCCCAATTACAAAGGTTTCAGGTTAATAAAATATTTGAAGTGTAAGCCAAAGAAATACTTTAGTGCAAATCAACCAAACTGCCTCAAGGAATCTATCTTACTTCAGCTTTTAGTCGAACACAAACTTGTATCTGACCTTTTGCAATCATAATAATCAATGACCGCAGGTAAAAACAACTGGAGTAACGTTTTTGCAGCAGTTTTTGGCGCACCAGCTTGCTGTATCCCACCTAACGGTTATTTAAGCTTCATTTCAAGACCATCACAAATTCCTCTCTGATAACCGTGAGTGTTGCAAGTATAACCTATTCTTGTTTCCAGTGTCAGCGTAGTCTTAAATCAATGTCGTAGATTTTTGTATTTGCACAGTTTTAAAAGTAGCCTACATGCGTGAATATGGCGGTGAGATAAATTTTATGTCTTGAAGCTCAAACTTTGGCTAAGGAGCGATTCAGTTTCAAAGTCTCCTACATTGCGCGATAGTCACTGTTTAGCAACAATAGCATTCATTCTAGATATTCATTTGTGATGACATATATTGTGACGGTTCAATCACAATTATGTGGAGCCTTAACGTTTTCATCAATTATTTCCCTTTACCTTGCCGGCGAGTAAAAAATCAGGCTTTTTAAGATATTAGACTCCGACCTGCTGTTCATAAGCTCAGTGTTTCAACTTTCATCTGATGTTAATTGCCACCCTATCCTAGAGTAAATTATTTGAAATCATTTAACTGCAACGAGAAGAGTCAGCAGCAAAATCTAACGTAAGTAGCAATATGCTTTTTATTTTGCAAGTCCTGAGGGAATTGACACTGCCATTACTGACAGATACTGAGATAACTTGCACAGGGGTGGATATTAAAATTTAGGGGAAAGTTCTCAGAAAGGAGCCCCAAAACATCGCCATTGCGAAAAGTAGATGTGGGATTACGTGGAAAAAAGAGTTAAATTTGTTTCACATTTCAATGTATAAACTAAATTCAAGAGCATAAGATACATACGAAAAGAACAAAAATTTGTAAAGTTTTGCAGCTACACAATTGAAAGCTGCCTCCTATGGCACAATTTCCCATAATTTTGCTTTATTTTGAAAAACATATGACTTGCTTCAGAGCTTCTTTGAATTTAAATGTGGCTCTAGAGTCTTACATAACTTTTTTAACTAAACAATAGTGCAAAACTCTCAAGGGGGGCACGGTATCTATGAAAAAGAGGGGTCCGAGGCGACTGCCTCGTTATCCTTTCCTAATATCCAACCCTGAGCTTGCAATATCTTTTGTTGGTAAAACGCATGTGGCTAAAATGAAACTAAATTTGAATTTTTTTCCGAGTAGGGCTTCAAATTCCGCAGATACGTCATTGTATTTTCAAGAAGCCCGTGATTTGTACAAATTAAATTACATGCAGTGCTTAGCTATCTTCACATGCAGCTGAGCGTGGTTAGTAAGTTTTGTAATACTGGGGTTACGATTGTGTTTACGGTTTAATTCCATCTTATATTTCAATGAAGTCAGTTAAATTTGGCAAAGTCTCATCAAACAATTTAAACGAAGTTTAGAGTAGCTACAAACGTTTTACGGGATAGGTTGAACATAGCCAAAAGATCTTACGGATTATCAAAACCCAAATACTCTAGCGCTTACGGTTGTCAACTACATACGTGAATTAATCGTTAAAAATTGGATGACAACGGGATCCACTTCTTATATCCACGAATGTTTTATGGAAGGCCTACTTCGGAAGTCAGCGCCTCAGAGCAAAGTCGCTGTTCGACTTCGGTTGAACGTGCTACGTTGGTGTACATCAGCAGCGTGTAAATACAATATAACAAGCGCAATCGTAACGGCGGGCGCGATGACTTCTTGCTCAAGTGTAATATTGGACATTGAGAGGTTTACTAGCGCTTTGCATGAAATGTTTATGAGCAAATGGTGGCATTGATCCAAAGTAGAAGCTTGGAACTTCACTAACAAAACTTTTAAAACTTGTCAATGCAGTGAAGGCAGACTTTTTATTTGTCGGCTTAAATCTGAACACAATTGTTCAGGTGAAAACGCCTGAAATATCCACGTTTCATGTATGATGCTTTAAAAACAAGAAGCGTTAAAAATATTTTCATGTTGAAACTCGGTTGTTGTTTTCCCCACCCCTAATAAAATTTCTGGCTACGCGTCTGGTTGCACTGCTAGTATTTACCAAAAGATCTTAGTTTTTTTGGATATAATCTATGTGGCGATTATTATTAGCAGTATATTTTATTTATCGGAACTGACCAAATTTGAATTGATTATCACAATTGTTGAGCATAATTGTGGCTATTTAGCCCAACTCTCAGATTTAATGTGTTTTCATATTAAATGCAGTGCTAAGTGCTAGATATCAAGATATAGCACCATTGTATACATTACTTGTATACACTACTAGTTGCTATATCACCACGAAGGGCGTAGCCAAGGGGGGCCATGGCCACCAAAATACATAAATTCCATAATGTGCCCCCCATTTTGCCAATTTTACAAAAAGGTCGTGCTACGGTTGAGTTAACATGGTGACGTCATCGAAACGCAAACAACAAGGTTTGTCCCCCCCAAAGTTTTTTAGCAAACTCGGTCCCTGCTGTAATGTTTCACAAGGCATCAGAAACAGACATCAATTACATTTCCTTGATTATTATATATTTGAATGCAGGGCCGGCCTTAGCAAGTGCGGGGCCCGATTGGAAACAATTTGGCGGAGCCCCACACAGTGTCGTGTGCAGAAACTTTTGAAGAGGGTTATCAAGTCATAAACATAGAAATCACGAGTGATGTGAAAGAACAAGACCCGAAAAAGGTAATGCCAAGCTAGAGGTGTCTGGGGGCATGCCAGAGATGAGCGGACTGTGAAATTTTTCAGTCCGAGTCCAGCCCTGATCTGAAAAAATTGAATCCGATCCTGTCCTGATCCGCAAAATTTTGAAAATCGCCAGTCTAATCCAGTCCTGATCCGCCAAGGTAAAATCATGTATTTTTATTTTGCCTCATGAGGCGAAAGAACTACTGGAGCTATTTTGCCTTTAGCCAGATGCGATTGTTTGAAGGCAAAATAGTTCCACCAGAGCTTTTGCCTCATGAGGCAAAAAATAGACACAGCCTTTTGGCATTTACAAAATTTAACAAGGAGGCGTCCATTTGGCATCAGCAGCAAAAGCACTGCTGGAGTTATTTTGCCATTAGGAGAATTCAATTGCTTGGATTGATCAAGTGACAAGGTCGATACACTTGGATAGCGTAAGGTCCTTGTTGCATGACCTAAAACCCTAAACCTAAAACCTAAACCCAAATCCAAAACCTAAACCCAAAACCTACTAAACCCAAAACTTAACCCAAAACCTAAACCCAAAATTCAAACCTAAACCTAAAAGTTGAAGTCAAAACCTAAACCCGAAACCTAATCCGTAAACCTAAACCCTAAAGACAAACCCCAAACCGAAACTCAAACATACACCCTAAATGTAAAGTCTAAACCCTAAACTTTTTGAAAAAGTACATTAAAAACCCTCCTATCAAAGGTGTAACCTCTACAAGCTAAAGCCAAAGGAAATGGTGAGAGCAGAACCAAGGAACAACTGCACAGCTGGTATAGACACTAACCACTCAACTATGTTCACGCTGCTACTAGAATAGAACTCAACGTTATATGTGAACAAAGGTGGATAAAGTTCGAATTGAAAAATAGTCCCAGCAGAGTTTTGCATTGGATCACAACTAAAATTTTTGATATTTTCAGAATATTCACATTAAAACAACAAAAATTTTCTCAGTCCGATCCAGTCCTCATCCGGCAATTTTCAAAAAAATGCAGTCCGATCCAGTCCTGATCCGGCCAAAATTGGCTTCAGTCCTGATCCAGTCCTGATCCGTGCTCATCTCAGGGGCATGCCCCCAGTTTCACCTCTCCAGCAAAGACTTCCAGTTCGGTTACACGGACATCTCCGTAACACCCAATAAATCCATGAGTTGCTGCACTCAATATCTCCTATCTGGGCAGGTACCTACTGCGAATACGGCAGGTTAGTTAGCTACGTGTTAAATGAAATTAGCAACACTGCTTGATATAATCAGCCAAAATGTATAAGATACAACAGCTTAGAAACAAAACATCAGCATAGAAAATACGTGACAACGGGACGTCAAACAAAACTACAACGCAACCTTGTATTATAATGCTGCACAGTAATGGCAAATCCGAATGAAACAGATAAATAGGTTGTGGAGTCGGAGCCCTAGCTCAACCAATTTTGGATCACTGCACCTGGAGCCGAAGCCAAAAACTTTTGCATGGTGGGGCCGAAGCCGAAGCCTGAAATTTGGACTGCGGTTACACAGCCTAAGTTTGTAGGACAAGCGAGTTAACTTATTGCGGGGTGAGTGTGGTTTGCCGTATGTGTACAAAATTATCCTCGTTTGCATGGGCGACGGAAGTTGTGCAGTGGGCCTTGGACCCCCTAGATTTTGACATTTATAAAATGTTATCTCTTAGTTTCGATTTGGTAAAACAAAATTCAATCACTGTTGGCCACCACCTGGAAAAATCCACTGTTTCCCCCCTGGAAAAAATCGTTCAGATGCCCCAAGCTCGTTCGTGCGTAGATCAGGGTTTCTCCAATTTTTTTGCACATGTCCCACTATCCATAGCCAGAGTCGAAACTCGAGTCAAAAAACTTTGGATGCCTAGAGTTAGAGGCGGAGCCTATAATTTCAGTTTCGCCTCCACAGCCATGATTTAGGTTATCTAGCCTACGATACAAAAATGCATTTGCTAAAAGAAACTTATATTTTTCGTGCTTCAGCATAGATCAGGTCAAAAGCAACCTGAGCTAAATCTTTCCTGATACTGCTAGCTTACCGCAAACAAATCATCCAAAATCAGCACAAAGCAATGAGAAGAGCAGTTACTATCAACGTGTGCTGACGGAAGAGCTCTTGAGAACTTTCTCCTTTGGCCACCACTCACGCCAGAGTAGCAAATAGCGGTAGCTGTAAAATGATGATCGCTACCGCATCTGTTATTTTTTGCAAAAAAGAGCGGCGATTCCGCTGGCGCTACTGGAAAATTAGCTCGCTAGTTTAATAGCTCGCTATTGCCTAGCTCTTACCGCAATCATACCTAAACATATCGTTTTCCCTTGCGTTAGATTTTCAGGCTAATTTAGGCCTCAATTTCATCAAAATGAGAGCAACAGCCTTTGTAAGCTTTTCTTGTTGAAATGGCTTTTTCTATGACTGTAAATGTTACGATTACCGTTGAAGAAAGGAGATTCTACGAAACCCACATTGCCTATCGGCTGGCTCTGATTCACTCTACTTGCAGTTCAAACCTACAACCTGAACTCTAAGTTACCTACGCAACCACACCAACTGCACCATCTCGCTTCAAGAACGGCATTTTCCAACACCATTACATCACATAGAAAACCAGCAGTTCTATGGAAATTGAGCAACGTTACCTTTGCAGAGTTCTTCACTTCAATCGCCAAAATTTAATGTTGATAAGTCCACCTAATGACCAGGCCAGCGTGGGCCAACTACTTTTGACCTACGGGCTATTTTACGAAAACGTGGCTACTTTCCGAACCCTTCTAACAAAGTGAATTAGGCTATGAAGCAACAGATTCACAATTTTTAAACTAAAAAAGATGCATGTGTTTCCAAATGTCGAATGCATTTTTAGTGCGAAATTTTTCAGTTCGGGTAATCTATCTTTGCTGACTTATTTTACAAAGCTATCTTCAGTCTCTAACACAGTAACTATTGCACATTTTTGTTAAAAGGTGTTATGCTTGTTCTATTCAAAATTACCTAATTGCCGGGATGGGCAATTAATTTGGCAGGGGGGCATTTTGAGAAGGCCGGATTTAGCGGATAGATAGACAGATTTATTTGGCAGTGTAGGGTTTCCTTTTGGTGTAGGAACCTATGTTGAGGTTTGGGGTGTTGCCCAGCGTAGCAGTTGCTTGCGAGGAATGACTGTCGTTGCATGCAGAGATG